>Ga0209367_1002094_pt1 | contig 25873 bp, 17 predicted proteins | sample WorMetLIZISLAND2_FD_187412 | JGI IMG/M metagenome (GOLD analysis project Ga0209367, IMG submission 187412) | Marine gutless worms symbiont microbial communities from Max Planck institute for Marine Microbiology, Germany - Olavius geniculatus... ... | reverse complement strand
GATATAATACTGAATAAGCCTGATTTAAATACGTGACTGTGTCGTGGCATGGTTTGTAGACCTTCTATATTCTACCATCTTCCCATCTACCTCTAGCAATTTTCCAGTGCTAACAGCAAGATCGCCGATCTACCGCTAGAATTATTGATTATGGATTAATTTGTGCAGTATGTATAGCTAAGAATTCTGTGCACATTTCCTTCAACATATATGATGACTAACTAATTAGTCATGTAATTAGTCAATTGGCATGTAAAAGACCATTCTCATGTCATGTGAATGCAAGGGCAGCTGTGAAATGATGCTAATGTTGATATGTCATGGTATTGGCAGATGATTAGCTATTGTAAAACTGCTAATAGAAGCCCCCAGCTTCTATTAAAACATTGTCCACCTCTCATACTGGGGTAATACACTTTTTCTATGGTTAATGTGCACAATACAATTCAGAGCAAGTGTATAAGACTACTGCACATGCAACTAATCACTACTACTGCTGCAACTGTTAGTACACTTACAACAACGACTTGGATTTCCAGCTTATATTCGAGACCCGGCTCATATTAGGGACCCAGCTTTTATTTGAGACCCGGCTTCTATTAAAACATCAGTCTCAAACCCCCGGCTTGTATATGAGACCCTGCTTGTATTAGCAGTTTCATGGTATCTCAACATGTGACAGTAATTCTGCGAGCTGTGTTGCGATGAATGAGTTACTTCTGTGGTAACTTTGTGGTAACTTCATTTCACGAGTGTCATGGATTATAAAAGTAGGCAGAGCAAGAAGTTGCAATTTTCTGATAGACATTGCATATTTTCGAATTTGCATTTAAATATTTCCAAGTTGGACTTTTCACTACCAGCTTTTGCTTTTTTACCAGAGAATTTTTGTACAAAAGATTTTCAGACAATCTTCACACAGCCAAAAATTTATGGTGGATGTTCCCCCATCACTGCACTCGTGCCTTGATGCCGCTGTTCGTGGTGACAGGTATTCATGCACTAAATGTAGGTATGTTAGGATTTCTGTTTGCATTGTGTGTGTTTATTGTTTCATATTTAAACTTTTATTTATGGACTTTTTAAAACTGAGAATTAGTGCCTTTTCAAAAGCTTTTCAGATACCTGTCAACATTGTTGACAATAATGCTTTGTCTTGGAAATTCGTTCATGTCCCTGTGCTACAGTGCTGTTAAAAGCAAAAATTAAAACTTGCCGTTTTGCGCTTAACATACTTAGCCGAGTAAATTTGGCCAAGTAACAGTCACACAGACCTGCAAACGGCTTGATTCCCAGCATTGCTATTGTAGTCATTAATCAACTTATTGTAATCATTGACTTGACTGATCTCTTATTTTGCCTTCTCACAACTGTTTGGTGGTAGGCTGGTAGCAAGAGCATGCAGACAAAATGGGCTTTGCATGTGTTTTGTGGGCCAGTCAAAATGTGGCATGAATTTTTACGGTGTTGGACATGTTGCATATTTAAACTATCCTTTCGTTGATAATTTTTCTGTTGTATATGTTTGTATGTTTGTACAGATATAAGCAGGGTTTATGTTGGATTCTGAATCTACACAGTTATTTTTTACTTTTCAACAGTCAGTTTTGCTGATGAGTTTCCGTATCGCATGTGAAAGTAATTACGTATATAGAAGCATGAATCTGCAGATGAGCTACGAACTGCACAGACTATACACGTTCAACAATTCCCTGTGGAAGCCACTGTCCGGTAGCAATTCTCCCAGTGTACTGGCACACATTGGCTTCTACTACAGTGGAAACCAGGCTGTGATTGTCTGTTATAAGTGCCTGTGTAACATAGACTGCTCACTGAGTGATAGTGCTAGTCTGCAGCACAAGCTGTTATCTCCACGATGTTTGCTTGTTATCGGAAAAGCAACTGATAACATTCTGCTTGTTGATCCAGAAGCAGTTATAAAGCAGTTTTCGTCAGATGCTTGGCTACGGGACACAACAGACAGAAAGTCTGTACAGACTGTTACTGTTGGTCCTCAATCTCGGATGGTAGAAGTTTCGTTGTTTAAAACTGCATACACGATTTTTGTGCAGGCCTATTCACGTTGTCAGAAACGAGGAGTTTTTGCCAACGCTGATTCTGAAATTCCTGCAATTGATCGCAGCAATCCGGACTTTGACAGGCTTCGGTAAGGCTGAACTGTGCCTGATGTGACAAGCCAACAAGCGTCTTGTTGATTTTTTTTCACAATTATCTATTTATTGAAAGCATATTTTTGGATTGTGGCTTGTTTTAAATCAGGGATGTACCAGTTTGTGATTTATCCAGCTAGAGCTTGGGCTGGAATTTGGAGAAATTTACTGTACTTGACTATCATTTGTTTTTTACAACAATCTGAGTGACAGAACAATAACTTAAGAACATGTAAGTTAACGTGTAACATGCAATGTAACATTCTTGCTGTCCTGCCTTATTGAAAGTGAGCCAAACGTTGTGTCAGGTAGTCAGTCAAAATGACAGTTAGGCAAATATTAGATCCTTTTACTTGAAACTGTAAGTAGTCGATTTGTAAAGTTATACTTGGCCCTTGTTAGAGGTTTTTAGATTTTGATGGTGATCCAGATCAGTGTCTTGATCCAGGATGGGATTGAAGGCATCTTTACCATTGCAAGATAGAGCAAACCTCCACAGAATATATTACTACTACCGGGGGAAAACAGCAGCAAAAAATTGACATAATGTTTGCAGAAATTTGCTCTCATAGTTGTTTGTACTGTATTGAAATTTTTCCAAAATAGGGTTTTTAGTCCCAAATTTTGCATTTTTGGACGAAAATTTTTGGACAAAAAGATTTTCCAGCAGACCAAAATTTGTGAAGGTGGGGGCAATTGCCTCATTGTCCCCTGCTTCTCTTGTCATGATCAACTTATACCATATTGGACTGTGTGCTGCGGTGAAGAGATGAGCGTGTTCGGCTGAGCACATTCACTGACTGGCCACAGACAGCTGCAGTGTCGGCTGTTGAGCTTGCCCGAGCTGGCTTCTTCTACACGGGAGCGATTGATCGCGTCCAATGCGCTTTCTGCCAGGGATTCCTACGCAACTGGGTCGATGGAGACACGCCGGAGGGAGAACATCGAAGACATTTCCCCGACTGTCCATTTGTGCGTGGCACAGCTGTCAGCGACAATTCAGTAGAGCCTGCGGTCAGCATTTCCAGTTATTTACTAATATTCACTACCCTTCGTGCATGAAGATTAACAAGCTTGATGGCTTAGAGTTAACAAACAGTACTTAGAAACCATCTGACTATTGATGCATAATTAACTAACAAAGCTGCTTACATAAATTATCAGATTTTTCAGGCACATGTTTTTGTTCTAGGTTGCTTATTAGCTATGGTGCTTGTTCGTTTTCTTTTTATTGCATATTTTTGCTTTTGTTATGTTGTAATGTGTATAATTGTTACTTTTAAATGCTTCTGCTATTTTTGTTTTTACTAAGTGAATGTAGTTAATGGAAGAGACAGTGTATTCACTCTGTATGTTTTGCTCTGCTTGTCTACGTGTCTGTGTACACCAGTGTGACGTCATAATAACAGTGATGTCATTGCATCACCTGTTACAGTTACAATTGCTACTACAATTACAAATGTCAATTTCAAGGTGGTGTAAATCCCTAAGATACAGCAAGGGTGCCTAACAGGAACAACCAAACAACCATAGAAGCCAGGTAACTAAAATGTCGCACATTAAAGGCACCGTTGAAAAGAAATGTCTTTGATATCACCAGCAGCAAGAGCTGTGAATGCTATAGTTATCGCTATTAGCATTATGAAATGAAGAATTTTACTTGGTAAATAAAGATGTATGATGCCTGTGACTGTGCATCAGGCTGTGGTGACGAGGAATGAGCCATCACTGTTCAGTCACAATGCTGCTGAGCCAGCCTCTGCAGTTATACAGGCGCCGAGGCATCCCCAGTATGCTGACATGTTGGCACGAGTGCGTTCATTTGATGGAAAAGTTGTACCCCATGGCCAGGATGTGCAGGAGCTAGCAAGTGCTGGATTTTTCCACGTTGGTAAGCAGACAATTTCTGGTTATTGTCACAGCATTACATCGTTTTTCAATAGCTTTCATGAAATGTTGGTCAGCTTTGATAATTTATACGCAACACCATGAAGGAACTAGATGTAAATTACATACAGTTTTGCCCATTTCATCTTAATGTTATTGCTACGCTACCTTGTGAAATGCAGAAGTTAGTTTGGCCATATAAAACAGTTCATTCTGAGACACGATGTATATTGTACAACCAAGTGTCTGGGTTATGAATATTGTCTGATTGCATGAAATTATCATCATTATTTTTAAGGACATTTGTAGAGTGCAATGCTGCAAATGCTCTAACAGTTCTACTGTGTGTTGAACTGAAACTCTTTCAGTCTTTCTGAACGTTTTACTAGCAATGTCGGGAACTCACAGTTCAGCCAGCACACTGTTTCAGACTCGATATAACAGCACTGTACTGAGCTCAATTCATGCACCTGTTATCATTATCATGTCAACATGTTATCACCAACACAAAAGTTGAGTTTTGTCAGCATCACAGGTCTGAATTGGGCATGAGTTTGGCAGTAATGTTTCTGTTGCAAGTTTTTTCTCTGTTAGCGCAATAACTTATGAACCGCTGCACTTAGTTTGATGAAATTTTGCATGAACGTGTATCTTTGACATCCGCAAGAACCCTATTGAATTTCAAGGTCACAGGTCAAAGATTAAGGTCACTTTTTCATTAGTGGACCAAAGTTTACCGGATTGTTTTTATTGAACGTGGGAAAATCGTAGTTGATAATGCCATTTTCCACTTGTCAGCTGCTTAATCCATTCCAGAGATATTCATGATCGAAGTCTAACAGTTGTTTGAAATTTAGGCACTGCACTTAACTTGCTGACATTTGGTGGGAATCTTGACAACTTCTGGAAGCATGTTGGATTCCAGGGTCAAGGTCACATGAATTTTTAGTGTGCATTATACCCACTGGCAATACTTAGCCTTGAGTAAAGCTTGACACTGGCATCTTGTTACAGTCAGTGTTTGCTACTTACTTTACGCTGGTGAAGTTCATAAAATCATCTCAGTATATAACCAACCAACTAGGTCAACTCAGCCTTCTATCCCTGCATGGTTTTTAAGACAGGATGCATTCACCTGTGTTGGCTGGGTAGGTAACACTGTGATCTTACGTGGCAGGTGATGGATGCTCAGTGCTGTGAGATGGGTGATTTTGTTGCTGCAGGTCCGCATGACAATGTGAAGTGTTTCTGCTGTGACGGTGGACTGAAGAACTGGCAGTCGAGTGACAGTCCGTGGGTGGAGCATGCCAGATGGTTTCCACGCTGCAGCTACCTTGTCATGCAGCGCGATGCAAACTACATACGCTCCATTCAACAGACTTATCAGCCAAACCTGGTGCGTAATCCAATCTAAGTCAAATCAAATCAAATCAAAATACACTTGTAAAGTGCATCTACACATGTCTTTATGCGCTAGAGTAGTGCTAATATATTGTCAATATTTTCAAAATAAAAATGTTCTCAGCTGTTGCCTAAAACAGTTAAAAGAAAGGTTCGATGACTTTGGATATTCATGTAAATCATTCTAGCAGACTGGACCCACAAAACTGAAAGCCCAGATGTATATTTTTGTAAACTGAATCTGTAATCTAAAAACTGTTTGATATGATGCTGGGATTAATGTCACATATTTGTTGTGAATTGGAAGCACTGTGATGGCGCTAGCCTGTTCTGGATGGGGTAGCCTGAAGTTAGTACTTGGATGGTTGACTGTCTGTGGCCAGGTAAACTATCTTGCCATGTAACTAATCACTTAGGTCAACTCAGCCTTCTATCCTGCATGAGGTAGTGAAATGAGTATCAGTTTTTACACGTGAAAGCCATCACAATTCCGTCTGTCCGTCTGTCACACGGGTGGATCAGGCAAAAACGGTCCAAGCTAGGATCTCCAAATCTTCACCATCAGCTGCCTGGAAGACTCTAGTTTCAGGAACCGTAAAGCTTTTTTATAAATTTGAAGGGGGTCACCCCGAACGAGGTCGCTAAATGAGAAGGGGGTGGGCAAAATTTGCGATTTTTGGCAAATAAGTCGCTGTATCTCAGTAACAGTGCGAGATAAGGTCTAGGTTACTATTAATCACTAATAGGAAATCATATACTGGCTATCGATTGGCGCCAATTTTAATGACCTTGAATGACCTTGAACGCCAAAATAGGGGTTTTATGGATTTTGTGGCCATTTTGGCCTGTGAGAGTCTATATCACTCACAAGGTGGCGCCATGCCGGTGACGCCACACGCGCCTATGGCCGATGTGTATTATGGTTCCGATGGGCCGAGTCCAAATGATATGCGATTTTCGAAACTATAACTACTGAACTAGAAATGCTATAGGCTTTCGCGCATCTCGTGAGCTTTGCTGAAATTTTTTATTGGGCTTAGTAGTGATAAATGGCGATGGTGAGTGTAGTACTTTTGCTGCCAGTTTGGACGAATCTCTAGTTGGCTTGGTCTAAAGGTCAGCGGCTGTCTGGCGCTCATGCTGCATTCATCAAATATACCAGGTGAAGTCTTGCAGTTGCAGTGCCATGATGACAGGATCATAAGCACTGTTGTAGCAGTATTTATTACTAATTATTATTTAGTGATTCTGTGTGCAGTTGATGGAGCAGAATCTGCCTGCAGACATTGCCAGCACCCCGCTAGCATTACCACGACGCACTGCCGGTGCTGCTACCACGCAGCCAGGTTGGTGGCTTATTTCACATTTGGACATAATTTACACAACTTCCTAGGTCATTCTTAGGTGGAACCTAGTATGCAATAAGTATGGTCTACGAATAGCTCAGGATGAAAACATGATTAACAAAGTACCTAGGAAAACCTAGAAATAACTTAGGGCAGCTTCTGAGCAGACTTAGGAAGAACTTAGTAAGAACCTAGGAAGCTGTTATGAAAATTTTTCTGAAGTTTTGTAAGTGTAAAATGAGAAAATATTGACATGATTTTTGTTCGATGAAAATGAGTGAATACAAAACTAGAAATTGCATAGCAGTTAGTGCACATTGTGAGGTCGTTATCATGTTCTGTCTGATAGTACTTGAATGGGTGACTGTCCGTCAGCAGATAAAACATGTCAGTATATAACCAACCAATCTGGTCAACTCAGCTTTTCATCCCTCCAGGGTAGGTAAATCGAGTACCAGCATGCATGGCTAGGGTTAAGGCAGAGTCCATTCAACTGCGTCGGGTGGCAGGTGTGATCCCATATGGCAGTAGCAGTGAGATTAGTTTCTTATGAAAAGCTACAGATGCCCTATGAGCTTGTTAACCCATTTTTGCCACAGTTTGTAGCAGTAATGTGTATGTCTGTGATTGTGACTGTGTGCAACAAGCAGTCGAGAGGAGATATCAGTTTGAGCCTCGTGAAATAAAGGCTCGGTTAGACTCGCCCAGTGTGAAAGCCGTCATGGAGATGGGTTACTCACGTGACCTCATTCGAGAGGCGATTCAACTCAATCTCTCCACCACAGGTAGCCTGGTTGATGCTGTTGTACCTGTGTAATGTTGATGACATAGGCTTGGTGGTATGGTAGGGTGTTGGATTTACAATCGATTGAGAGGTTCTTGGTTTGACTTCAGTTTGGTCACTGTTATCAAGAGGTTACTGCATGTATGGGTGACCGTACATGGACAGGTAAACCATCTCGGTATATAAGCAACAACAAGGTCAACTCAGCCTTTCATTCCTTCGGTGTAGGTAAATCAAGTCTGTTTGTGTGTAATCCGAGTTAATTGTATCTTGTCAAGTTCTATCAGATCAAATCAGAGTTTATTAAATGTAGAATTGGTAAGTTAAAATATAATGATATGACGTTATAAAAAAATATGCAGAAACAACAAAGTTTTATTGGTAGTTATTTACACTGGATGATACAAGGGAATAAATGAGTTTATGAATATTGTTCAGTTCTGGCCTTATAATGTTCAAAAAGTCTTGACGATGTGACACAGGTGATGATTTCATGAGCACAGCAAGTCTTGTTGAAGCAGTTCTTACATTGCAAGAACAGCAAGACCAGCAGCCATCATTACCAACCTATGAACCAGTACTAGTCGAAAGATCTCATGAAGAGAGTGGCACCACAGAGCCGTGTGTTAGTAGGACCGATAGTAATCAGCATATGGATGCTTCGGCTGCTGCAGCGCCTGCAGATGTTAATGGTAAGTACCGGTATGTTTATTGTCCTTACCGTTAATGTAGGAAAATTTATGCAAGAGGCCCACTTTTTTACCAAATGCTGCCTAATCAGGTTTAAATCCTGCCAAGTATATTTAATGATAACAGTACTAATAATGATAATAATAAAGAATTGTTGTAGTCTGTGTAAAAAGGCTGATAGAAATTGTTGTCATATGATGAAACAAAATATGCTAAAGGCATTGGTTGAAATTTTGTCACATGCCTTTCATTAGTTACCAATTCCTGGGACTTGACGTCATTTAAATGGATGATTTTGTATGCACGTTTTTGCGCTGAGTGAAACAGCTGATCTTGGCTACTTATTTCTACATATCCATTATACATTTCTGTATTATCACACAGCATAATAATGTTATGTTCTGATGCAGAATCTGGCACAGAAGCACTGCCAAAGTCCAGCAGAAGTAAGCAGTTGTCCGTATTTGCTCTAGCGTACATAATATTATGCTATAATAAATGATTTGCATTTGAAAACTGACTGGCAGGCTGCTGGTTTAATCTAGCACATAAACTAAAAAGAACCGAAATGATTTAAATGGAAGTGAAATAAGAGAAACTGAAACGGAAGTAATGTTGTGTAAAAAACCAAACATATCAAGAAACAGATGGTTGTGGGAGAGATATAGAGGCCTGAGATGACAAACTAAAAAGAAAGGAAATAACGACAACTGAAACTGGGAAAAAACGAGCCCAGCTGTCGCTAGGGGTAGTCGACCATATTACCTGGAGTGAGTGCAGTGAGTGCCTCTGTGTTGTGGAAATGAGGGATCGCAAAGGGTCTGAATTGGTACCGCAGGATAGCAGTCGGGCAGCCCTGTTTGCTTGTTTACACAGTTTTCGAGTTAGACATACCATTTAGCCACAATATGTACATTACAGGCAGATGACAGAGGACTGATGAATATTGACATTGACAACAGTGTGCCATAAGCATGACCTTTATTACAGTCGACTAAACTAATGAGATTGTTGTTTGAGCAGGTAAAAAGCGCAACAAGAAGAGGCGGCAGAGGGCAGGTAGACAAGGCGATGAAACGACATCAACAACAGAAGATAAGGAGGAGTTTGAAGGCAAACAAGAACTGGTTGAGTCTACTGATGAGGAACCTGGACTCACTACTGCTGCTGCTGAAGTTCCACTCGCTGAAGACGAAGGTATGACTACACAGTGAAAGTATACCTCCAACTTCTGTTTGTCTGGTGATTTTTGACAATTTATATTTTACAAGGTAGCGTAGCGATGCAGTTGTGGTGTGGTAGGATCAAACTAATGCAAATTTTCCACATTATTGCAGTGAAAGAATTTTGAAAATCGATCAATATGTGGCAAATAAGGACAGGATCGCCTGCACCATGGGTGGGGGCAGCAGGGGCACCTGCCGCCTGACAGGCCAGTACTCGATTTGCTTACCTTGGAGGGATGGAAGGCTGAGTTATCTCGGTGTTGATGAGATACCTAGATGGTTTATCTGTTCTCAGTCACTCATCAAAGTAGTAACCACTTGATAGCGCTTTTGTAGCTTCGCATACGGCGCTGTGTAAATATGATTACCGTTGCCATTAACCAACCGGAAGTCTAACACAGGACCTTTCTATCATGAGTCCATCGTCCTAACCATTAATGGGGTGTTTACATGATCCAGCATTCATCTAGCTAGCTGGAAGTTCTATGATAATTAGGAGGACGGGCGGGTTGTAACCACAGATTTAAATGTTAATGATATTGGTGATAGGCATATTGGAAAGCCTATATAACATGTAGGCCTATCAGCTGTGGGCTAAGCCTAGGCCAGCCTACGGCTTAGCCCACAGCTGATAGGTGGCGGGGTAGGCAGCTGAGAGGCTGATAGGGGGCGGGGTTCCGTCAGGCCAGCTGGATGTTTGCTGGAACTTCGCTGGAAGTTTGCTGGATCGTGTAAACACTCTATAACACTACCAATTCACCAAAGTTATGAGTGACTGCTGTGTTGTTCAGAAGCGAAGAGCTTACTTGAAGAGAACCGTCAGCTCAAAGAAGCAAAGACGTGTAAAGTTTGCATGGATGATGACGTCAATGTGGTCTTCTTGCCGTGTGGTCATTTGTCCTGCTGTAACAATTGTGCCCCATCGCTACGAAACTGCCCCATCTGTCGAGCGTTTATTCGCGGAACTGTGCGAATATTTCTGTCATAGTTCCAGTTCCGCTCTTTTGGCATCGTGGCTGGGTAGTGGAGTTGGAGGCCAGGCTCCTTAAGTTTTGACCTGTTGGAAAATTGTTCTAATACCTTTTTGCCCAAAAGTTTTCGTCCAAAAAAACAAAATTTGGGGTTGAAACCTCCTGTTTTTGGGAAATTTAGAGCAGAATTGAAATTTTGAGCACCCATAATCTTTTTTGTCAGAAATTTCATAACCATCTGTCGGAAAATGGCAAGTTTTTGCCCTGCCTACTTTTTTAACCTATGACGCCACTCCAGGGGTATATGATTATTTGTGTGAAATTCCGTTTATTTTATTAGACGGGGATTGTCGTTGACCTTTTTTGCTGTCATTTTCATCATTAATGTCTTGATATGCTATATAATGTGTTTATGTTGTCGCATTTAATTTTAATGCGTCAATTATAATTTTAATAAATATTCAGTGATGGCAAAAAAGTGTTGAAAAATTATAAAAATAGCACAAATTTTTTAGAAAGTTACAGACAGTATGTTTGTTCCAGGTTGCAAAAATAAATTGGAATCATGCTTCTGCTGTTGGGAGATACATCAAGAGCTTAAGAGAACAAAATGTCCACTCCATTTCCAAGATTGTTTTATAATTAACCGCAGTACAATCAGATTACTGGTAGTGAATGATGGAATGCTATTATGATATTGAAGTTCAGTTGGTTTTGAATGCTTTAAACTGTAAACTGGCAAATAAGTGGAGATCCCAAATCCAGAAATCCCCCTGGTTTTTTTCTGTTGGAGCTGGATTTGGCTATATTTGCCAGAAATGACTGACTAGTCTACCTAACTTGCCGGAGGCAGTTTGAAATCAGTCGCATGACTGACTACTGGTAATATCTGCATTTACGTGTGGATTGTGGTTTTTGGTATCACATTGCATTGAGTTGTGCTAACACTTACTTTCGCAATGTTAGTTTCATTTGTATTTATATGATATGCACTGAAAGAATAAGGCCCATGTCAGACCAGTGATGAAGTCGCTCCACTTTGTCATGCAACTTTGTAACGCAGGAAATCACTGAAGAATAGGTATGATTTTTACACAAAAAATAGTCGCACTATTTTTAAGTCAGATGGGCAATTTCATCGTGCAACAAAGTTTTGCGCGATAAAGTTGCTAGACTGTTGCATTTCTGACATGGGCTTAATTAAGTTGCTGTGTATTGGATCTTTTTAGTTGTGGACGCTATCACACCATATACACTGTGTTTTGAAAGGTAAGAAGCCCAACTGAAGCTAGTATAGCTGACTACTGCTGATACAGTTTGGCCGTAATGCGCCATGCCATTTTGTTTTTTTGGGGGGGACGTAGAACGGGAGGGGTAGGAGCTCCTGTTTTGGGAGAACAGGTGTACGTGGCATAGGGGTCGGTGATGGTACGGTTGGATAGGGCGTCAGTCAGCTCCTATAGGCTGTCCATAGTAACCATGCTGCTGAATGTAGTGGTTTGGCTACAGTTTGCAATGGAAGTGTTTGGTTGGGGTTGGAGTGAGCACCCCCAATTGGGAGGTTATGGGGGGTCCAAATTGGTACCACAGGGTAGTAGTCGGGCAACCCTATTTGCTTATTCACTCAGACAGTTTTTTTACGATGTAGGTATGTATAAGCACAGTTAGTCAGTGCTTTACTTTTTGTTAGTTAAAGAGTCTAACCCTAGTTTTTATTGTTGCTTAGGTGGTTCTGTTTACGTGGTTCTTATAGTTTTGGAGTAGCACAGAATTTAAAATGTGAATCTATAGCAGAGGCAGAAAAGCGCAGAGGTTTATGATTACCGGTAAATACCAAATAAATCTGAGGATAATATTTATCGCCAGCATAAAACTTGGTCGTAATTTTCAAAATAATGACTCCAGGTTTCAGTTTGGCGCATGATTTTTCCACATTTTGATAATCTAATGTGTAATTCTTGCACACAATCTCTTAATAACATTTCAAACAAATAACAGAGTATTTCATTTCGAAAATGTTATACTAAATTATACAGTATACACATAGTGTTTAGCAGCAACATTGGCACCGTTTACAGTAAAATGATACAGTGTAAAACTGCAGATAAATAGGCTGGTACCGTAGGTGCACTGGCGTCATGGTGTGCTATGGATTAAAGCTGGAAGCAAGCAATAACTTTCAAGTTCAAATTAGTATCTGTTAACGTTTGACATAATGCTTTGCACCCGCCACATTGATAATACACTGGTACATGAGACTGCAGATTCTTGAAGTGCTTGATTAAAAAATTCCATTTTTTCGGGACCTGGGAAGTCTGAAAACCAAATAGGGTCTTGAAAGTTTTGGAATTTGACGAAAGACGCTCTCATGAAGTCCTTACATTAATACTAATTACACGATGTTAATTTTTTTTATTCGATACGGTGCCAAAACGTCTTAACACGACGTCGTAAAATATCGCGGGAATAGGCTCTAGGTCTGAAAAACGTAATCGAAAGTCCTTGTATATTTTTGCCTAAACTGTGGCCACCCTGGTTTGTGAACAGTTCCAACTATGAGTGTTTCAGTAGCTTTAGCAACACAAGTCTGATCATTTACTAACTCTTGTGGTACAGAAGCAAATATGTCGGTCCAGTGCCGACATGACATGCAGCCGTTCGCCTCTCTATACGTACTCGCCCACTGCAGTGTGCAGTCTCAACCTTGAGTTGACCTTTGACCTTCTGAACTGTAAATTATCTGAGCATTGCTCTTACCTTGCATAGGGAACGTTGTGAATACTAATTTTCTTTTTTCTAGGTTTTTTTTGTTTTCGAGTAGGAGCCCGTAAGAATAGAACGGGCAAACACTTAAATCTAGACTTAAAACTGAACTGTTCATTTAGCCTACCCCACATAAGACGAATAGGATGGACGGACACAGGGACGGAATACCCGTATTACGGCCTATTAGGACGACAGCATAATCGACGTTTTTTGGCACCGTATCGAATAAAAAATTAACATCGTGGTCAATGAAGAAGTTAGCGGTGTATATAGATGTCGATCGGTGATGTGGTGTTTAAAGGTGTGTTCAAAGCGACACAGATAAAGAAACTGAACTGAACTGAACAGAAATAAAATGAACTGACAAATGGATTTCAGTTCAGTTCGTTTCCGTCGCTTTAAACACGCCTTAAGACGAGGACGCCGCCGGTCCAGCGCCGATTAGACCGGCAGCTACCATCTTTTCGACATCTCGCATTGCCAGGAAGTCCTTGATGGCGGCCGGCACAGGCAGAGCGCCGATGCCAGCCATGAGCGGGACGGGGAGGTGACTACGGACAGCGCGACGGCACAGCGACTGGAGCGGCGGCGGAGCTGCACCGGCCATACGCAGGGCGAGCAGAACGTCAGAGTTGTCGACGAAGTAGAAGATGACGCCGTCGCGTAGGAGGGATCGGAGCGTGTTCACATCACAGTCGACAATGATGAGCAGATGAATCACGGAGATGTAGTTGTGAACGATGGCGCCGTGGATTGGTCGCTTGCTACTGCTGCTGCTAGTACCTACCAGCGATGCACAAATCTCAAATCAGATTAAATCAAATCAGTTATTTAAATCAGAAGTAAACAGTTAATGACAGCATAGGCTACAAGAAGCCCAGCTGCCGCTAGGGTAGACACGCTACAGCCAATAGGTCTACAATTTATGTTGCAGTTTATGTTAAAAAGCGTATGCCACTTTCTATTAGTAACTAATAGTAACCTTGGCCCTATCACTTACCGTTTTTGAGATGTGGTCAGTTTTTCCTTGAAAACGCCAGGGCGTCATTTGGGGAATCTATGGACCCCCAAGGATTTCTGATTTTATTTTTTCCTGTAAATCGTACCTTTAAAACACTGTTACTGCTGCAAAAACAATGCATTACATAGACTGAGACACCCAAGGATTACTGAGACCCACAATGATTTGCTGAAATGACGCCACTGAAAAACGCACATTTTTCCTATCCCCTTCCACTCAACTCTAAATTTGAAAATGTTTTCCTTGCACTGCATTGCCCAAATTTCGCACCCAACAAGCCTCGACAAATGGCTAATTATTCGTGTGAAAAATTTTTCCCTAAGGCCTATCGGTTAGCCAGGGAACATCCGTGACATACGGAGGGACGACAGACAACGGACGACAATCGTGTCATAGATGCGCTGTGCAGCATAGATCTAGTGCGTTAAAAACCGGTGGGCCAAACAGCAAGGCTCCTAACAAGAGTACTAACAACTGCCATTTAAGTTGACTTGGATTTGCCCGTGACTGGACGGTATGGCTTACCTTCAGCGCCAACGTTCTGGTCTAGTGAGGCTCCGTGCTGGAGCAGTGACAGTGTGCCGGCGACGTCATTGTTGAGGATGCACGTCATCAGCGGACTGCATTTCTTGCTCCCGAACAGATTAGGGTCAGCGCCCGACTCCAACAACGCTGTAATCACACTGTGTCTAAAAAGGAACGCCGACACTATTGATTATAACGAAGATGGATTACCAGACTTTAATAAATTTTTGTACGAATATTCCAGACACAACTGGCATATCAAACGACCATACAAGTCCTCACCTCACTCAAATAGCAATTTTCCGACAGATGCTGCAAATTTTCCGACAGAATTCTAAGTTCTAACAGATGATTCCAAATGTCTGACAACAGATCGAATGGGTGCTCAAAACTTCAACATTCCCCTATATTTCTCCAAAATCGGGTTCTAGCTCCAAATTTCACATTTCAAACAAAAAATTATCCGACGAAGATTTTCCTACAATTTTCCGACAGCACAAAACTTAGGGAAGGGGCAATTGTCCATCCATTATTTCAAGTTTTTGCCACGACGCCAGCGATAGAATGGGTGTGTAAAGATTAAAGACCGTTTATAGCGTGTAGATGTTGTCCGCTGGCTGCGGCTGAGAGGGGTGTCATGGCGTCTTCATAGACACGGTTGACTCTGGCTCCACGCTGGGCCAGCAGACGCACGATGTCAGCGTGTCCCTCTACGGCAGCCAGGAGGATCGGCGTCTTGCCGTCAGTCGTCGGCGCGTCGGCGTCCACCCCGCGCTCCAACAGCACTGACACCTATCAACCGTCCAGACACAGCAAAGCTCAAGCTAGTTAACTAGCCCGCCTACGTCGATGCGGTCAGTTCAGTTTATTTCAGTTATGTCGCTCTGTGTGCGCCTTGAGACCTAGTTTCCCGTCGTGTATCCACCGGATCACTTGGCGACAATCGATCTCCACTCCTTGCGGTCACCAGCCTCCTCCAAGACATCTTTCACAGGTTCTTGCGTAGACATAGCCTATGAATCGTTTTCGTCTCTTGCCCACCGTTTCATGTCAGATTGTATACTTTCGCTCTCTTTCTCTAACAGTTCGCTGATGCTTGCATTGTCATTGGTTTAACCAAACGATTGACAGCGACGACAACGACCACTACGCTACGCCCCTTATTATTGCACAATACAACCCTACGATTGTGGTGGATAAACGATTTGCACTGGTAAAATGACATGTAAGATGTCAGTTTTATCTATAGCATTATATAAGTTAATCTTTATTAGTGATGCGGTAGTGCACGCGCGGATGTGTAAAGGAAAACAAGTAATTTGAGCAAAGCTCACGTGACGCGCGATAGCAGCTGTACTGCCACTTTGGCAATCCAGTGTAAGCTTACAGCAATAAGATATTAATGCATCTTGAAAGAGTAGGCCTACTTAAATCTGAGGCCTCCGTACGGAGAACTCTTAAATTTAAGAGATTGAAACTTAAAATTCTTAAAAATGTACGTTCTATGCTAAAAAATGTCATACGCAGGTTGTCCAGGTCCATCTCCAAACATTTCGGTGCAATTCACTCTTAAAATGTGTGTCGCAGCCGGAAATCGCAAAAAAATCACTAAAAATCTTTATTTTGAGGGTTCAAGGTCATTCAAGGTCATCGACGTTGACACCAATAAAAAGCTTGTCACCAGTGCTTGTTATGATAAGCAGCATATATGTACCTATCTGCAACCGTTTTCACGCTACACGAGCCAGTAGCGGTAAAATAACCACTTTTTAGAGAGGAAACCGTCTTTTGCGCCTTGAACCTAGGGGGTCGGGACTTGAACTGCTGAAATCTCGGTTTAGTGCTAAAAATTTCATACGCAGGTTATCTTGGTCTATCTCTAGCCATTTCGTCGCAATTCAGTGTCGAAATGTGCGTTGCATCCAGAAATTGAGAAAAACTCACTATGAAACCCCTTTTAAGGGGGTTCAAGGTCATTCAAAGTCATCGACGTTGACACCAATAAAAAGCTTATAATCACCAGTGCTTGTTATGATAAACAGCGTGTCTGTACCTATCTGCAACCGTTTTCACGTTACGTGAGATAATTGCCGTAAAATAACCACTTTTTAGGGGGGGGAAGGGGTAACCGTCTTTGACGCCCGCCTGCGCCGATCTCCTTGAACATAGGTGGTCGGGACTTGGACAGCTAAAATCTACGTTCAATGGTAAAAATTTCACACGCAGATTGTCTTGGTCTATCTCCAGCCATTTCGTCGCAATTCAGTGTTGAAATGTGCGCTGCATTCAAAAATTGCGGAAAATTCACTAAAACCCATTTTGGGGGTTCAAGGTCGTTCAAGATCATCGATGTTGATAAATCTAATAAGCCTGTCACCAGTGCTTGTATGATAAGCAGCATGTCTGCACTTATCTGCAACAGTTATCACACTATATACGAGCCAATAACGGCAAAATAGCGTCTTTTTAGGGGGGTACCCCTCTTTGACGCCCTCGTTCGAGGGGAACCCCGGCATCCAGTGGCACGAAATTTTGTTACGATAAACTAGAGACCTTGCGGCAGACCACGGTACAGATTTCGTAATTTTAGCTTGCACCGTTTTCACACAATACAGCAGTGTGACGGACGGACAGAAGGACAGACGGACGCGCGCGTAAAAAACGTACGTTAGTGTAGCGAATTCGGAATTCTATGATCTGCTGTTGGTGTGCTTTTCTTATGGGGTCGATCTCAGGTTATTAGCAATAGGGCTAATTCTTTCTAAAAATAACACAACGCACTGTTTCAAAGACGCCGTAGATTGACGCGTGGTGGATTGCCGCACGACCGTCTTTGTGTACCTGAACAATAGTACCAAATTCAGAAGTACAAGCACAAGTACACAGAACGTACTGTCAAGTACAAGCACAGTAATAAAACACAGCAAATGTTAATTCCTGAAGAAATGTCATAACACCAAAAACTTAATGCAATATGATATGATACGACACGATAGACGATTTGCACTGGTAAACTGTCAGACAAGCTGCCAACCAGTTTATTCTAGCACATAAAGTAAGAAAAACTAAAGGTGTCTTAAACGGAAATAAAATAATTGTCAGAACTCGGAAATGCAGCCTCAAAAGCATCTCGGTGTTGGATTTAACTCAGTGTTGTGTAAATGAAGCTTATAGACTACTGTACACTATGAGTGATTTTGCACGGTTAGTGTAAGTAAAACGCTACAGTAAGTAACACCAAAAACTTAATGCAATATGATATGATACGACACGATAGACGATTTGCACTGGTAAACTGTCAGACAAGCTGCCAACCAGTTTATTCTAGCACATAAAGTAAGAAAAACTAAAGGTGTCTTAAACGGAAATAAAATAATTGTCAGAACTCGGAAATGCAGCCTCAAAAGCATCTCGGTGTTGGATTTAACTCAGTGTTGTGTAAATGAAGCTTATAGACTACTGTACACTATGAGTGATTTTGCACGGTTAGTGTAAGTAAAACGCTACAGTAAGTAACTTTACGCATGCAATACAGGGTGCGGCAAAAAAGTAGCCCCCTAAAGTTTTTGCCGTTTTCTCAGCAACCGCTTGTAATTTTAACATGGAATGTTACAGGTTCATTTACAGAAACGTTCTACATCTAACTGCTAAGTGAAATATGATTTTGTTGAAAAACGACGAAATTATAGACTTCTGAACATGACTGCCTACCATTTTTTCAGCATTAAAAATGTTTAAGCTAAAAATGCTATTTAATTTTCAAAGACCTGTTACCACGTTACTGCCGATGACGTCACAGTGACGCTTTGACAAACAGTAATTTATTTTGTTTATAAATCATCACTAAACTGTCGTTCTTTTCAAGCAATCGCCGGCTGCCCACCGGATTCATCTTCCAGCAGGACAGCGCACCAGCACACACAGCGCGCAGCGCAGTAACTGACTGCGAGCCAACTGTCCAGATTTCATCAGAAAAGACCAATGGCCTCTAAATTCGCCGAATGCAAACTCGGTGGACTATCACGTGTGGTGTGCAATGTTGGAGCTTACCGCAAGCTTAAAACAAAGCCAAAAGCAATCACGGAACTCAGGGAATCGCTTCAGGTTATCTGGAGCAACCTACCACAAGGACCGATCGACAGGACTGTGAAAGACTTCTCAAATTAAGCGACTGAAGGCTTAAAGCTGACTCGGTGGACACTTCAAACACTCACAGTGACAATGAAATTTTGACATCTGATCATTAGTTAACTGCGTTGTTTGACTTGTTTCAACGATGTTATTGAACTGTTGTTGTAGCTTGAACATTTTTCATGCTGAAAAATCGGTAAGCGGTCATGTTAAAAAATCTATAACTTCGTCATTTTTCAATGAAATCAAATTTTATTTGGCGTTTAGCCGTAGAACAATTTATTAAATAAATCTGTAAATCTTCAGATTAAAATACTTAACGGTTGCTGAGAAAACTTTAGGGGGCTGCTTTTTTCTGCCGCACCCTGTAGACCCTGACGTCGACGGCTTAAACTAGCGTTCACGGCCGACGCCAACATTACTCCTATTCGCTTGACTCGTCGAAGCGTCGCGTTATCCTACGCCGCGGCATTTTTTTTGACAGCGATTGCGACCCGGGTGATTCTACAAATTTCCCGAGACGATACCCTCGTACCTTCGACGTTTTGGGTCCACGGGAACCAACGGATACGCCACTGACTCTCTCTCTTCGTTGTGTTTGAAGTAGTTTAGTCACGTTACCTAGTCAAACTATAGCTTCTCCTGTCTTCATCATCTTTCGTTAGACACGACCGAGATGCAGTCTTTGGGGATAGCCAGCTGTAGCGCGGTCATGCCTACATAAAATTAATGATACCCGCTTATTAGTCCTCCCGGAAACGACAGTTTTCGGAAACCAATTTCTCACTTCCAGACTTAAGATTTTTCAGAAATATCCTGATAAATAACGATTAAAAAATTTAGTAATTGCGCCATGAAAAACTGTACATTAAATGTGACGGCGATTGCGCAGAAAAAAAAATCGACGGCGGCGTGACTTGTCAGTTGACGAAATTTGACGGTGCCGGGGTCTAGCATGCAGAGAAGCGATCAAAGTAGGCTAACTGCAGACCCGTCGGAAGTCGGCGCCGGCATCAATGAGCATGGCTGCCGAGTCGGCTCGACTGTGAGCTATGGCGAGTAGCAGAGCTGAGGCGCCGTTAGCGTCCACGAGATCAAGATCTGGCTGCTGCTTGAGGAGGAGACGTAGACTGTCTGGGTCACCCACCGCCCAATGCAACGCCGTACGGCCCTGAGCAAGTAAACAAGTATTAAAGCAGTTTATTACACGTATGTTTAAAAAAATTAAAAACAAGTTAGAGCTATTTACAGGAACTCATCTCAAAGCTACGGAGCGTCACCTGCCATACGGGATCATGCAGTATCACCTGCTACCCGACACAGATAAGCGCGCCACGCCTTAACCCTAGCCAAATATATGCGGTACTTGATTTATCAATCTCGGAAGAAATGGAATGAAAGGGTGAGCTGTGTTGGCTACATACCGAGATACATAGTTTTCCTGTCCGCAGTCTGTCACCTATCCAAGTACACCGCTTGATAGCGACTTGGCCGAAAATCGAACCCACGATTTTCGATCGCAAGTCCGACCCCCTACCATCTAAGTAATACAAACTAGGCCTACTGCTAGGTCCACTGCTAGATTAGATCCTACGTAGAGTCCAGTCCAAGAAATGGTCAGAGCTGCAAGCTCCTCCAGCGAAGTCCAGGGCGAAACCCCGGCCGACCGCACACACAACGCATTTTAACGCACTTAAAGTTCTCAAAACACATTTCGTGAGTCGTGGCAACAGATCCCAATATTTCGGATGAGGTTTGAACCGACATTAATTTGCCACCAGAAGAAAATTCCCACTTCGCTACTTTTTAATTTCCGCAACTTCTTCCACGAAGCATCCTGCTTTCACAGGTCTGTCAATGGAGTGGACGCCGCTGGTTGTTATATAGTCACCTGATCGCCGCGTGCGTCGACGTCGATCGCCTGCTGGGCGCCTCGTTCAAGCAGTATTTCGACGACGTCGCTGCCACTCGTGTGAATCATAGCCGTCAGAAGACAACTGTTGCCCTTGGCGTCCACGGCATTCACGCTCGCTCCGGCAGACAACAGTTCAGACACGACCGATATGCAATCCTTCGCGATAGCCAGCTGCAGCGCTGTCATGCCTGCACGTACAAAAGCGTTGACTTATTAGTCCGCCCGAAAGCGATAGCTTGCGGAGCGGACTTAAGTTTTACCCCTGATGTTTTTTTTAATTTTTAGTCCGCCCGAAAACGATAGTTTTCGGAAGGACTTATGTTTTACGCGTGATGTTTTTTTTTGTCCTCGCGAAATATCCGAGATGCGTGGGCCGACCGGCGTGAAATTTTGCAGGGTGGTCAGCACTAGGCCCTATTTTATAATGCCGGTCCAAAATTTTGGCGGGCGCACCCCAAAAAAATTTCAGGGGCAAAAAAACATGCAAAATTTGGCCAGATTTCGGACGACTTCGAAGTTCGGCAACGAATATCTCCAAAACGAATGAAGATATTCAAAATCGGATAGTCATTCCGTGTATGGCGATTCCTCCTGCGTTCGGCGAAACAAGTCGGTTGAAGTTTGGTCCAGTGACCTTGGAGATTTAGATGTGAAATCGTACCACCTTAAAGCGCAATTTTCGGAAGAACATATTTCGGCCCCTAGGGGGTGCTGCGCCCTCAAATTTTTACACGCGCTAGAGAATGACCAAGTCTTACTAGTGCACCCCCACCGGAGACGGGGGCCCCCTTACAACTTTTTCAAAGGGGGTCAAAAATTGGCTTAAAATGCAATAAAGGAGCGCTTATAACTTCGGAGTTAGGGGGTGTAGCCCGACGAAACTTTGGCACTTGACGCGGCTCTAGATCGGGGTGATAAGGCACGTACAAATTTTGGAGGCAACGTCCCCATTAAAATTTGGGAGAGCAAAAAACGTTCAAAATTTAGTACGTTTTACGACAACTTTCGACTTTGAGCGCAAATATCTCTGGAATCGATAAAGATAGCGAAAAAATCTAAACGGCGTTGACGAGAGCGATCCTTTCCGCGTTAAACAAAAAAAAATTGCGAAATTCCGTCCACTATGAACAAAGTTATAAGCGCTCATTTTGACTTACCTTAAGTCGCATTTTTCGGAAAACCATATTTCGGCCCCTAGGAGGTGCTGCACCCCCAAATTTTTACACGCGCTAGAGAATCACCAAGTCTTACTAGCGCACCCCCCACCGAAAGCGGGGCCCCCCTTACAACTTTTTTCAAAGGGGAGTCAAAAATTGGCTTAAAATGCAATAAAGGAGCGCTTATAACTTCGGAGTTAAGGGGTATAGCCCGACGAAACTTTGGCACTTGACGCGGCTTTAGGTCGAGGTGATAACGCACGTACAACTTTTGGGAGCAACGCCCTCGTTAAAATTTGGCAGGGCAAAAAACGTAACAAGTTTAGTACGTTATACGACAACTTTCGAGTTTGACCGCGAATATCTCTGAAACCGATGAAGACAGCGACAAAATCTAAACGGCGTTGACGAGAGCGATCTTTTCGGTGTTGAACAAAAAAAATGTTGTGAAATTCCGTCCGCTACGAACAAAGTTATAGGCGCTCATGTTGACCTACCCTACCCGCAAAATCTCCGAGATGCGTGGGCCAACCGGCGTGAAATTTTGCCCGATGGTCAGTAATAGACCGGCTTTTACAATGCCGGTCCAAAATTTGGGGGGCGCACCCCCCAAAAAATTTCAAGAACCAAAAACATGCAAAATTTGGCCAGATTTCGGACGACTTCAAAGTTCGGCGGCGAATATCTCCGAAAGGGATGAAGATATTCAAAATCGGATAGTCATTCCGTGTATGGCAATTCCTCCTGCGTTAGGCGAAACAAGTCCGCTGAAGTTTGGTTCAGTGACCTTGGATATTTAGATGTGAAATCGTACCCCCCTAAAACGCATTTTTCGGAAAAACATATTTCGGCCCCTACGGGGTGCTGCGCCCCCAAATTTTTACACGCGCTAGAGAATCACCAAGTCTTACTAGCGCACACCCCACCGGGGACGTGGGCCCTCCTTACAACTTTTTTCAAAGGGGAGTCAAAAATTGGCTTAAAATGCAATAAAGGAGCGCTTATAACTTCGGAGTTAGGGGGTGTAGCCTGACAAAACTTTGGCACGTGACGCGGCTCTAGGTTGGGGTGTTAACGCAAGTACGAAATTTGGGAGCACCGCCCCCCTTAAAATTTGGGAGGGCAAAAAACGTCCAAAATTTAGTACGTTTTACGACAACTTTCGACTTTGACCGTGAATATCTCAGAAAACGATGAAGATAGCAACAAAATCTAAACGGCGTTGACGAGAAGGATCATTTGGGCGTTGAACAAAAAAAGTTGTGAAATTCCGTCCACTACGAACAAAGTTATAAGCGCTCATTTTGACCTAATCTAAGTTGCATTATTCGGAAGACCATATTTCGGCCCCTAAGGGGTGCTGCGCCCCAAAATTTTTACGCGCGCTAGAAAATGACTTAGTCTTACTAGTGCACCCCCCAACGGGGACTGGGGCCCCACTTACAATTTTTTTGAAAGAAAAGTCAAAAATTGGCTTAAACTGTAATAAAAAAGCGCTTATAACTTCAAAGTTACGGGGTGTAGCCCGACGAAACTTTGGCGCTTGATGTGCCTCGAGGTTGGGGTGTTAACGCACGTACAACTTTTGGGGGCACCGCCCTTCTTAAAATTTGGGAGGGCAAGAAATGCCCAAAATTTAGTACGTTTTACGACAACTTTCGAGTTTGACCGTGAATATCTCTGAAACCGATGAAGACAGCGACAAAATCTAAACGGCGTTGACGAGAAAAATCTTTGGGCGTTGAAGCAAAAAAATTTTGTGAAATTCAGTCCACTACGAACAAAGTTATAAGCGCTCATGTTGACCTGCCCTAAGTCGACAATGCGCGTGCGGCGTATGCCAATGCATTTGAGTTCGGGCCACGTGACTTTGGTGCCGAGGAAATTTTGCCCCACCCCTAATTTCCTTCCAATCGGACTTAGGGCGCCGGGCAGACTCAAGTTGGGCTTTGCCCCAAACTTCTAGTGTTGTTTATGTTTTGCCACAAAAAACATAAACAACATTTTTTCAACGCAAGATCTCCGCGATGCGTGGGCCGACCGGCGTGAAATTTTGCACGATGGTCAGTACTAGGCCCTGTTTTATAATGCCAGTCCAAGATTTTAGAGGGCACACCCCAAAAAAATTTCAGGGGCGAAAAAACATGCAAAATTTAGCCCGATTTCGGACGACTTCGAAGTTCGGCGGCAAATATCTCCAAAACGGATGAAGATATTCAAAATCTAATAGTCATTCGGTCTATCGCGATTCCTTCTGCGTTAGGCGAAACAAGTCCGGTGAAGTTTGGTCCAGTGACATTGGAGATTTAGATGTGAAATCGTACCCCCCTAAAACGCATTTTTCGGCCCCTAGAAGATGCTGTGCCCCCATATTTTTACACGAGCTAGAAAATCACCAAGTCTTACTAGCGCACCCGCCAACGGGGACGGGAACCCCCTTACAACTTTTTTCAAAGGGGGGGGTCAAAAATTGGCTTAAAATGCAGTAAATTAGCGCTTATAACTTCGGAGTTAGGGAGTGTAGCCCGACGAATCTTTGGCGCTTGACGCGGCTCTAGGTTAGGGTGTTAACGCAAGTACGAAATTTGGGGGCACCGCCCCCCTTAAAATTTGGGAGGGCAAAAAACGTCCAAAATTTAATACGTTTTACGGCAACTTTCGAGTTAGACCGCAAATATCTCTAAACTGGATAGAGATATCGACATAACCTAAACGGCGTTATCAAATATGGTTAATGCCGCGTTGAACAAAAAAAATTTGTGATATTCCGTATTCTACGAACCAAGTTATAGGCGCTAATGTTGACCTACCCTAAGTCGCATTTTTCGGAAAACCATATTTCGGTCCCTAAGGGGTGCTGCGCCCCCAAATTTTTACACGAGCTAGAGAATCACCAAGTCTTACTAGCGCACCCACCACCGGGGACGGTGGCCCCCCTTACAATTTTTTTCAAAGTGGATTCAAAAATTGGCTTAAAATGCAATAAAGGAGCGCTTATAACTTCGGAGTTAGGGATGTAGCCCGACGAAACTTTGGCACTTGACGCGGCTCTAGGTCGGGGTGATAACGCACGTACAACTTTTGGGGGAAACGCCCCCCTTAAAATTTGGGAGGGCAAAAAACGTCCAAAATTTAGTACGTTTTACGACAACTTTCAAGTTTGAGCACAAATATCTCTGGAACCGATGAAGATAGCAACAAAATCTAAATGGCGTTGACGAGAAGAATCCTTTGGGCGTTAAACAAAAAAAAATTGTGAAATTCTGTCCACTACGAACAAAGTTATAGGCGCTCATTTTGACATACCCTAAGTAGCATTTTTCGGAAAACCATATTTCGGCACCTAGGGGTTGGTGCGCCCCCAAATTTTTACACGCGCTAGAGAATTACCAAGTCTTACTACCGCAGCCCCCACCAGGGACGGAGGTCCTCCTTACAACTTTTTTCAAAGGGTGGTCAAAAATTGGCTTAAAATGCAATAAAGGAGCGCTTATAACTTCGAAGTTAGGGGGTTTAGCCCGACGAAACTTTGTGACTTGACGTGTCTCTATATTGGGGTGTTAAAGCAAGCACAAATTTTGGAGGCACCGCCCCCCTTAAAATTTGGGAAGAGAAAAAACGTTCAAAAAATCGGTGCAATATACGACAACTTTCGAGTTGGAGTGCAAATATCTCTGGAACCGATGAAGATAACGACATAAACTAAACGGCGTTGACGAGGGCGATCCTTTCTGCATTAAACCAAAAAAATCTTGTGAAATTCTGTCCACTATGAACCAAGTTATAAGCGATAATGTTGACCTACCCTAAGTCGACGAAGCCAATGCATTTGAGTTCGGGCCACATGACTTTGATGCCGGAGAAATTCTCCCCCCTTTTTAC
>Ga0209367_1002091_pt1 | contig 25887 bp, 18 predicted proteins | sample WorMetLIZISLAND2_FD_187412 | JGI IMG/M metagenome (GOLD analysis project Ga0209367, IMG submission 187412) | Marine gutless worms symbiont microbial communities from Max Planck institute for Marine Microbiology, Germany - Olavius geniculatus... ... | reverse complement strand
GATCCCCACTATCGATATGATGATTATCCTCATTATGAGGCTTTCCGGAATCCGGCTACGCAGAACCAAATCATGGGGACTCGAAGACATCGCCTTAAATTAATCCTTTAAATGGTAGATAGACCCGAAAAATTATTTAAGTTAAATGCTCAAAGCATTAACGAAGAAGGAAAGGGGTCGCCCATTAAAATAATATAGGCGAATTGTTCTCAATGAGTAGAATGGTCGTCTTCTCCAGTGGTATTCTACGCTTCCGAACCTGATGGGGCTTCCTTCTGTGTGGTGGGTAAAGTAAAGCTAAAAGTCGATCCCTTGCCCTTTCCCTCACTTTCGACCCAAATCTTTCCGCCGTGAAGTTCTACAAGGCTCTTTGTGAGCGAGAGCCCTAAGCCGGTTCCCTGAAACTTGCGACTCTTAGAGGTCTCTACCTGCTCAAAGGGTTTGAAGATATGTTGCAGGTCGTTTGAATTGATGCCAATGCCAGTATCCGAAACGCTAATCATGATGCTGCTACTTTCACCGTTATCCGCAGCAGAGACTAATTCGTCTCCATTACTATATCTTACAGCCGATATTTTTACCTGACCCCCATCCGGCGTAAATTTCACGGCGTTCGATAGCAGATTGTAGATGATTTGTTTGAGTTTACGCTCATCGGCTATGATGGTATCAGGAATGCCGTTCAAAGAATTTGATAATTGTATTTCGTGTTTCAAAGCTTTTTCTTTGACCATTATAAGGCTGCTATCCAAAAGATCGCGCAGCTTGACAATTGTTGGTCGCAGCTCAAGCTTTCCTGCTTCCACTTTAGAAAGGTCTAGAATGTCATTAATGAGCTCGAGTAAGTGCCTACTGCTATTAAGTACGTCCTGTAAATATTCTTCTTGAGATTCATTCAAATTTCCAAATCTTTTATCAACAACTAATTCGGTGAAACCAACAATATGGTTCAGCGGTGTTCTGAGTTCATGGCTCATATTGGCCAAAAACTCACTTTTCGCTCGGCTGGCTTTTTCAAGCTTTATATTTTGTTCGCGAAGTCTTTTTTTGGTCTTCCTTAAAATTTGAGCGGTGTATGATGAAATGAATCCTACCACGAAAAGCATCGCATTAATTGCAAAAAGCTGCGTGATTTGATTGACGAATGGGAGGTGGGGTCGCTTAAAGGTAGCAAAATTTGGAAGTACACCGACATATTCCAATAAAACAATTGAACTAAAACAGCTTGCACACATTAAAGTTATAATAAAAGTTACTTTCTTAGGGGCGACAACCCCGACATAAACAATCAAAGCCGCATAAATCGGAGTAATATAGGCTGCTTCCATTCCACCTAAAAGATAGATAATGGAGGTATATCCCAAAATTTCCAATCCATTGATCAGAAGTGAAAAAAATTGGAAAAAGCGTCGGTCTGTGAGTCTTTTTAAAATAAATAAGGTTGGCGGATTGATCACAATCAAAAATACGATCGAGATGGTGACTCCCTTCAAATGCACAGGTTGGATTGCTTCATAAATTAGGGAGATCCACGCCACTATCCACATGAATAAACTCGCACCAGAGCGAACTAGCGCACCTTGAACATGTCTTTTATATAGCCGGCGAAAATATTCAGCATCAGCCAAAATTGCATCATTGTGATTTGGAATAGTAAAATGCATCACTCTTAATTTCTAAGTTAAGGCTTGGAATATATGACGTTTCCAGTTACAGCTATGGTCAAACTCAACTACACATTCTGAGGTGCTTGCTATAGCGCCAATTTCCAATTCAAGGTTGTTCTCCAAACAAACTTATATTTGTTATCCACCAGAAAAAAGTGCTCATCCATATAGTGAAAATGTTACCATCGAATTTATTTAATTGTATTAATCTTGCTCTTATGAGAATTTGTTGAGCGCAAGATTCAGTCTATTTATTTATATTATATCGGTTGCTTACGTAAAAACTTTAGGCTATCAACGAGGCTTATCTGACAACATGTCGTAAGATCAATCAAGGATTTAATTAAGTCAACTTCGCGCGGTATTACAACCGGCGCCACAATCGGCGGGAGTATTTTTGAGGTGACCGCTTTAAAATCGTGATTGCTGAACACCAACGAATTTGGGAACTTGCAAATAGAGATCCCCAACCTCTATACTGAATTTCTTCTCGCAGATGTCCAGCAGCCGGTTTGGCCTGTGCAGGTTTTAGTGGTTATAGGAAACTGGTACTTTATTATTATGCAAAATCTAGTGCAATTGACAGCGGCCCAGATGGTGCTTTGTGTCGGGATTGTTTTCGTTGCCGGAATCATTCGCGGTTTTTCGGGCTTCGCTCTTTCAGCCCTGTTCATGGCAAGCGCGGCGGCATTTATCCCGCCGGTCGAGCTGATCCCGATCTGTTATATTCTTGAAGTAACCGCCAGCCTGATCATGTTTCGCGGAGGGCTCCAAGATGCGGATATGAAAATCGTCTGGGGTCTTGCCATCGGATCCGCAATTGGATTTCCCATGGGGCTTTACGCGACAACTTCAATCCCGGTTGAAATGTCCAAGTTTATCGCCTTGTGCATCATTTTGGGTCTGGCCACCGCACAGCTGCTGCGCACAAGCCCCAAATTTTTGGCGAGTACCACCGGCTTCTACGCTTCCGGCATCACTGCCGGGGTGGTTTCAGGTCTTGCCTCGGTGGGCGGAATGGTGATAGCTCTATATGTGCTCGGGCGTAAAGTGCCGCCCAGGACCATGCGGGCCTCGCTGGTGATGTTTCTGTTTATTGGTATGTTTACGTCTATTGTTTACTTGCTCGGGTTCGATGTAATGAACAGGCTTGCCATCAGCCGTGGCTTTTTGCTTGCACCGATAGTCGCAATCGGCGTACTGATCGGCAGCCGCTTTTTTCGTCCTTCCCTCGAGTACATTTACAAGAAATTCTGCCTCGGTCTGCTCATCTTCCTGGCATCGGCCGGGCTTTTACGGCTGACTTTGTAACTTCAGACCTCGTCATTTGGTTTGACAAAATGGCTGTGAACCTTTGTACGTCAAGGAATTGCGGGAAAATTGGACAGGGGTTCAATTTAGGAATTCAGGAATTTAGGAATTGAATGAATTCTATCTGTTTGAATTTATTGATTTTATCTTTTAATCCTTCAATTCCTCAATTCCTCAATTTGTCACAAATAGACATAGATAGTGTAAAATAAAGTTGACTCAGTTTAATATTAAGTTGCCACATCTGAACTTAAAGCCCGAGATTTCTAAACACTCAAAACCTGTGAATTAATTTTGTCCAAACCCTTAAGCTTCAGAGTTTCAATTTTCAACGGTCGTCGAGTAGCGCACACCGCCGGGGACCGGGACCGGGACAATGGTGGTATATCCGTGATCCCCTTTAGTACGTTTATATGCATCTACAGCCAGCAATGCCGTGTATTGCGACAGAACGCCGTAGTGAATCGAGGTGGCAATAATCTCTTGGAGGTTCTCTTTTGAGGCATCGTGGATCTGCTGCTCAGAAAGATCGGCAATTTTCCACCGGGCCCAAATACTCCGGATTCCCTGATTGGCGCCATCGGCACTATCGGGATTGCAGTAAACCGAAAACGTTTGGCGATCCCAGCCCGTTCGTCCGGTAATTCGAATCTCTGCGGGTGAATATCTGGTGAACCGTCCTGTGACAACAACAGGCCGGCCGACAAAAAGATCCGGCAAAGTTTTGGGATAGACATCCGTCACCTCGAGATCACCCCAGTCCACCTCGATATCCGCCAGAGCGGGGCGGGAGGCACGCTCATAGAATTGATTCACTTGCACACCGGCACCTTCATCCAGACCGACATAAGCCACGGCACCACGTCCGATTTTTGCCATCTGCTCCAGCAAATAGCGATTGACGGAATCGCCGACCCCGAAACTGAAAATTCGAGACGTCCCCAGCTTGCGCCGCACGGCTGCCAGAATCTCAGATTCATTACCAATATAACCGTCGGTCATGAAGGAAACGATCCGCAGCCGGCCTTCATCATGGGAAAAATCAAGGGCGGCCTTGATGCCTTCAATCATCATGGTCCCGCCGGCGCTTTTCAGCGAATCGAGATAGCGAAGTCCTTTTTCTATATTTTCCGGCGTGGCGGGGATGGGGCGTCGTCCCAACGCAGAGGCCTTTGAAGAAAACCGGATGATCTGGAAGGTGTCATGTTGATTTAAACTGCGCAGGCAGAATCGCGTGGCTTCTTTAGCCTTGGCCAGGGGTTTGCCGGCCATGCTTCCGGAACTATCGATAACGAATACCATTTCCCGCGGCATGCGCGGCAGATACCGCAAATCATCCGGCGGCTGCAGCAAAAGTGAGAAGTAATTTCCGTCCACAGCCTCATGAACCAGCAGGGCGGCTTTTACCCGATGCCCAGCCGTTTTGTAGCGAAGCACAAAATCCCGATCCGGTATTCGATCGTAAGGCCTGATGTTAACCCGGGCTTTGGAGGAGCCCAGCCGGTCGACCTGAATGGCATGGGTATGACTGGAGATTTCTTCCAGCAAAACGCCGGCGTCGATGTCAACCGTGAGGGCGAATTCATGGGCACTTTTCACCGTGGGAGCCAAATAGGGTATTTCGGTGGGCTGTCCGCTGCTTCCGGGGTTATGGCGTCCGACGGCGCCGATTCCAGGGCCGGAGCCCGGGGGATTGAAGCGGGGACCGACAACGGTTGGGAAAACAAATTCATACGCGCCGTCTCTGTAGGCCAGGGGATTAAAAAAGGAGATGCGGATATCGATGCGCTGCTGCGGTTCGATGTTGGCCACTTTCTGCTTAAAGATGTTGGGCCGCTCCTGTGTTAACAACGATGCGCGGTATCCCTGACTCTTGGCATCCCGGTATATACGTTGTGCCTGCTCCCGTTCCCGGATCAGGCCGCGAATCCTGCGATTGCCGACCTTCATGACAAAATCGGTGACGGCCGCGCTTTGAGGCAGCGGAAAGACGTAGACGGCCTCAATCTTTGCCAGGTATGGATTTACATACTGCTGGAGCACATCAACCGACGCGACGTAGCCCGATATTCTGGCCTGCACTTCGGTATGCTGCAACGGCAGGGCAATCTCCTGAACTTTATCCGGCAATCTGGCCAGCAGCAAGGGCGTCTTTTGCTCTATATTTACCGGTCGTGGTCGATCGGAACGCTCTATGATCCAGAGCTCGCTGTACAGGTGCAACGAATCCCGGTCGTCAGCAGATGGGCGACTGCGAAACTGAGAATGTTCCACCAGCGCCTGCCCGTGTTCGAAACGCCGGTCCGATCGGGCCGTGCTCCCTTCTTTCACCAAAACTGTTCGGACCGAACATCCGGCTATCAACGTCATGCCGGCTGCAAGACATCCGGCAAATACCAGCCAGCGACACCACATTCTTTTCATAGGATACCTCCGTTCATATCTGCAAATAAATCCGTCACGCTTCACCTGGTTCAATATGCCACTTCAACTGGCCCAATATGCCAAGTTTAGCGGACCCGGGATTCCGGCTCCCGAAGTGCAGGCTCAGTTGTTGTTTCGCCTTGGCCGATCTTCGGCAGCCGGCAGCGGCTGGATGTCCGCCAAGACAATGCTCGGAATCGCCTCAATTCTTGCCCCGCCGGGTTTTGCAGCAGTCATCAGCTTTATTTCCAAAACCGGCGGCTCAACACCGGTTATCTGAAGATGCAGCCGCGCAACCCGGATTTGCCCTTTGGGGGATTTTCCATTACTGCTGCTAAAGGCGGCAATAATGATGCGGCCGCTTTTTAGCCCTGTAGGATCATAATAGGGTGGCTCCCGAAAACCAATCGCTTCACCGCCTTCCAGGCCTACGATTTCAATTTCGTGATTTTGATATTGGATTTCCACCTGATACGCCGCAAGTGCTTCCGGGCCGGAGTTCAAAAACACCTCGGCCGTCTGAAACCGGACTTCCGCACCCGTCGTTCCCATGACGGCCGGGCCGGCAAAAAGGACAACCATAAGGCCAATAGAGATTAGATAACATGCTCTGTCGATTCCGCGCATCAGGCATTCCCCCCGTTCAACTTAACGGCGGTTCGGGCCACGGCCCGGATGTCGTCGGCATCGACAATCCCGTCGCCATTCAAATCCCATTGAATTGGAACCTTTTGTCCACTATTCACCGCTTTGGCCATCAAATAGGCATCTACAATGTCCACCGCACCATTGCCGTCGATATCCTGCACAATCGCTGAAGGCACCGCCACCGAAGATTTCTCGGTAGCCAATTTCATGGGCTCAGTGTTCTGAATTACCAGATACCAGCCAATTACCAACAACAGCGCCGCTGCGGCAGCCGCCCACTTCGGCTGAAAGAATAGGCGGGCAATTTTTTTGCGGCGTTGGATTTCCCGGCAGCGATGCTGGATTCGATCAAGAACCGCGGCATCGACCGCCTCGGGGATGTCGCTCAGTTCCGGTCGGGCTTGCTCGAACATATCCGCAAGGCGTGCAAGGTCCTCATTTATGGATGGGTCGCCCGATTCTTCGGAATCCGGATCCGGTACCGCTTCGCCAGTGCGCTGAGCTTCAAGCTCAGCGAGAAAGGCTTGGTTTGCTTCAAAATCATCGGTTTTTCGCGCCATGATAGTGTCCTCTATCTCCTTTAAGCACTTAAAGAGGGCAAAAGGTTCCCTCATGTCGGATTTTTTTGTATTTTTCGGGTTTATTTATACCTAGGTTGCGTGGTTCAGGGTTCAACGTTCAGGGTTTAAAACCTTCAACCACTTTGCTTTGAGTGGATTATATCAACATAAGGTTCACAAAACCGTTTCACTCAATGGGTGAAAGTGGCCAAACCAAACTATTGAGTGTAAAGTTTAAAAGATCAGCCTTTTATAACCTTTGAACCTTAAACCCTGAACCTAGAACCGATCACTTTAGGTTATAGCTTGATCTGAATTTTCTTGTCAGCTCACATACCGACCGATTAGCCCCACAGCTGCTAAGCAGGGGTAAATTGAATCCCGCGCATAAATCGTTAACCCCACAACCACTTAACCTCTGAAGGTCAACGCTTGTTTATTCCGACTGCAATATCTTGCGCAATTGTGTCAGCATTCGGTGGAGTCTGGACTTGACGGTCCCGATTGGTACATTCTGGATCTGGGCGATTTCCGCAATTCGAAATCCATCATAAAAGCGCATCAACGCCAGTTCCTGTTCCGGGTTTGAAAGGCCTTCAATCAGTTCGGCCAATTTCCGGCGCTCTGCGCGGCTATCGTAACGTTCATCGGGCAGGCTTGCGGCATCGGTATCCCTCAGCGGGATTATCCGTCGGCGCTTGCGAATCAAGTTCAAGGCGGTGTTCCTGACCACAGGGTAAAGGAAAGTCTTCAGCCGGCTTCGCAGCTTAAATCCAGGAAACTTATCGAAAAAGTAAGCAAATACTTCCTGCAAGACTTCCAGGGCTTCCTCACGGTCGCCGCATAGTCGCCAGGCAAGCGAGTAGACCCATTCCCGGTAGCGAAAATACAGCAACTCCATGGCATCCTGATCACCTTTGTTCGCGGCTTCCACAAGTTCGAGGTCCGAGAGTCGGTCGTTTTGGGGGGGGGGGGGGTGTGTGGCATCAGAAAGTATTATCTTAAACCGGGCAAGACGGCATTGCAAATTGAAAAATGGCCAAAGTCATTCGGATGAATGATCTTTACCGCATAAAGGACCCGGAAAGGTTGACATTGGCAACATTTTCCGATATTTATAAGTATTAGGTTACAGCTCACAACGAGCAAGTCCCATTTGGCAGGTCCGGTATGGACAAGCAACCAAGCCGCAAAGAATTGATGCAGCGTATTGCCGCCTTGGAGGCAAAACTGCAACTCGATCAAGAAATTACTTGCCGCGACATCGAGTTCAGCTTGGCCGATTTTGAGAACGCGGCGGATGGAATCTGCGTTTGCCACGCCATTGACGCCCCACCCTTCATACGATTCACATTCTGGAACCGCAAAATGGTCGATTTGACCGGCTACCAAGTTAAAGAAATTAACCGCAATGGTTGGTATCAAAGTGTCTATCCGGATCCCGAAATTCAGGCTAAAGCGGTCGAACGAATGGCTCAAATGCGTGAAGGAGTCGATCTGGAAGCTGAAGAGTGGGAAATTACACGGTCAGACGGCCAAAATCGCACACTTCGCATATCCACATCTGTCATGAATCACGGTGACGGCATACCCCATGTCATGGCGGTAATGCATGATGTCACCGAACTTAAACGCGCTGAGATGTCCTATAGAAAAGTGAGGCAGGATCTGGAACGTACGGTGGCGCGGCAGACCAGTTCACTCGCCTATGCCGACCAGGCCCTGAAAGCCTGCGACTCCCGATATCGGGCCCTTTTCGAAATTGCCAACGATGCCCTTTTTATCGAAAACGATCGCGATGAAATTCTCGATGTGAACCAAAAAGCGTGTGATTTGCTGGGGTACAGCCGCGAGGAGTTACTGTCCATGCTTGTTGCCGACATTCAAGCCCCCGAGTGCCGCGGGGAATCCGGACGTGTTTTAATTAACGAAAATACGGATCACCAGGAGAAACCCCTTGAGACCATGGATCTTCACAAAGACGGCACCCGCATACCGGTGGAGGTTACCAATAACCGGTTGGAGGAAGCCGGCCTATTTTTAAGTATTGTTCGGGGCATTCGTGATAGAAAACAGATGGAAGAAAAGCAGGTCCAATTGGAAAAATTGCAGTCTCTCGGCGTCTTGGCTGGCGGCATCGCTCACGATTTCAATAACTTTCTCACTGGTATTATCGGCAATCTATCCCTAGCCAATTTGGAAACGCAGCCCGGCCATCCCGTGTTACGGGCGCTCAATGAAATGGAAAAGGCGGCCATAAGGGCCAAAGAACTAACCCAGCAGCTGCTGACTTTCTCGAAAGGCGGCGCACCGATAAAACATGCCGCAAATATATTTGATCTCGTTCGAGAATCGGCACAATTTGCACTGCGTGGATCAAACGTGCAGTACAAGCTCGACTTCGAGGACAGGATGCGATCTGCAGATATTGATGAAGGTCAGATTGCCCAGGTGCTACACAACCTGCTCATCAATGCCGATCAGGCCATGCCGGATGGCGGGGTCATATTTATTCGCGGAACCAATGCGTCTCTCTCGGCTGACAATCCATATACCCTTAAACCGGGGGAATACATTAAATTATCAATTCGGGATCACGGCGTCGGTATCCCGCCGGAGCATTTAAAGCGGGTGTTCGATCCGTATTTTACGACCAAGCAAAAAGGCAGCGGCTTGGGCCTTGCTGTAACCTACAGCATCGTTGCCAAACACGACGGGCAAATAACGGCTGAATCGAAGGCGGGTGAAGGGACGACATTCACGATCCTGCTGCCGGCCTCCCGAAGTTCACAGATCACCAGAACCGAGAAGAATGATGGTCTTCATCTCGGAAGTGGTCGCATACTGGTAATGGATGATGAAAATATCATACGGGATCTGGCTGCTGTCATGCTGAAGAATCTGGGTTACCATGTAACGCTTGCCGAGAGTGGCGAAATGGCAGTGGCCATCTACCGCGACGCGCTGGAAAGCGACAAGTTCTTCGATGCGGTCGTCTTGGACTTGACCGTGCCGGGAGGCATGGGAGGCAAGGAGACCGTGCAGAAACTTATCTCACTGGATCCGAATGTCACCGCCATTGTCTCAAGTGGTTACTCGAACGACCCGGTGATGGCGGATTATACGAAATACGGCTTCAGCGCTGCAGTCAAAAAACCCTATCAGATTCAGGATATGAGCCGTGTACTGCATGAGGTCGTTCGTGCGAAATCAGGATAGTCAAAGTTCATAATGCCTGCAATCCCTGAATCCCTGAATTCCTAAATCCCTCAATCCTTCAGGATCGTTTTCGGGGCATTTAACTGGGCATGACGCTTGTTGATGTTAATTCAAGCCGTTATTTTATTTACCAGACACGAAACCCGGGTAAAGCTCATCGGCGCATTGAGGACAGATACCGTGGCTAAATTGAGCGTCGGAGTGTTCGCGGATATAATTTTCTATTTGATTCCAATAACCTTTATCATCTCGAATTTTCTTGCAGGACGCGCAGATTGGAAGCATTCCGCTTAATTTTTTTATTTTTGCCAAGGCGGCTTGCAATCTGTCTCGTTCCAATATTAACGCCGCTTCGGTCTGCTTGGTTTCGGTGACATCTTTAGCAAAAATTGCAAGCGCGCTAATATTTCCATCATCGTTGAAGACCGGGTAAATATGGTTGTCATATAACCGACCGGCGCGCTCATCCTGAAAACGAAGCGGCTTGCCGGAATCGATGACCTCTTGAGCCATAGCCATTCTGGATATTGCTACGTTGTACGGCAGGTAATCGAAAATGCCGAGCCCAACCAATTCTTCAGCCGGTTTACCGATTCTTTGTGCGGCGACTTCATTGGCGGCCAGAATGGTGCCCTCCAAATCAACCAAAATCGCCGTCTCGGTCGGTGCATTGAGCAATGCCCGCAGGGTTCCTTCACGCACCTTCAGAACGTCTTCTACGCTTTTTAGCTTTTCGACCTCTCGTTCCAATTCTAGGATACGGTTAACCAACTCATTATAGGTGGTTTTTTTTAGGGGCATGCTGCACCTCCTCTGTTAAAGCTCAAGGCATTTGCCGCATTGCGCTGCTGCCATACGCTTGATTAGTAATTTTCGGCAGCTGGCGAGAGCTTCGAAACTGGGAATGTACCTAAACATGTTAAATACTAATTGTACTGCCGTCAACAGGTGAGGTTCTGAAGATCAATCCGGCGGGGGAAGAGCGTTGTTCCGTTTATCGAAGGCCACAGCTTCAGGTTGGCGATGCCGCTCCACCTTGAATTCGGATCGAATCGATTTATATTTCATAACAGGTGGAATAATAAATGCTTGATTAGCCATTTGGAATAAATTTCAGGAGCTTGTTTAATATGAGATTTCGAGATCAACGGACATTTCAGCTGCTGAACGATACTTCAAAGGATGACGACCTGAACGGAAGGCGCGGCAACAGTTCTTTGTCAACTTCGGATGCGGAGCTACTCGATGCCTATTCGCAGGCGGTTATATCCGTAGTCGACCGCGTCGGCCCTTCGGTTGTCAGTGTAACGGCCGGCAAACCCGGTCAGCAAAGACAACCGGAGCAGACCGGGACCGGGTCCGGGGTGGTTGTCGCTCCGGACGGCTACATCCTTACTAATGATCATGTTATCGATAATTCCGCATCCATTGGCGTTAGCCTGACCGACGGTACCAGCCTTTCGGCAACCCTTGTCGGCAAGGATCCAGCCACTGATTTGGCCGTTATCCGGGCCGAAACATCTTACCTGCCGGCTTCCGCTTTGGATCATTCAGATCGGCTCAGGGTGGGCCAGTTGGTGATCGCAATGGGCAATCCATTCGGGTTTCAATCCACGGTTTCCACCGGGGTCGTCAGTGCTCTCGGCCGGGCTTTGCGGAGCCGATCGGGCCGTCTCATCGAAAGTATGATTCAGCATACCGCCCCCCTTAATCCCGGGAATTCAGGTGGACCCCTGGTCGATACGGCTGGAAATGTCGTCGGAATCAACACGGCCATTATCGCCATGGCCCAGGGAATCGGGTTTGCCATTTCCGGCAGTACCGCCATGTGGGTCGTGTCTCAGCTTCTCACTCATGGACGCGTGCGACGCGGATTTCTTGGAATTGCCGGGCAACAGCGGCCCCTTCATCGACGGCTGGTCCGGTTCCATGAACTTTCCAGCGAACAGGCCGTCGAAGTCCTAGCGGTCGAATCCCAGGGCCCGGCGGACCGGGCAGGAATCAGAATCGGGGATTTGATCACCGCGATCAATGATCAGGCAGTGACAAGCGTGGACGACTTGCACCGGTTTCTGTCGGAATGGCCTATCGGCCAGCCGATTCGGGTTGAATTTATTCGGGGCCAGGACTTAAGAAAACTGACCCTTCTGCCTACCGAAGCCGCTTCTGACAGCTGAATATTCAAGGTGGTGGATCTTTGATGGTCAACATAATGGTTTTTTTCTATATCAGGCACGCCCCGTTATCGAAGACTCTTTAGCGAAACAGCTTTCCCGGTTGTCAATGACATAGATATGCTAATCGGTACACAGTCTTTCTGAGGTCGTCTCCTATTTAAGAGGCTACAATACTATTAAGTTTCCTGGGCCCGGTGGGTAAGGTCGGCATTTCGATCTACGGCAATACGTGGATACTTTCCGCTTTTGCAGCGCCGCGCCAGCTTGATGCCGGCATACGGTATAAGAAACAGCACAAATATACCGATCTTGGTTATGAGCAACCCGGTATATTGAACAAGAACGACCTGTTCACCGGAGAGATCGAAGAGCTGGCCGTGCTTTTGCCAGATCCAGTCTGGCAGGCCCATGACCAGAACAAGCCAGATGGTCAGCAGGAGGATGCCAATGATGAAACATTTGATCAGCACGACCGCGATTGTATCGAGAATTTTGTCAACACTATTTTGCCCACTCATTCTCCCTCCTTTCTGTCCTGTTATCCGTCTAACGATTGAAAATCTCTAAAATTCTGGAAAAAAAGCTACTGGTTGGACTTCTCCATCCGGGCGATTCTGAAGATACCGAACTGTGTCGATCAAATTCGGTCGCGGAAGCCGCTTGCGCAGGATATCCAAGGGCCGTGATGGCTTCGGCAATTTTGCCGTCAGTGAGATATTGCCTGTGATCGATCAACACCAGTCCCTGGTCAGTGTTTGCCAACAGGCTGATGTAACCTTCAAAGGACTTTAGTTTGGCGTTTATTTTACCGATGCAGGCACCACAGGATAGATTGCCAACCTTAAATATTGTTCTGTGTGATTCTTCAGCGCTGGACGGTGGGCTGAAAAAAAGTAGCGCTGAAATCAACATGCCGGCTATCAATAGCACTATATTTTTTAACCGCATATTACCTCCCTCGAAATTGGCCATAGGCCGAGAAATTTTCTGAAACCAAAATCACCGCAGCCGGTCCGGATACGAAGTTTACAACCTGAATTATCCGCCCGCGATCCCAGATTAACTAACGATCAATCAAGGATCAAGCACCATGTCGTGACTGGAGCGGTTATGTCGTAACAGGATTGGATAGACCGCAAATTGCGGCATTTGGACTTGACTGCTGACGTCAATAGATTAAACTGATGCAACCGAGTTCCAAGTGAGCGCTCCTCCCGCTGAGCGGGGGACCTCAGGAAGCCTCCTGGAAGGGGGCAAGATCACCGGCGTAACGATGTAAATCCGAAATCCGAAGCACGAAATAAGAAACAAATTCGAATGACATAAATCCCAATGACAAAAACATATTCCGATCATATACACAATCTAACGCTGAGCGCGTTGATCAGTTTTATTCACAGGTTTCATCATTCTGTTTGGGTCGTTTTGAAAATTTTGACATTCGAATTTGTGGTTTGTTCCGGCCCGCCCTGGCGCGACTCAGTTGGTTTAGGACGCAATATGTCGAAATTGAATATTCGTACGTTCAAAAGCAAAATGGCAAATACTCGGTCTGGCCCAGGGATTTCGAAATTCGTATTTCGTATTTATTCCAGCTCCGTTGATTCTCACCGGACCGGTAGAACATTTTCGGGTCCACTAATATAAGTGGTGGTTTAATGCCAGAATTATGGCCCTAACGCGGTAATTGGACTAGGAGGTTTCAATGTCGCCCGCAACAAGCAAGGCCGACCAGTCAATATTCCGCCTTCAAAAAAGTCGATCCATCTTAAGCGATATTGCCGACTTCTTGCAGAACAGAATGGATGACTATCCCAATACATCATTATTCAGGATGACCCCATACCTCCTTGAAGGCGTGCTTATCGGATTATTCACCTTTCTGTGGCTGGAATATGCTCAGATGGGAAAGCTGTATCACTGGCTTTTCCCAATCATAGTCTCATCAGCCATTGTGATTTTCCACTATTCAATAGCTGAAAACGTGTATAAATTCGGGATGCAGACCAAAAGAACTATAGGAATATTCTTGGCGGTTTCTTTTGTCAGTCTCGTCGCAAGTTTCATTTTGGTATATTTTTCGGGATTATGTGGGTTTATATGTCAAATTACCGGCTCGCATTGTCCGGTGCTCTGGCACACCTCGCCGCCTGCCGCGATTGGCGTATTCTTTAAAACAGTTATCTTGCCCTGGCTAATATCCAGTACTTGGCTGGCTCAGGGAGTTCTAAAAAGAGAAATGGCCAAAGACCTGGTCAGGATCAAAGAAATCAATGATTCGTTAGTTCAAAACAAAATTGGGATTGTACCGCAAAAGATCTCAATCACTGATGAAAGCAAAACAAAGACGGACAGTTTTCGTGTACCTTTGAAGGATGGTATCCGTAAGATAGCTTTTAGCGACATTTATTTTATTGCCGTAGAAGACCATTACTGTAAAATCGTGTACAACCGGGGAGGAGAAATCTATCAAGAGTATGTTCGTTTATCTTTGAAAGACGCCCTGAGCAACCTCCCAGCCGATCATTTTGTCCAGGTTCATCGCTCCTACGCCGTCAATCTGCAACATGTCAAACAGATCAAAAAAGAAGGCCAAGCCTACCAGTTGTTGATAAGGGGAAGCAATCAGTTCCTTCCGGCAAGCCGACACCGCGCCCATATTTTTCTACCCAAGCTGCAAGAAATCCTGAGTTAAAATATCGGTTAAAATTTGCAATGACGTCGGTAAGTGCCAGAACTTCGGTCTTCACCGGAATGGCTCAAGAGGCACCCAATTCAGCTGCAGAGCACAAATCAGTCATAACAAGACCGAGAAGCCGTCGAAAGGCCGAACATTTGAAGCAGGTTCGAAACGTTCGAACATTCGGCCTACGACGGCTGTTTATCTGTCGATCATTGGGAGATGTTGATGTAACACAATTTCGTGTTGTATGCGCCGGCGGCTTCAACGATGGTCAGTTTGCCGTCAGTCACCGTGACATTGATATCCGTATGCAGATCAAAGTTGTCTTGGCCGTCCGGATCGACAACGCTGGTGTCTTCGATCAGTACGTTGTTGACCTGATCGGTGAAGCTGGGGTCGCCCATCAATATCTCGACCACGTAGCTGCCGTTCGGAATCTCCAGCTCCCAGGTTTTCGAGCTGCCTTTTGGCATATGGATCAGGGTGTCGTAACGCTGGTCTGAATGCGCACCGCGGTCGCGAGTGTCTCCGGCAATGCCGACATTCCAACCGTAGGTATAGCCGTTGCCGCGATCGGCATAGGTGTTGCCGGCATCCATCAGATAACCTGACGGCACGGGTGACGCACCCGGCTGGAAGTTGATCGAGATCGGGTCAAACGAATTTGCTTCGATGATGTTGATGTAGCACAACTTCGAGTTGTAAGCGCCGGCGGCTTCTACGATGGTCAATTTGCCGTCAGATACTGTAACGTTGATACCCGTATGCAGATCAAAGTTGTCTTGGCCGTCCGGATCGACAACGCTGGTGCCTTCGATCAATACATTGTTGACCTGATCGGTGAAGCTGGGGTCGCCCATCAATATCTCGACCACGTAGCTGCCGTTCGGAATCTCCAGCTCCCAGGTTTTCGAGCTGCCCTTGTGCATGTGGATCACGGTGTCGTAACGCTGGTCTGAATGCGCACTACGGTCGCGAGTGTCTCCGGTAATGCCGACGTTCCAACCGTAGGTGTAGCCATTGCCGCGATCGCCGTATGTGTTGCCGGCATCCATGAGATACCCTGCAGATACAGGTGACGTGCTCGGCTGGAAGTTGATGAAAATCGGTTCAAAAGCAACGGAGCCAATCGTCACCGATGCGCCGGCTGAAACCGCGGTTTCGTTCTGGTTGGGGCTCAAGTCGCGGGCTTTCACCGTATAGGTATACTGGGTTCCCCCGCTTAGGCCGGTGTCTGTATAGGTGGTGCTGCTTTGCCATCCGCTGTCGCGGCAGTCGCCGGCTGTACAGCTAAAGTAGTATTCGACGCCACTTTCGTCGCCGGCGGCTGTCGCCGTCATCGAGATCGTACCTGGGCCGGTTGCTGCCGGAGGACTGGCGAAACTCATCGGATCCGGCGTCGGCGCTGCGGTGTCGGGCGGACCGGTCACTTTTGCCGATATGACGACCATGTCTATATAGACATCGTCAGCGCCACCACTGGCATCGCACCGGAAGCGGATCCTCGTCTGGTCGGTTAACGCATATCCTGTAATGGTTACCGCATCGGTATAAAATTGATTATTGACGAATTCATCGTCCAGATTCCATTCTTCAACGGTGGTATACGTGTTTCCGCCATCGGTGGACATCTGCAGCCAGAAATCTTCACTGCTGCTGTCCATTGAAACGGCATAGTAGGCAAATTCAACCTTGACTTCGTCATAGCCCAACAGCGCAAGATCGCTGGTCGTCATTACCGAGGAATCGGTATTGTCTTCAAGATTGATCGCACCACTGCCCTGGTAGGCATAGGTACCGCCGCTGTAGTACTTGCTGTCGGCACCTCCGTCGATCCAGTTGCCGAAACCGCTTTCGAAGTCATCGCTGATGATCTCGATCCAGCCAGGCGGGTATAGCGTGACATTGATCGTCGCCCGGGCCTCGGGGTTGTCGTAGGGGACATGATTCGCACTTACCACCTGCGCTGTAATCGTGTGAGCACCGGCCGCCACGCCATTGAACGTAAAGATCTGGTCCGGATCTGGTATCGGTTCTGAAATGTAAGGTGCATCGTCCAGGGTCCAGTGAGTGTGATCCCCGTCCGCGAAATAGCCCGAGGGCGTGTATTCAATGACAATCGTATCGCCGATGATGGTTGCGCCGTCAGCCGGCGAACCGATGGTAATCGCGGGCGTGGGGTAGTCATCTGCATCATTGGGATCCGTTTCTTCGACAACCTCCAAACCGTCCTCAAAGCCGTCGCCGTCGGTGTCGGCCAAGTTCGGATCGGTTTGATTCTCGAATTCCTGCAGGCTGTTCAGGCCGTCTCCATCGGAATCGGCCACTGCATCCCCCGGACTGCCAGGATCCAAATCATGTTGTAGTTCCCAGACATCGGAAATACCATCGCCATCACTATCCTGATCGGGCCCGGGCTGATTGGAATTAATTACAACCGTGACGGCGACATTCGAGGAAGTGGTGACTGCATTCTGCAAATCAGTGGCCACCGCGGTCAGGACATACGCACCGAGACTGGAAGCATTCCAAGCCGTCTCGTAAGGTGAGGTTGAATCGGAGCTATAGTACTGCCCGTTGACATAAAAATCGACCTGCGCCACCGAGCCGTCCGGATCACTGGCATCCGCCGTAATCGTAACACTGTCCGACAGATCGATATAATCAAAGGGGGCCGGGCTGGTAATGAACACTGTCGGCGATTGGTTGGTGACGGCCGTAAACTGCGCCACCAGTGTCTGATCACTGTCTGAAATGGTGATGTTGTGATTCTGTCCACCGCCGTCAGACCAGGCAGAAAACACATACTCGATGTTGTTGAGTATTTGGGGCGAAGGTGCCGTTATCGCCGTTTGGGATCCGGCAATCGCTTCGATGTTGTAGGGAGCAGCATCCAATTGCGAATAGATTCCGAGCTCAAGACCCGGTGGATCGGATTCCAGCGTCAATATAGCGGTTTGCGGATAGATGGCGACCGTGGTGGTATCGCTCAAACCCACCCGATCCTGACTGCCGCCATAGCTAATATAGGTGTCGGTCATCGACAGATACTGGGCCGCCATCCAGTCGGCGGAGCGCGCTACGTTTGAAATCCGCACCTCGTCGATGGATCCCAGGAAGTAGTCGCCACCGTTACCGCGCCTCCCGATATTCAGCGGCTGATCGCTGGCCACAAGGGGCGAGATGGAAGAATCCGTGGTTTCATCGAAGCCGTCGACATACATGGTGCCTGTGGCGCCGTCGATTGAGGCGCCAACGTAATGCCAATCGGTATCCAGATCGATGTCGGCGGCTCGAGCCCAATCAGGACCGCTGCCGACGCTGGTTAGATTGTTGTCGCCGGGCTTGTACTCCAGGTTATATCCAAGATCATTCCAAGTGTATTTTTTTGACAGCACCCGCGGCGCTCCCGCCTGATCCGGATCGTCAATCTTAATCCAGGCTTCCAGGGTCAATTGCCCGGTGATTTCCAGGCTGGTATTACTGACGACTTCGATATAACTGCTGATTCCGTCAAAGCCGCGGGCACCGGCAAACTGGCCGGACTCAGCGGTGCTGCCGAAATTCGTTCCGTCATTTATGTTCGCAGTGGCGTCCAGTAAATCGCCGTTAAAGTGCCACACACCGGCAAAGGTCGCATCCCATACGGCCGGCGGATCCTGGCCTTCGGCCGCCGCCGGGTTGCCGTAGTACAGCCAGATGAAGTCGCTGTCAGAATTGGCGTCGATTCTGGGCACCTGCACCCAGACAATCGAAGTATCGCCGGGATTCCAGGATTCGATTTCATAGGCCAGCAGCGTTCCGTCTGAATCGACAAAGCGCAGGTCCTCGCCCTGGGCCAAAGTGAGTGAGTAGTCGATGCGGCCGGCATCCAGGCGCACCAGGACCGGAAAATTGATCAGGTCTTCGCTTTGATCGATGTTGTTAAAGGACAATTGCACGCGCTTTTCCCAGCCCGAATCCCACCAGTCGGCGACACCGCCATCGGTCACCGACAGCGTGATCTCCATAAAAGATGGATATTCATGATCAATGGCCGTAAATTGGCCCCCGGCCACACCGTTGAATTCTTCGAGCTGATGTACATGGCAGTCAAGCTGATCCTGGGGGGCACAGTGTTGCAGAGAAATTTGCCAGGTGAACGCCTCGGGCGGCAGCTGCCCCATATCCGGATCATCCCCCTGACCGGAAAAGTATATCGTATCGCCCACCTGCCAGGTATCTGTTTCCGATGGGCTCACAATCGTGGCCACCGGTGGGGAGTTGTCGACCGTAATCAGGAGCGTCGCGGTGCCCGTATCACCGGCGTCGTCGGTCACCCGCAAAGTCGCGACGTAATTGCCGGAAGCCGTGTAGGTGTGCTGCGGAGCGATCAGCGTCGAGTCATCGAAATTTCCGTCGCCGTCAAAGTCCCAGGAATAGCTGAGGGTATCCGCCGGATCGAGATCATAGGATGCGGACCCGTCGAAATTGACCGTCAGGGGAGACGGCCCGTTTTGAACATCAGCTCCGGCAACCGCCACCGGAGGCTGGTTGGTGGAGAAATATTCGATACGCCGCACTTGGCCGCTGGCAATGTCGACGTAGAAAACATCACCGCCCGGGCCGATCTGCAAATCCACTGCAAAAGCATTGTCGATAAAAGTTTCGATATTGGCGGGGTCGGGCCTGCCGCTGGTATCCGAGAACATGACCTTTATCCAGCGCGCGGAATAGTCCGCGAAAAACAGCGCATCATCATACAGCGTCGGATAATCGCCGCCGGTATAAAAGGCCAGTCCGCTGATCGCGGAACTTCCTTGGTGGATATAGGTGTAGAAAGGAGCGGTTGCCGGATAGACCGCCTCGTCGGCGTAGAGATCTTCACAAATACCCAAATTGGCGCCATCATAGCCGGAGTGAGGGCCCATACCCTCATAACAGGGCCAGCCGAAATTTTCGATGATGCCGTCCGCCGGATTCGGGATGTGATTGATTTCCTCCCATCTAGCCCACCCGACATCACCGATGTAAAGCTCATTGGTTAGCGGATGAATCGTAAAGCGGAAGGGATTGCGAAGTCCGAAAGCGATGATTCGATCATCGTCTATGCTGCCGCCAAAAAGAGGATTGGTATCAAGGGCTTCCCCGGTCTGGGGATCGACCCTTAATATCGTGCCGTCATAAGACACGGGATCTCCGTCAGTTTGGAGGTCCTGGCTGCGCAACGCCCCGCCTTCTTCCACCGGATCGTCGAAAGGGTTTCCTTTTGTTTCTCCACCATGGGTAATATCTTGACCGTAGTCAACAAAGTTAAAGCTCGCGCCGTCACCCGCGGATACATAAAGGGCACCATCCGTTCCGAAATGAAGATCCCCGATTGAATGACTGGGAAACTGCTGTTCCCAGGCCTCAATTAAAACCTGTTCCTCACCCATCATCTGGTTCGTTGCGATATCCATTTCCAGGCGGGACAGACGGCCGCTGACCGTGCAGCCGTGACCGGTATGGCCGGGAGGGTCCGGACAGGAGTCGCCCCATTTGGGCGGCGTACCCCCCCCACATCGGCATCAAAGGTATAAAGCACATAGATGTAAGGCGTATTCGGAAAATCCGGATGGATCGCCAGTCCCAAAAGCCCACGGTCCCGGCCATTGTAAACGTTGGTTCTGAGATCCGCGAAGATATCCGGCGTCGAGTCACTGAGATTGTCGAAAACTTTGATGATGCCGCTTTTTTCAGCAACGAATATTCTTCCATCCGGTGCAAACCGGGCCGCGATCGGCTGACTCAAATCACTGAATACAGTCGTTTCCTGAAATCCGTCCGGCAGCGCCGCCACCGGCATGGGTGCCGATAATACCAGGACAAGACATAGGGACACAAAAAACCCCAGCGTCCTGCCGCAATGAATACGGTTTAAGTATGAATCTATCGTTTGCGTTCCTCCATTTTTGTTCAAGTATCTGCCTCTCATTGGTTTATCTCCTATCATGTAGCGGTAGGAGTGGTTTCAAATCCTCAGCTAAAAACCGGTTGATTTCCTGGTCCTAAAACCCATTGCCAGCGCGCACGGCTACAGGCCTGAGCCGCTAGGTCCATCTGCAAATCACGGAATGGCAATATCTGAGAATTGGAAACCACTTCTGGAAAGTTAAAGAACTTCTATTTTTTTACCTCAACCAATATGAAGTAATCCCCCGAAGAACACCACGATGTGGCAGCAAAATTCATGCCTGAATGCGTCTGAAATCTTATTTATTTTTTTTGCAATTATTTTCAAATAGATGAAAAATCAATCAACAGAAAATTTCGATTTGGCCATTAAAGAAAGGAAGTAATCGATGGGAAAAAATTGTTACAATGTGGTATTATTGTCACAAAAATGGATAATTGCAGAAAGTAAAGGGATGTCTTCTTCTAGCAGTAGGCTGCCTGGAAAATAAGCCAAATAGCCAACGGGACAGACATCAAGTAAAGAGGTTAAATATGAAGTACTTTTTTTTAGCATAAACCTCAAGTCGCCTACCTCTTATGAATGAATGACGAATGACGAATGACGATTGACGAATGGTGGAATCGCTCCGCTCAGTCATTATTAAATAGACAGAATGCCTTATTCGATGTTCGATGTTGGACGTTCGATGTTCGACGTTCATTAGTTTGTTTTGTGATCAGACCGGCTGTCCCTTATCCGGCCTGCGACGAGCTCAGCCGAATCGAGGCCACCCCTCGTGAGAAGAACTTCCCAAATCTTCAATTCCGGCTTGCCCGGGTTGGGATACACTGAAAATTCGCTGATGATATTTGGACAGTTTTCAGTCGGCCGATTGATAGAAAAAGGCAGGCCTTCCTGTAAAAATTCTTGACTTTGGTGCCAGCATTTTTACCTTGATATAGTGATGCTCATCACAAGTCTAACGAAGTATACCAACCCAAATCCGGAGGTAAATAATCGTCATGAAACAATATCTTGAATTGATGCGTCACGTTAAAACAAATGGCGTGCGCAAGGAAGATCGTACAGGTACGGGAACCGTCAGTGTTTTCGGCTATCAAATGCGCTTTAACCTGTCCGAAGGATATCCGGCGATCACGACCAAAAAACTGCATTTTCGATCCATTATTGGTGAATTGCTCTGGTTTTTAAAAGGTGACACCAACATCAAAAGTCTTCATGAAGACGGTGTCACGATCTGGGATGAATGGGCCGATGAAGATGGCAACCTGGGCCCCATCTACGGCTATCAGTGGCGTTCCTGGCCCACGGCCGACGGCAGGCACATCGACCAGATAACGCGCATACTGGAGGAGATCCGGTCCAATCCCACTTCTCGCCGTCTGATGGTGTCGGCCTGGAATGTGGGTGAGATCGAGAAAATGGCACTGCCGCCGTGTCATTCGATGTTTCAATTCTATGTGGCCGACGGACGGTTGTCCTGCCAGCTTTACCAACGCAGCGCGGACATCTTCCTGGGTGTGCCCTTCAACATCGCCTCCTATTCTTTGCTGACCCTGATGATCGCACAAATTGTGGGACTGGAACCAGGAGATTTCGTGCACACACTGGGCGATGCCCACCTTTACCGAAATCACTTGGAACAGGCTGAGCTTCAGCTCACCCGCGAACCGCGCCCCTTGCCGCAGATGAAGATCAACCCGGCAGTGACCTCGCTCTTTGATTTCAAATATGAGGACTTTGAGGTGGTCAACTACGATCCGCATCCCGGGATCCGCGCACCGGTAGCGGTTTAACAAAAGCGGACAGTGAACGCTCCTTTCACAGGGCGGTAGGCCTCAGAAATCCCCCTGGAATAGGGCGAAGACTACTAGGACAACTATTTAAATCCGAAATTCGAAGCACGAACTCGAAACAAATTCAAATTAAAAGCTGATTGGCCCATAAAATTGTCGCGCTGCATGGCCTGGCCGATCCGTCCGCGGGGACCAACGTCAATATTAGGTAATCCGCGGCGGCGAGCGGCCCAACGTCATTGCCGATCACGCCTATGACGAAGTGGATGTTCGGGTTGGGACTCACTCATCGCTGGAATTCCGGTTATAATCCGTTATGTATTTTTTCACGGTGCGCCGATCTAATTTTGTGCGTCGGGCAACTTCACCGTAGGTGCCGTAACGGCGATAGAGCGAATGGCAATAGCGTTTAAGCAAGGTCTGTGCATCGATGTTGCCCTCGTCCAAATCCATGACAAATGGCGCGGAACGGCCGTCTCCTTCCACCGGCAAACCTTTATAGTTTTGGTTCAGAATCAGCCCGCGCACACACTGTGCCAATTCCCTGACATTGCCGGGCCATTCATAATTCAGCCCCGGTTGCTGAGTCATCAAACCTAGCAGGTGGTCGACAACTTCAGGTGCTTCGACACCCAAAATTTTTCCTACAATGACATTGAGAAGATCGTCCAGTTCACGTGGTTCCGCTTTAATTCGATCTCTCAGCGGTGCAACCGTGATAATATCAGAGCAAAGGCGGTAATAAAAATCGCTTCGCATCAATCCTTTTTTCAGCAAATCATCGACAGAGCGATTGGTGGCTGCGATGATTCTTCCATCAAAACGGTGGATTTCATGGCTGCCGACCGGGCTGTAAAGCCGCTCCTCCAAAACCTTCAACAGTTTTATTTGAATCGGATATGACACCTCACCGATTTCGTCCAGGAATATCGCCCCGAAGCGGCTGCATCGCTGCAAAATACCCTCATGGTCGTCCACCGCCCCGGTGAAGGCTCCCTTTTTGTGGCCAAACAGCTCGGACTCGATCAACGCTTCGGAGAATTGTGACAGATTAAGCGTGACAAAAGATTGCACGAAGCTTTCTTCAAATTGACCAAGCTTCTCATCGAACGGGATATAGCCCGATCTTCCGATGGCCATGGCTGCCGTGCCTTTGCCGGTTCCGGTCTCTCCCACGATAATGGTTGAAAAATCTTCCATCCGGCTCCAAAGGTACTGAATATAAAAATCGATGCTATGCGTGAAGACATTGTTCCACAAACTCTGCCGGAGCATTTTCATAACAGGGCTGCGACCTACCAGATTGCGGACGATGAAATAGTAAGCCCTCCAGACTTGAAACGTCAATGCGAAGGCCCTGCGTTTTTCTTCATCGGTGTAGCCCTTTCGGTGCAAATAGGCGAAGGCTTCGGGGGCAAAGTTGACTTTGATGGGTTTGGCGCCGGCTTTTAACTGCTGCAAAATGTGTCGGTCGAATGGTTCGATGAAACGATGAAAGAAATCAAACATGGTGGCATTTTTTAAAAGCCGTTGATCTTGGGCCACATAGTGATTGAAGTTATCCCGACCGGCTTCTTCAAGGCGCCTAAACCTTTTTCGAACCGTTTTTACACCGGCGTCATTTTGCTCCAACTCGCTGAACTCATCCGACAAGCCCGATAGCTGCTTATTCACCTGCAGTCTTTCCTCGGTAAAAGGATTTGCCAGAGCCGCCCGCTCCACCAACCGAAAAAAATCTCTTTCAGGCGCGGACAATCGATATCTTGTGGCCATAATCTCCCTCCCTTTATGCATTTATATACATTATCAGTATACATGGAATTGCACTAATTGTACATATGGTGCCGTATTTTTCCTGGTAAATATATTTGCATATAATTAATAATTATATTTATTTCAGGATGTTAAACAAAAATCTCAAAACCTGGCACATGTTTTGATAATTAGTATACCGACACAGCGACCTTCGGTCATCAAGTAAATTAAAACACAAAACAGAAACTAAAAAAGGGAGGTTCACATGAAAAAAATTATGACAACCATTATATGTCTGGCTACGGCTATATTTGTCGGCAACGCATTGGCACAGGATCCAATCGGGCACAGCGGCCGATCCATGACCCACTCGGGTCAATCAATCAAACATTCAGCTCAGTCAGTTGGACATGGCTCCATGGCCGGTGCCAAACTCACCTCAGGAGTCTTAGCCATTCCGTTCAAGATCGTGGGAGGAGTCTCCGGGACAGCCGGTCATATAAGCAGCCAGATGGGTGACGACCTCTGGGACACTGCTGCCGGCAAACCCTTTGAATTGACCGATCAAAATTTTGTCAAAGCCGGCTTGCCGCCCCATGAAGCAATTCAGGATTAGACGGGCCACCAGGCTACTGCAGGCCCTCACGGAACGAATATCGAACCCCTGGGCCGCGCGCCCGGGGGTAATCAAAAAACAAAGGAAAGGAACCCAAGTTATGAAGTCTCTGAAAACAGCCCTCATTGTCATTGTATGTCTATTTGCATCATACAGCATTTCCTTCGCCGGCAGCGTTCAAAACAGTGACGTTGCACCCCAATTTAAGCCTGAAGAAATTATCCAGTTTTCAAAAAGAATCGAAAAACTCCTGGCTGACAAAAAGGCGGCCGTGGCAATCGTCGGTAGAATCGGCCGACCCCAGAGCGAACTTCCGCCCGGGATTCAGTTTACCCACACCGCTTTTTGGGTTTACAGCCGCATCCGGACTCCGGAGGGCAGATTGGTTCCGGGATATGCCGTCTACAATTTATACCAGCGGAGCAATCAGCCTGATCGAAGTGATCTCATTCAGGACTTTCCGGTCGATTTCATGCTGGGTGTTTATGACCTCAAAGTGGGCGTAATCGTACCCAGCAGGGCGCTTCAAAAACGGCTGATGGATGTCATTTCATCGGCCACATATCAGCAGTTGCACAACCCGGATTATTCGGCCATCGCCAGCCCCTACAACAACCGCTACCAAAACTGCACGGAGTTTGTAACCAACGTAATCTTTTCATCGATTTACAAAACAGACAACTTGCTGGAGATCAAAGCCAATATCAGGGCCTGGTTCACGCCCCAGCCCATCGAGGCATCCCGGCTAAAGCTCACCCTGGATTCGTTATTCATGCCGGACATTAAATTGGATGACCACTCTGAAAAACCGGAGACCGCAACGTTCAGCACGATCGCCGAATTTCTGGAAGCGGAAGAATTGGCAGATGAGTTATTGATCGTCTCAAATGCGGATACGGTGTCAAGCCTTGGCGGGCAGAGGGAATAGAATTTGCGGCGATATAACCAATATTAAGCTTTGATTTCGCTCTTTGAAAAAGTGCATTTTTATATTTTTGTCATTCTCCGTGAACCGGTCAACGCTAATATACCACTGATCAACTTGAATCAAAAAGATATTGGTATTCGTAGTAATTCAGCGGTACTTCCAGCA
>Ga0209367_1002089_pt1 | contig 25898 bp, 25 predicted proteins | sample WorMetLIZISLAND2_FD_187412 | JGI IMG/M metagenome (GOLD analysis project Ga0209367, IMG submission 187412) | Marine gutless worms symbiont microbial communities from Max Planck institute for Marine Microbiology, Germany - Olavius geniculatus... ... | reverse complement strand
GCCATAGGCCAGACCAGACCTCCACCAAGCGCTGCTTCAGTTCATCCACATCTAACCTAAGCTGGTACCCTGTTTTATGAAATATCGTAAGCCCGTAACACACTACGATATTGAGTACTTTTTGACGATTTACTCAGCTAATCATTATTATTATTAGGCACAGTTTGTTGGAGTTATTTCAAAACGTAATAGGGGTCCGGTTTTTTTGAGACACAGCGTATAATTGGAATGCAGCATTAGCTGTGTTGCTGTTTTAAGTAGGTTTTTGACCTGTGACTTGTAGTGATTAGTGATAACATGGGCAATCATAAGTTGGCCTGCTGCATAAGCAAAAGCAGTTAGGCTAACTAGTTATATGGACATGCATACAGTGTGTGCGAAAAAAATTATTTTCCCAACATGTTGTGAAATTTTTTTTCAGAGACTGTCCATTTTAAAGCAATATTTCATGTGCATATTCTACATTCAGGTCTTGCTAAACTACAGAGTTTAATTCAATTATATCTTTCTTTGACAAAGTTATGCCACACTGTGAGTGATCACCAAGCAAATTTTTACATTTCACATGAAACTTAAGAATGAATGGCCACAAAATTCACCAAACCTCAGTCCAGTGTTATGTGTGGGATGCAATGTTGCAGGCATTTCACAAACTTAATCCAAAGCTTAAAACTGTTTCGGAGCCAAAAAGTGCACTGCAGCTGTGCAGCAGGTGTGAGATGACGTGCATCAGACAAGGATCTACAAAGCCATTTATGACTTTTGCAAATGTCTGAATGCTTGTGCTTTGGCCGGTGGTGTGTCTGTTGAACATCAGTTATGAGCATTTCAACAAATATTTTGACTGAATTCTGTAAGCTATTTTAGAAATGAATACCAGGTATTGCAGTAATTTGTATGTTTTAACTTCTTGTTCGTTGTCAAGTTCATGATGTGTTGTGAAATATAAGAGTTCTTTGAGTGATTGCATTTGATATTGCATTGCTTTGTTAGAGTTAGGGATAATTGAATGAAACTTTGTATTTTAGATTAGATTTGAATGCGGAGTATCCTGACAAATAAATTTCAGAACACATCAGGAAGGTAAAATGTTTTGGCACATACTGTGTGTATACAGCACATACAAAACGAGGAGTAAAACGTACATTTCGTTTCTGCCAGTGCTATGGAGACTAGAACTGAGAGGGATAAGCCAATACTTGTACATGATGGCTATGAATATCGATTCGACCGACGTAGTGCTGATGATGGGAAATTTTGGCGGTGTCTTCTTGATGGATGCAAAGGCCGCATAAAGACTGATGCATCGGATGTGTTCATCGAATACCGCAATGCAACTCATGCCCATTCAGTCTACGCAGATCCTGTCAAGACTGAACAGACAATTACGACCATGACTGACCAAGCAGAACAAGAGATGGTATCAGTTGGCCAGATCTGTTGTCAAGGAATGGCAGCATTGTCATCACAGCTGGCAACAGAAAGAGTGATGCCTACCTTTCAAGGGGTAAACTGCATGCTGTTTTTAGAAGGGATAATTCAGGCAGCAGACCGAGGATTTAAGCTATAAGTTTTTGACACATTCTTTGCAAGGCAGTCATGGGATGAGGCATTCATTCTTACACTATTGATAAGATTACATCAGTGGGATAAAGTGGTGATCTATCGCTACTAGTTCTCTTGTTAGCTTCTTTGTCATGAAATTTCCACTCTACTACTAACAGTGAGCTTTCAGAAAATTAGACATTTTTTCCAGTTTCTGTCATCTGTTTCTGTTAACTGGTGTAAGTTCTTAGTCAGTGTCTTATCTTCGTCACTAAGTGTTATGCTATATATGTGTGGCTCGGTAGTCTAATGGTAACGTGTCGGACTTGTAATCCTGAGGTCACTCGGGTGCAGGTTCGACTCCGCACCGGGACACTGCCAGGTAACGACATTAGGCAGGTTGTTCACACACATGTGCCCCTGTCACCAAGCAGTATTATTTGGTACCGGCTTCACTGCTGGGACGTAAACAGGCACACCGCGCGATACACTGGCCCAGTATCTGTAGTCTTGCAGTGTAAAAACTGGTGTCTGGCTGAGGGCCTTAGGAAACGGAGATCAGCGCTGCCCTATGGGCCATAAGGCTCGGGAAGAACGTTTTAACATTTTACGTTTACGTTATGCTGTATTACCGGTATTGTCCAAGAACATTAAAAATTATTATAAGTGTGCACAAATAACAGTCCCATGGAAAGAAAGTATGTGTCTCTGGAAATGTAGGGGACTTGCATGTAAATACACAGTATTTATAAAGGAGGATTCTCAGCACCACTAGATTGCACAGAAATGTGTTGCACGGAAACATGCTAGAAATATGACCAAACCATTAGATCAGTGCAACAGCATCATTGACAGTTATATTACATCTTATATCATTGCTTTGTTGTGGCTTCGTGTTGTAACTGCTTTGTTTTCTTGCATTTTTCACGTTTTTATAATGCATGTTTGACACAGCATTCAATGAACTGCTTACTTACTTGGTGTTAAGTTTCTTAACCAGGATTAATGTTTCTGTGCATGATAATTGGACAGCTGCAGTTAATGTATTTGTGTTTCAGAGGCTGATGTCGATGGCAGCCAAGATGGATCTGAAAGAGGTTGTGACTCGGCTTCACAAGTTTGCACCGCCATGGCTGTGTGAGAGTTGGGATAACGTCGGCCTACTTGTTGAGCCCTCATCTCCTCACACTGTGCACAAACTGCTGCTTACAAATGACCTGACAGAAACTGTTGCCAATGAAGCTGTTCGCATGAATGTTGGCATGATTTTGTCCTATCATCCACCTGTCTTCAAGCCATTGAAGCGACTCTGCCAGCAGTCGTGGAAAGAGCGAATCATCGTGAAGTGTATTGAAAACAGAATTGCTGTGTTTTCCCCACACACATGTTATGATGCACTTCAGGGTGGTGTGAATGACTGGCTCATATCACCATTTGGTATCTAACGCATGTCTGTTTGACATTCGTTGCTCATTTGGTGCTGTAATTTTTTTAATCAGTTGTTTTATTGTGCACAATTTGTATTATTTCTTTCAAGTTGCTGTGCTGCATCGGATAGTAACGTTCAGAGCAGAACTGAAAATGTTTTTTTACAGCTACATCTACCAGAAATACTTTGTACGTAGTGTTTATATGGTACAGAAGTAAGAAATGAAAATCATACTTTGTCAGATAGCTGACAAATTTATTGAAATCTGTTTAAAGGTAAAAAGTTAAAAACATTCAAACTGTCATCAGTACAGGGCTTATGTAGTTTAACGTTTATTTATGCACATAATTTTAAACCGTTGAATTAGGTTAGTGGTGCACAACTAACGGCCCACTGGCTGCATCCGCTCAGGCCTACAATGTTTGAGAGAAAGCATTGAATATATGATATTATATGCTTTGCATGTTATTTATTCACAGTGTTGCTATATTGTAATTGCACTTGTTCTAAATGGCACTTACTACCAGTTTCACCACTGATCTCGGTAAAATATACAGGTCTTTTTACATAGTGATACGGATAATAGTATTTTGATTAGGTTTCATATGTGCAACTTAGTGTGATCTGTTGTAACATCAGGATGGTGATTTTGTTGTGTGTGAAGGTGGAAGAGTCGAACCAATCACAGCAGTGACTGACAACAGTGATCCAAGTGAATTCAGTGTTTCTGTGACTGTAGCTTCTGAGTTGGTTGAAAATTTTGTGCAAAAACTACAGCAAATTGATGACCATCTGGCACTGAAGCAGCGCACTGTGTACGTGTATGGTTGATGTTCAGTCTGTACTTGTTTGTAGTATACTAAATCATTGCATAACGTACAAATACTAGTAGAAAAAGAAGATTTTCATGTAAACTGTTAGGTCCGTTGCATGTGAGATTGGAAGCTCTGTTCTGTTTAAGGCACTTTGTTGTAAGAAAGGGTCGTGTCAATAATCTGAAGGTTCAATAGTCTGAAAGTGTATACTGCAACATGCTTTTCACACACTCCAACTCTCACACTAACCCTAACTCTAGCTCCAACACTACTCTTCATTGAGAGAAAATGTGGAAATTGAGTCAACATCTGTAGAACTGTTTAGGAAAGAACCCAAAAACTTTCGGACTATTGCATTTTCAGATTATCGAGTGGCCCCGTGAGAAAGTTGAAGAAGCCAACAAATCAGTAAATGAAGGTTGTAATTTAATGAATTTATATGGAATGCCTGTTACTGTTCATCTAGTAGATTGGAGATCTTATACGAGCTTTAGTCACATTCTTCTATGGCTTATTAGTTACTGATGAAGCAGTGAGTGAATTCAAAGACATTGCTTAGCATTTGTATGTTTTTCCGTGGTTTTGTTGTTGACACAGCATGAATGACAAAAAAGTCCAACTTACTATGGTTTCTTCCGACAAATCGTTGGTTCATCTTATGACACTGATCAGGCAATTTGATGAAGTATTGTCGACTTTAGAAGTTATTAAATTGGCAAAGGTATCCATTTCAATTTATGGTGGTTTGTGTAAATTTAGTGTGTATCTGTATAGTTCTAATAACCGTGCATACATTGACTTTTTTGAGGACATTGTCACTTAGATGTAAGTAAAATGGTAGCTGTTCAGTTCAGGTTGATACGGGTGTTACTTGAGTTATTTTTTGTTTTGTGGTACTAGTATTTGCAATACAGTTTATTTTGCCAATTTTTAGTTTTGTATTGCATTGATAACAGTTACTTTTCACCTACTGTGCATTGTAAATGATTAGTTGGTTATTGATTGCTATTACTACTACTAATACTACTCTGCTTTTTGTTCTGGGTACTGTGCACTTTTCTGGAGTTACTTCAGTTAGGCTGAGTTTCCAAAGAAGGAACTTTAAAAGTTCTAGCAGCCAGTAGTTGATTATGCTAAGTAGTATAATAATTGCTTTTAACTCTCATGTGGCCGTTCTAATAGACCCCATTATGGGTCTTGCCTCTCTGCTTGTTTTTCCGTCCTTCAGTGTGCTGAGTTGCACAGACTCCTAACGAACAGAAAAAAGGCATACCAGATTTGCTGCACACATTTCATGGGGGCTAAAAAAACCAATGTGTCAGTCTTTGGCTCAAAAAGTCATGTCAGGCATATGGCTGCATAATATGTCAGCACTGGACAAACATATTTTTTTTAGTTATTTCACTGTTCTTGATGCCCTGTGGTAGGCTGTGTTAATTTTTTTACGTGAAATTGTTTTTGCAGCACAAGTGATTTGACCTGTAGCTTGCTGTGTGTCCGCCATCTGTTACATTTGTGCGCACGGCTTAAACTGTTTGGTCGATTCAGATGCTGTTTGGAGTCTCAATGACACACTGTGTCAGATGGGGGTCTCTGAACCCCAGGGAAGGCGACATTTGGGGGTCGAACTCCCAGCCAAATCGTGCAGTTGCTTCCACCTTAACAAAAAATATGATTCATTAGGTGGCAGCATCGATCTTCGTGTTTTACGGAATTACTTTGATTCCCGTTTCTATTTCTATATCACCATTATTTATGATTAACAGATTCGAGTGTTCAGGATGTCAAAAATTGAGGTGTGGATAACCTGATATAGCTTGCACTGTTGTTGCTACCGACAGCCTCCAATGCCGGGTTATGGTCAAGGTCGACTGTCCACTCTTGATTGTCCTGTCACGTTGCATCATTGCATCAATGTGGTTAAGTCTCATCTTCATTTTTCCAATGTACGGCTTGCTCGTGCTGTTGGACAGCAAATGGGTAAGTTTAGTTTACTAAAGTTCATGTGTCTTGAGAACCGTTAAAGGTGCTTCATATTGCTCGTTTTTTTGTTTGTAAATTATCTTCCCGTATCTCAAGGCTGGCTGCACCTTGAATTAGAGCTATCCGATTACCATGCCCAGTACATATTAACATGTTAATAATTAACTATGATGAAAAAATTAATGCCATTAAGACCAAGACCCATTAGGTGATTGCTTCAGCAATTTATTGAGAATCAAGTATACAAAGTTTTATTCAGATTCATTCAGATTTGACATTTTTATTGCACGATATCTAGGGGATTACTTTTTTTCGGACACAGTATAGATCGTTATGTGTCAGACAATAAATACCAGTACTATACTTGCTTACTACTGCTGCCAAAGTGTTGTTCGTTTTGTAACAGACAGTGAGGTGGCTAGTGTGGCAGTATGTGCTGGTTCCGGTGCCACAGTGCTGTCCAGTGTTCAAGCTGACTTATTTATCACCGGTGAGATGTCCCACCACGACGTACTGAATGCTGTTCACTCTGGCACCTCCGTGATTCTATGTGAACACAGCAACACCGAACGTGGATTTCTATCCATTCTTCAGCAGCAGTTGCACTCTCTGTTTGACGGCAGCATTGAAGTCTGTCTCTCGTCTCAGGACAGAGATCCAGTTGAGATTGTTTAGCTGGTGCTTCTGCTACTGGAAAAATGCATCAGCCCAGCGCTGACATCTTATGCAGCCGTCCACATACAGATGCACAGCACTGAGCCTGACTTTTGACCTTTTGAGCTGAAAATCAGCAAGCCAGTTGCTTCTGCCCAGTTGTGAATACTTCCATCAATTTTTTGTTTATGTTTTTATCTCCATTTTTTTGTTCTGAAGCAGAAGCCTGGGTAGGACTGACACATGGATGAACAGATAGACAGATGGGCAAAACCTAGGATGGCTGCATAATAGTAAGTGCTACATATCAATGTGCATTTGGAAAACTTCACTGTGAATCATTTGAACACTAGTGCAACTCTGATGTTGACTTGATGAAGCTTGCTTTGCAAAGGCTGCAAGACAGATTTAGTTGAAGTTCTCTTAATTGCTATAACTGTTTTGTTTCATGCAGGTGCATTAGGTTTATAGATAGTTTCAGTTTTTGCTTTTTTATAGAGCTGTCAAAGCATTAATGTTTTAAATGCATTAATGCACTGAGTTAATTTTTTTAACACGCATTATTAACGCAGCCAGGCTCATCGAGAGGAAGAGTAGGGATAAGTTACCTCGGGCCCGCAACATTTGGGCGTCCCCGCCTGTAGAATATAGAAAGTTATAAACACATTTTAAACGTATAATAAACAACAACTGCCGTCATAGCTAGCATAGAAATCTATTAGCCTGTCGTCGAAGTAATTATTTATATACAGTAGTGATGGAATGGTAACTAGAGTTTAGTTACTTGAATTCATTCGATTGTCAAATAACTGCAGTTTAACGGAATATTGGAACTTTTGTTTCACAGAATTTAGTTAATTAACATAAATTTATGTATGTGCATTAATTTTTCTAACACGCGTTAATTTTTTTAACGCGAGTTAATTTATTAACGCACTAATGCATCAAATCTTATGTTATTTTGACAGCTCTGTTTTTATATTTTTTATGAGTTAATTTTTAAAAATTTTCATCAGTTAGGTTTATTTCAAAACACTATCACTCTCCCACAAACAGTAATCTACTGGTGGTTGTTTGCAATCTTTTCACAGTTGTGAATTATCATCAGTGAATTATGATCAATTGGTATTTGTGTCACAATTCATATACCAATACTCTAAACCAAATTTAGTTTGCTTGGTGATGTATGGTGATTAGGGCTAGATGAAAATCACGAATTCACGGAAGCCGTGAATTTTGGCACTTGCCGTGAATTTTAGCATTTGCTGTGATTTGCCGTGAATTTTTTGGCACGGGCTGCACTTTTGTGTCAAAATCCGTAAAATTTGATTGTTAAACATTGAAGCTAGGCATCTTGCTTCATACTTTTGTACTGAAGACTATGGACTCAACAGTTACTGTACTGTAGCACTGCTGTGTGTATAGCTGGATATAGTTACTTAGACTGTTCCTGAAAGTTACTAAGAACGATTAATGTTAGTCATTTTGTGAGATGACGATACATGACTGATTGTTGACTAGGCAGAGAACAAAAATGTTTGTCAATGAGACGTTTTAAAACGCTATATATGACCGTGAATTGGCACCGTGAATTCGCCGTAAATTTTGCGACTTTTCTAAAAGTATGCCGTGATTTTTTCACTTTTGCACCGTGATTTTCATCTAGCCCTAATGGTGATCTACACGGTGTTTCATAAAAAGGGCCCCTTTTTATTTTTTTCATAATTCACTTAAATGATGAGCAATTTGCATGAAATTTTTACTGGTTGTAGCTGAATAAATACTAATTGGACATGTTTTAACAAAACATGGCAGTTCATTAAATATTCTTTGCTAGTCGTGATGTAACACTGACATTATAATGTGTCACAGGTGCAAACAATTGGTGCTGACAGTTGCTACCCTGCTCTGATGGTGAAAAATCTGGTTCGTTGATGTCAAATATTTGAAGTTTTACAGTTGCAGCCACAAAAAACGTGCAAAGCGATCAAATTTATGTGTCTTTCGCATTTTGAGCAAGGCAGTGCACTAGGACACTGAGCTTGCAAGATGTTTGAGTTTTTGGATCACGAGATGCCTGAGTTCATGTTTCCATGTTGCTCAGTGCTGACATGATAAGCATTTTTCATTAGCAAACCAGATTAAGTTCACCATCGAAGCAGGGTAGCAACTGACAGCACTAGTTGAGACTAGCAAGTTTGTACCTGTCACATTATGACGTCAGCGTTACGTCACGACTACGACTAGCAAAGAATATTTAACCAACTGCCGTATTTGTTCAAATATTTCGAATTAGTATTTTTTCAGGTACAACTGGTAAAAATTTTATGCAAATTGCTCATAATTTGAGAAAATTATGAAAAAACAAAAAGGGGTCTTTTTATGAAACACCGTGTAATTTTGACATTATTAAATGACATTGCGGTTTCTCTCAATGGCAGTTTGAATCTCCAGCACAACACAAAATTATCAACTTGTTTTTTTTTCTAGAAAATAGATTTGACGTGTGTGTGTTATCTGGGATGGTGATATAATAAACTTTGTGTTCATCCGGTTATATTTGTGTGCGAAAAATATGTCGCAATAGTTTTGTGTTGAATTTAGATGTTAAAAACAGATGTTTCTTATTTTATTTTGGACGTGGCATACATACATTAGCTGCAAAATGCTCTCTTGTTGCAACCAGCATGCTCAATTTCCACATTGACAAAACTGAGAAAAATGATTTATGAATAAAATAAATTGAAAGTTGATTGGTAATGGAAATTAGCGACTAAAGTCACAGTTCGCATAGACCCACAATAACTGGTCTTGACTTTGGTCTTAGATGTATATAGGCTATTGGGTATGGTTATAACCTCATGCACTCTTTGACATTATCTGGAGATGTATTTCTTTTTAAATACAAGATTGTAAAACAGTTACTTTTCTTGAAACTGACAAATGTATTCAGTAATAGGACAGAATTTTCGTCGTGCGTTTCTTATAAGGTGACGTACGTCTCTGAATGCAGTCAGAGGGGTGCTTACTGCTTACTTACTGACATATTGTTGCCGACTAAGTTGCAGTGTAGCACTTCCGCTGGCGCGAAGAAATGTAAACAAACTCAAAAACTTCCTGCGTTCGATATGTCGGCCGCTCCAAAATTTCTAGAAAATAGTGGAAAATATAAAGCTGAAAAAGATGGTTTCGACGACGGCAGTGGAGCTGGTCGAAGGTAAATATCTAAGTCTAACACGGATCAGCGTTGTCAGAGTCTGTGAACTTACCGGGCGGTGTGACGACTCGTATCATCATCATCATCATCATCATCAGTGGATATCCCGAAGCAGGCCGAAGGCCTCTATTTCCGTTCGAAGTAGATAACTTTAACACGAATATCAACAAAAACCAAACTAATACTGTTTTTACATTGACTTCCGGCACTAGATGACTGATTTATAATCATAATACTAACTAAAACTATGCCAGATCAAATCTAAACGTTTTTTAAACTACTAACACTGCATGCTTGGTGCCCAAATTGGTGCCCCAGTTATGTAAATATGATCTCCGGAAACATTTTTTTGTAAATAGATTAGTTAAGATATGGAACTCAATACCTAATGATGTTGTATCAGCAACAAGGCCTAAAGGCCTGATTTAGGCCTAAAGATACATATTACGTATAAACCTCTATGTCGAATTACCGGTATAATAATTCGGAAGTTCGACAGTCTGAAGGCTCGATAGTTTAAAAGTTTTAGGGTTTTTCCTATACACTTCTACAGACGTGGGAACAAACTTGTCATGCTTGTAAAATGAGATTGGTACACTTTGCAGAGCATGTGAATCTGCGTGGCTGATCTAATTAGCAGTAGAAAATGTGGGCGGCTCTGCAGTAAGGAAATAACTGTAATCCTAAACCTAACTCTAACTTTAGCACTAGAAAAAGATGCTCACACAAAGACTATACCTGCACTAAATATGATCAGACTGAGTGTGGAGGACTAGGGTTAGGATAGTGATCTGATGTGATCATATATTTGGTGCTGGTGTTGTATAATAACACCAGAAAATAGATTCACAGATGAGCTCTGTGATTCACCCTTACCCATAAAATAGATCTGGCTTGTAAAACACAGTATCATAGCTCACGATTTCCATCATAAGATAAAACATCTGCTTTACCATCAACTCAAGTGTAAGTTCAGATTTGCTATTGTTCTGTCTACCGATAGTTTTTGCCTGCATTGTAGTGGCAAATAGTAAAAGCATGAAAGACATTAACATCATGCAACGATCAGTGTATGTAGTATGTGATGTAGAAGTTGTTGTCATTTGGTATAAATTGTTAAAATGTTGTATTTGCAGCCGAGAAGACTCAACAGAAAAGAGGTTGCAGCGTGCTTTGCTTAATGATGAAATTGATGCTAAATTTGGTTTTGAGCGCAGCAAGGATCCAGCAAAGCTTGTTGGATGGCTCATTAACATGCATCCTGTAAGCGTTGCTTTACTGGCATCTTAGAAACTAACTGTCACCACTTGCTAGTCTTTTTTCATTGCACTTTGCTATGAAGTTTCATGTCTATGGTCATGCCGTCACCTTGTCATTAGTATAAGATGCTTTTGGCTGTCATGATGCAGATCTTGCCGCTTTGCGGTTTCTGGTCCTGTAGCTGCGAACTCGCTACCAACAGCTGTCCCAGACTTTTTATAACTTTCTGTAGTTGCCTTAACTTTCTGTAGTTATCTTAAGGCTGAACTGTGATGATTGTTTGCTGTACCTCAGCATCGTCATGATACGGTAGTTTTTGCTGTAAGATTGGGTGAACGGAAATGCTATTGAACCGAACTGAATTGTTTTGACACAAGTTAGCTTCTTTACAATATTTATTCCATCGATTTGTTGAACATGCCACGTGGCAGCAGGTGTCGGTGTATTTGTTTGTTTGTTGTAGGCTGACATACTGGATGAAGACAAGCGACTTGTCAGTGCGGTTGACTATTATTTCATCCAGGAAGATGGCTCACGATTCAAGGTCAGTGCAACTACTCCATGCCGTTATTATAATGTTGTATTGCTTAGTAAACATTTGTAGCTGCTGGTTGATGCTGTGATGTCCATGGCTTGCTATTTTTCTGAAAATTTTTTCTAAATTTTGTAGGCCAATTCTAGAAATTCTGCATCTTGTAGAAATGTTATCGATATTTTGAGATCTTCTTAAACTGTTCATTGATGGACTGAAAACAAGCATAGATCATATGCTTGTCTCAAAAAAATTGCACTATTTTACCACTTGTATTTTTTGAATAAGGTAGTGCAGCAACAGTATTAAGGTGAGATGGCAAAACTATAGTTTTTTGTCAAGTTTCTTCGTGATATTTCATGCCGAAAATTATTAAAATCAGCCAATGTTTTTGGGGAGTTATTCAAAAATAAGTGGCACGTTTTTGGGATACTGTGCAAACGACATTTGTCTTAGTTTCCTCTCATTTTAGTCGTCTTTTCATCTCTGGCTCTTCTCTGTATTCTACTGCTTTTTAATTCTCGATTCATTGATGTTTAACGCAGCAGCGCTTTTTTCCATTTTTGTCAGTTGAGTTTCCCTGCCAGTTTTGCCTTGCACATTGTGTGTCATACGATATCATACCATATATTGTATGTGATTGCATGGTTGCAGGTGTCAATGCCATTTCGACCATACTTCTATGTCTGTATTAAGAAAGACTGCGAAAGAGAGGCATCATCTTTCCTGCCAAAGAAGTTTGCTGGAAAGCTGTTTTCTGTTGAGACAATTCAGAAAGAAGATTTGGATTTGGTCAGTAGTTTCAGTACTGTGTAAGCTTATATTTAGAACAGTAATCGTGCAATAAGTTTTTAGTTAACCTACTTTTTTTCTTTTCAAAAGAAATCTGTTTTTAGTCATTAGTTAATTGTCTGCTTTTTTTCTACTTGCAAAAATTGTATCTTTATAGTCAATAGATCTATGCATAGTCAATGTCAGTAGATCTATGCATGAAATTTTAAAGTCATGAATTGATCTTTTACATTTATAAGTAACTGATGACAGTTGTTTATGCTTATTTAGTTAATTACTAATCTTTGTGTGAAATGTGTGATTTAGTTCTTCATTTTTGGCAGTGAGGTTAGTTGTAAATAATCTTTGGTATTTGTAGCATGCATGTCTGATGAATTTTATTGGTTAATTTGTTTTTATTAATGAATCTGCTCGATCTGCTGATATGCTTATATTCTCTGTACAGCCCAATCATCTGGTTGGTTTGAAGCGCAACTATCTGAAGCTCTCGTTTTTCTGTGTTGAAGACTTGATGAAAGTTAAGAAAGATATTTTCGCAGCTGTACGAAAGAATCGAGATCGGGAAAAATCCGGGGATGCGTATTCCGGCTTGTTAACCAGGTGCTGTGGCGGAATGAATTTATTTTTTAGTAATTTTACTTCACACTGATCATGAACGCGCTTAGTAGTACTTGGATTTGATGTGATATTAGGCAGCAGGTTTTTACTCATTTGGAAGACTATTCGATAATTATGGTTTAGTTTTGATGACATTGCTAAAGAACAGTTTAATCTATTCCCAGCATTCCTACACATTTCTCCATAGTTTTGTCTGTTGTCTATCTTCCGTTTCACAATGGTGCACTCTGCTTAAACCATTCAACTGATATAGTTGCCATTTGGCAGGTGCGCTTGTGAGGTCGAGTGACCCATTGTGTCAGATCGGGGTGCATGACCCCCAGGAGAAGAGAAGGTTATGACGACTCAGACTTTCAGCCAAAACATGCAGTTGCAAATTGCAACCAAACTGTCAGTTTAGTGCTGTCACCTGACGAGTACAAAAGAGGAGAGTGATTCTACCTTTTTACCAAATTGCTCCAGTCCTGTTGTGTTTAGTTTGCTGTACATTGCCAAGTGTTCTTATGCTGCTGTAGTGATGCTGCTGAAGATGGTGAAACAAAGTCAAGAAAGCTCACTGATCCGATGGACCTCATAACAGACATCAGGTTACGTGCAACATTCTAATTAATTAGTCCACTTGGAAACGATAGTTTTCGGAGCGGACTTATGTTTTACCACAGATTTTATTTATTTCTTTATTTATTTCAACGCGAGATCTCCGAGCTCCGTCGGCTGATCAGCGGGAAATTTTGCACAGTGATCATTAGTAGGTTGAATTTTATAATGCTGGTCCAAAATTTTTGGGAGCCTTCAGCAAAAAATTGTAAGGTCCAAAAAATATGCAAAATTTTGCTTGATTTTTGGATGAATTCAAACTTTGGCGACGAATATCTTCAGAAAGGATGAAGATATTCAAAATCGGTCAAGTATTTGATTGACCGTGATTTCTCCCATGTTTGACGAAAAAAGTTTGGTAAACTTTGGTCCTGAAAACTCAGGGATCTAGAGGTGGAATCATCCCCCAAGTCAACTTTTTGGATGACCATATTTCGGCCCTTAGGGAGTGTTGTGCCCCCAAATTTTACATGCACTAGAGAATGACCAAGTCTTACTACCACAAACCCCCCTACTGGATGGGGGTCCCCCTTACAATTTTTTTCAAAGGGGTCAAAAACTGGCTTGAAATGTAGCGTATGAGACTGTATAACTTTGGAGCTAAAGAGAGTAGCCTGATGTAACTTTGCCACGTAACATGCTGCTAGGTAGGAGTGATAACCCAGGTACAACTTTTGGGGAGAGGCACCATCTCCTTAAAATTTGGGAGGGCAAAAACGTCCAAAATTAGGTGCGATTTCAGACAAGTTTTGTGTTTGACTGTGAATGCCTCTGAAACGCAGCAAGCTGTCAAAAATCGTAATAGCAAATGATCAACTACAGCCCTTTTCCTGTTAGGCAAAAAAATTGTGAAATTCAGTGTACTAGCCAAAAAATTGTGTTGTTTTATTCCGATCCACTGCGTGCGATTTCAGACAATGTTAGACTTTGACTGCCCATATCTCTGCAATAGATCGAGATATGAAAAGTTGGAATAGCAAGTGATCAAGTACAACCCCTCCTATTGGGTGAAAAAATTTGATGAACTTTGGTCCATTAATAAAAAAAATTAAAATAAGTTCTTTTGTCTCATTTCAACCTACCTTAAGTCGAAACTGCACGTTCTGCATATGCTAATGCATTTGAGTTCGTGCCATGCAACTTTGCTGCCGGGGGAATTTCAACCCTCTGAATTTTTCCTCCATTCGGACTTGCGGTGCCGGGTGGACTCATGTTGGGCTTTGCCTCAAATTTCTAGTTAAGCTTTGAATCATTTATCTACCTTCTGCTGAAATTGGGTTAAAAGCAATGTTCCATTTCTTTTGTGTGCATCAGTTTTTTTAGCGTATAGTATATTAAGTTGTAGTTGCGGTACAGTTCATGTAACACGTTTGTGGCTAAATATTCTAACCAGGGTCATATTAACAAGCAACCCCATCTCTCAGCCATAGTCCAGTCAAGGCGCCTGTCCCTGTTCGGACACATTGCACGAATGCCTGATGAAACAGATGCAAAACAGATCTTAACAGCTTCCCCCGCAGTAAACTGGACGAGACCACTGGGAGTGACGTCCTCGTATTACATGGATGAAAACCATTCAGCAGGATCTGAAATCCAGCGACCTCAATATGGACGACGCAGCTGACCTGGCTCAGAACCGTCCACTCTGGAGATTGATGTCTACGTTTGGCGCTACGCAGTCTTAGTGGTGCTTGCCAGAAATGATGATGATGAGGGTCATATGCATATGTTACTGTTAACCGCAGTCTTTACGGTCAATTTTTTCTGTGTGCATTTAATTCCAAGTTCACCTCAGGTTGGGCCATGTTTCTATTGACGGACTTTTTGGGATTCCTAGAGCATGTTCTGACACCAACAGTGTGAAAAGCACTGAAGCCATAGCTTTTTGTTGTGAATGGATAAAGACAAAAAGAATAAACAGTTTATCATCAGCAAAAGTAATGGGAAATAAGTCTTGTATGAAAAATTTGTTGCCTAGTAGTTTTTTTTATTGGCATCTGTTATGTGTCTACACTTGACACGTGTATGAATGGCACATAAACATGATTCGGACTGTTTATGAGATGAAGTCCAGAAATTTTGTGCATCTGTTTTTTTCGTTTTTCAAAACTTAGTCAGTTCATCTTTTCTATTAATTAACTACACCACCAGCCAATGTAGCTTAAATTTGGCGGCATTTGTGTCAATGTTCATATTTTTGCTGGCAGTGTTGGGCACTTGATATGACTGTACCAGATTCTGAATATGAGCATTACTTGTGTACTGGTTTGTTTGTTTGTTTGTTTATGAACAGGGAGTATGATGTGCCGTATCACGTTCGTGTTTCTATTGACCTGAAGATCAACGTGAGTCGCTGGTACACGGTCGTGGTCCATGGTTCTTCCGTTGCACCGGACATACAGCTCCGAGAAGATCTGGTTGATCTGCCGGTGTGTTTGTGGCTTGCTCTTCTGGTTATTATGTTTGAGAGCTAGAGGACATTATCGATAAATGCATATTACTGACCAGTATAGTGTTGTGCTTAGTGTCTTTCGTTATTCAGTAGTAGTCTTGAGTTTAGCATCTCACTCTTTCATACCGAACTGGTTTTTGTTTCACTTCAGCTACATTAATGGCCAAACTTTGGCCAAATTTTTTTCATTGGATTCTAAGATATCGGGCCAGCAAACTTTTTAAGACACAAGTTGAGAACCTAATGGCATCATGCTTTTGCTAAAGTACATTGATGGCTGATGCATGAAAAAAGCGTAAAACGGCGCATTCAATCTGCATATTAATGTGCCAGTAATTTTGTGCGCTGTTTATAACAGTTCTTGTTGTCATGTAGGATCCTGTTGTGCTTGCCTATGACATTGAGACAACAAAGTTACCGCTGAGATTCCCCGATTCACAGACGGATCAGATCATGATGATCTCGTACATGGTTGATGGACAGGTATGTCTGCACGCTGCTGCTCTGCTTGTCTTGTTTTGATGAATAGTGCATTTAGTTGGAGATGATTTATTCTTACATGAGAATAACAGTATCCCATTATTGTGTAGTTTAGCTCTTGTACGAATATATTTTTTTGTATTCGGTAACAACATTTTATGATGTATTTGCAATTTTGTTATCATTATTAAGGCTCAGTCTGTATTGTTAGGCATTGCTGTCCAGCATTGTACCGTGACACTGTGGGTTTTTGTAGGGGTTTTTGATCTGTAATCGTGACATAATGTCAGCTGATGTGGAAGATTTTGAGTACACTCCTCGGCCAGAGTTCGAGGGCAACTTTACTGTGTTTAATGAACCAGATGAGGTACAGTGTGGAATGTATTTTGCATTTGATTTATATTGCCCTGTTGGCTGTTGAGTGTCGATTACACTTCACGGAATGTTTTTCCATAATTTCTGTTTACTGTGTGCAGTAATTCGAGGTTAGTGTGGTTTAGGCATATTTTAATTCTTTTTTCAGTATATTCTTTGGTTCAAGTCTATGAAATTGCATTTGTAGTACATTTAATTTCTGGTTTAATGAGTTGGTTGCATGGAAATTCTCCAGTGGCAACTGTGGCATACTGTTTAATGTGTTTTTTCGATTGCTTTGCTGTCATGCAGCTTTCACATTTGTGATAATTATTATGTTGTATTTTGCCATTTCCTGTCTATTTTCAGTCATTTGTTTTGATATAGTTTCATCGTACGTACTTATCCTGTTGTACTATCCTCCAGTAGCTATTCCATAAGATGGTGGAATATGTCACATGTTATGTTGCTGTGCATGTTTCAGGTGTCAACAATTCGGCATTTTTTTGACCACGTCATTGAAGTTAAACCACACATCTTTGTCACCTACAACGGCGACTTTTTTGACTGGTAATCACTAGTCAAGTTTCTAATTTGAAGTTTATTTATTTTTATTTATTTATTTTATTTCTTTAATGAATCAAGCACATAACAAACGTGTATGCAGCAGTAACTCAACTAATACCAATGACATTAAAATAAAATCAAAAGAATAAAAAGTTTACTAAAGATAACGTGGAAAAACCAGTACCGAAAGTCAGCGCAAGATAATGGGTATAGGAGGAGGCAATAATTCACTTATAGACATCGCATGACAAAAGAATTGAGTTATATTGAGTTATTGTGTTTATTTGTCAAGATTTCAAATGGTGTACAGGGTGGGCCAAAAAACCCGGACCTGTTTGACCATTGATAAACTCAGCGATGGTTATCTGTATAAAGGCATGTGATATGTCAAAAGTTTTAGAATGTTGTGGACAAAAAGGGCCGAACTTGCATAGCAAATCATTTAAATATTCTTTGCCTAATTTGCATAAATCTTCATTACCCTTGAAACTAGGCATTTGCCTGCACTCCCATGTGCCCGAGTTCATTGAACTCAAAAACTCACTGCCAAAAAGTCTAGATTTAAATTCTGTGAATTATTCAGTGTGGGAGCATTGCAACAGATAGCATGGTCACATAATTTTAGTAACTGACCAGCTAAAACGTGTGCTAATCGAATGCTGGGTTCAGCTGATCCTGAACACATTGACTCCAGCGATCGATCAGCTGCCTAAAAAACTGATGACGGTTATGGATGCAAAAGCTGGGCAACTGCCTATGTCGAATTTCATCTAAACTCAACATATGTGTTAATGATTGTTGATGTTTTACTGTATGCTGAATGAAAATCAACTTAAATTCATATGTTACTGCCAATTTGGCATGATTTAAGGGGTGGGACAGATTTGTGTAAATCAGGCAAAGAATATTTGATTGCTGAAGTTATACACTTCTTCTGTACACAATTTCAAAATTTTTGCCATATTACGCTCCTTTCCATCAATAAACGTTGCTTAGTTATAAAAGCTCAAATATCCATGTTAAATCCATGTGTTAGAGTCAAATTTGGCAGAATTTTGGGGGTGACGATTATTTATGCAAATTAGGCAAAGAATATTTAAATGCTTCACTGTGCAAATTTGTCGTTTATTCTTTACAGCATTCTGAAACTTTTGACGTATCACACGTCTTTTTGCCACTAACCATCGCTGAGTTATCAGTGCTCAAACAGGTCCGTTTTTTGGCCGACACTGTATTCTTCTCTTCTTCATTTCAGTGGTATTGCTACAGAGTGTTACTTGCCATATTGAATCACGCAGAGTTACCTACCATCTAACACTTGTGAACATGCTGTGGCCTCACTTCAACCAGGCAGGTTGTTTCTCAATTTACCTATTCCAGATGGATGGAATGCCAAGGCGATCTGGGTGGTTGGTTTGCATTGACTGCAGAGAGTCACCCATCCATGTAATTGATAGCAACCTGACCTGTAGTCGAACCCACAACTTCTTGATCTTGAGTCAGATGCCTTGCGGTTATGCTTTAACCGCTTTTACGTGTAGTTGGTAATTGCGTGTCTGTGTTGCAGGCCATTTGTGGAAGCTCGTGCAGCATTTCACGGACTCGACATGTGTCGTGAGATTGGGTTCATGCGTGACGCTCAGGCTGAATACAAGTCCCGACCTGCCATTCACATGGACTGCTTCAGGTAGCTTCAGCAGTGTACTGAATGCACTAGATTTTGATGATTAATAGAGGGTTCATATTGTCCTTGAGAAGTCTTCGAAAGTCCTTGAATTATGAAGAAAAAAATTCCAGGCCTTTGAAAGTCCTTGAAAACAGAGTAGGTCCTTGAGTTTGAATGTTGCATCTTTTGAAATTTTTGCTTATTAAAATTTTGAAGAAAGCATTTTGATAAAATTTGGCATTTGACCATGCAAAATCGAAAAAGCATTTAAGTTTGAGCCGGATAAGCAGTTGGCAGACAAGCTTTTTGAGCAGAAAAACTGTGAATAAGTTTTAATAGTTAATCCACGGACAGTGTAAATTGTTGCTGCCAATCACTGACATTATTGTTGAACATTACAGATTTTTATTGTTTCACTGTGTATTACAAATGATTTGATGTCAATAATCTGCTTTTGTCATTGGTGCAGTATTAGTGAGTACACTAAAGTATATATTTCACTCTAAATTTTGATGTAGCGCAAGTATGATATGTCTTTAATCGATACTTTTGGTACTTGAAAACTGAAATTTTAGGTCCTCGAAAGTCCTTGAATTTTGTCCTGTCAGTTTGCTATGAACCCCCTAAAAAAATAGCTCAGCATGTGATGAGATCTTCTACATTTAAGGTGTGGTGAGATTTTTTTTACTATTTTTAGTGCAAAATTAGTAAATAATGGACTGGTGGAGGAACTTTGAAAACTGGTCGGTATTTCTGAAATATACGAATGTTCTTATCTTTTCGTGACATTCTCAGTCAGATCAAGTTTAAATCAGATGCCAAACATGGGCAAAAAGTAATTGAGTTGGAGTCCCGGTAGATTTTTAAAAAATTTCTTCTTAGGATTAGTGTTATATTTCACTGGCACACTCAGTGAGTGACATTGTTTTACTCACTTGTATCTTCTCATTCTGCGTGATTTCTGTTTTAATCTTAATAAGCGAAAACACCAGCCCACTACTGGCATGACATGCAGTCGTCCGCCTGGCTACTTTGCACTGCGCAGCCCTGACTCTGACCCTGACTTTGACCTTTTGAACTGAAAATCGGCACATCGATTACTCCTGCCTTGTGAGACAGTTAATTAGTTTTTGTTTTCTGTGCCATTTTCTTATTGAGCTTGGAGCCCGTACGGGAAAATGGATGAACAGACACACGGATGGGCAAGAGCCATAATGATTACCGATTGTTAGGACGGCTGCATAATATGTCATGCCACGACACAGTGCAGGTTTGTAGCTGATGCTAGTTTTTCATTGTGAATGCAGGTGGGTGAAACGCGACAGCTACCTTCCAGTCGGCAGTCACAACCTCAAAGCTGTAGCAAAGGCAAAACTTCGCTATGATCCAGTTGAGATTGATCCCGAAGACATGTGTCGCTTGGCCAGTGAACAGCCTCAGGTGATTTGTTGGTTGGATGAAATTATTACATAATTATTGTACTTGACGAGCATGATTTGATGGATTAATGACACTTTGTTTTCACAAAACCGAAAGACATTTTACTGTAGTCTCAGACTAGAAGTAAGACAGAGAATAAGAGAAAGAGAGAGGGACTGCTGTTACTCAGGTCGATGGCTGTCAAACTAAGGCTCGGATAGTCAGACGTCTCATTGTATAATGTAATGTAATTACGTAGTTAACGACTGATAATTTAACACAACAATTTTACCCAACTTTGTTCGGAAAACATGTCATCCCAACTTTCATGCATTCATAGCTTCATCAGATATTGCTGAATTTTTGAAATTCTTTCGTTAACCAAATCATCTGTAAACTTGGAAAACTTGAAGAACTTTAGTTATTAAAGGTTTCGTTGCACCTTAATGCATGATGACATATTGTTGGCTTTAGAATGCTGAAACACACTTTGTAACTCCTCGTTTTTTTTCTCAGTCTGACAATATTTTACAAGGTAATGTAGCAACATGTTTGGGGTGTGATGGTATGTTCAAGTATCGCACAACTACAAAATTTACTGCACAGTATAACTGGTGTATTCTTCATATCTGAATGCTGTTTAGGTGATGGCAAACTATTCAGTGTCTGACGCTGTTGCTACTTACTATTTGTACATGAAATACGTTCATCCGTTTATATTTGCTCTGAGCACAATCATTCCAATGGAACCGGATGAGGTAATTTTTTTGTAATTACATTGTCTTTTTGTGTGGAATAGCATTAACATGTAATTGTTTTTTTTGCTATTGTTAGGAAAATTTGTGTGTATTAATTTGATTGGAATGTGTGTAAATTTTTAGTCGTGCCTTTGCGATAGTAAATCATCTTGGCATAATGTAAGACCACTCATGTTAGGAGTGCTAACAGAAAATGTTAATTTTCTAACAGCCATTACGGCGTTACATGCAGTTAGCATGTAACGGCTGCTAATGCCGTTCCATTACTAAGTGTTTGTGTGCATTTCGCCTGGAAAAGCTGTCCTCGAAATGACCTCTACTGTGTCGGGTGGGACGTTAGACCCTACTCACTCACTTTTTAAATTTTAAGTTGTAAAAAAGTTATTATAAATTATGGATTTAAAATTTTATTCACATGTGTATTCACTTCTTGAGTTCGTGTTTTGTTTTTCATCATTGCGTTTGAAACATAAATTGTTATTTTTACTGCAGAGTTTTTCATTGTAATGTATTTTGGCCGACGAGCATTTTTATATATTGCACTGGCTGCGTTCAGCAGTCTGTGAGCATCATGTTAATATTTTTCTGACACTGCATTCTTGAAACATAACCTCGAAACATTAACAGTGATCAATTTAGATTGACTTTTTTATTTGGTTTTTATTTTTTTTGTTTTTTTTTTCAGTTTTTGAAATTTTAGTAAGGTATTTCTATCAAAAATTTGTTAATTGAGTAGCGTCACATGTTCTGTGTGCAACATCCAGGTGTTAAGGAAGGGTTCGGGAACACTGTGTGAGGCTCTGCTAATGGTGAAAGCGTTTGAAGCAAACATCGTGTTTCCTAACAAGCAGGAGTCGATCCTCAACAAGCTGTCAGATGACGGCCATGTGCTAGACTCGGAGACTTACGTCGGTGGTCATGTCGAAGCACTGGAGTCGGGAGTCTTTCGCTCCGACTTGCCTTGCAGGTTCAGAATGGTGAGAATTCTGCGATGATGTTGATAATGATGATGAATTGAAGATGGCTATGGCTATCGTTGTAATGATGTTTTTCACTGCAGCTCTGGTCAGGTTAAACTAACACAGCGATTGGCTGATGAAAGTAACAGATATTTTTGCCAAGCAGCATTTGAAAAACTGTAACAGATTGTAACTTCAAAATTGTGGACACAGGTAAAGTGTGGTAGGGGTCAACGTCAGGAAGTGCAGTGCATTTAGGTGTTCTGTGCACTGGCAGCATGAGAAGTGCCAGATCCTGTGCTGAGAACTCTGGGCAAATAGGCACCTAGCTTTTTGTTGAATGTTGATGGTGATGGCTATTACTGCCGATACTGAATCTATATTTTACATCTGTGTTGTGTTCTGATTTCATATTTGCAAACATCTACGGATGGTCGGAATTTTTTACATTTTGTGAGTTAAATCTGCCAGGCATGCAAATTTTGGCTTATTATTTTAATCAGAAACTCATTCCTAGTTACTGACAACCAATTTCAATATCTGTTTATCATGAATGTTTATTTCTGCTGTTGTGTCTGGCTTACATGGTGTGCATATTATGTAAGTACTTTTGTTGTACGGCTGTGCATCTCAGGTTCCAGAGGCATTTCAGAACCTGATTGATCAGGTTGATGACACTTTGAAGCATGCTTTGGAAGAAGAAGAAAAGGTTCCTCTTTCTGATGTCACAAACTTTGACGAGGTAATTGCATCAAATTATCATTTAAATATGTCATTATTATTTTGTAGTGTAATGTCTTCTGCAGTCAAAACAGTTTCCAGGACAGATTGTTAAAATTTTAACATTAAACTTGGGCTTGGAACTGTTTGCATTTAGACTGCTTCCGCTTGTGAATTATCTAGTGCCACATTGCTATGGCTATAGTTGTCAGCATCGATAAGTCGCTTAAGAGTGCATTGCTTACTGTTGATGGCGTGGAATATTTGTAGCAAATGTTTTTGTTTGAGACTGATATACTGTGGTAAATGATAAATTATACAATTCATCAAATTTCAACGTGCAACGTGAATAGTAATTACGACTTTCCGATGGGGGAGATACTTTGCAGGATTATGTGACCTTTAATGTTCCCTCTTTTGGTCTTTCGTCCAATGACAAGTTTATGAGAATCTCTTTTGCTCGCTGTGGCTATCTTCTTGTTCTTTTCCGCCATATATCTTTTCTCTTATAGCTACCAGATAAATATTAGAAAGTGAGTTGTGTACTGCTGCGGTGGTTCCAGGTGAAACAAGATGTTGTAGAGAAGTTAACAATGCTGAGAGATTGTCCAAATCGGCTTGAGAATCCAATCATCTATCACCTGGACGTCGCTGCTATGTACCCAAACATCATTCTAACCAATCGTCTGCAGGTGTGTCAGTCAACGTTAATTACTGCTAACTAAATTTCAGGCTTGCAAAATTTATATGTTTCAACACAAAGAGATCTTGTTATATCTAAATGTTTTTTTGTAGTTTTATTTTTGCTCGATTTTGCAGACAGATTTTTCTTTTTTTTAGTTTGCTTTTGTTGTTGCTGTGCTTGAGAACCGTGGGAAAGTTTATGCTGCAGTAGCTTTGGGTGGTTATAATTCACATAGTACATGCAATGCATCATAGATTTTTTATATGGCATTTTGACAGTTGAGTTAATATTGAATTAATGATGTATAGGGATGTAATCTCGAGAATAGTTTAATGATGGTATTGTTCAGGTCTTGATGGCCTCAATTTTTTTATCTTGGTCTTGGTCTCAAGCTCTGTGATCGAATTGTTGGTCTTCGAATTTTTGCTTCGTTCACATCACTGACGATGTACTTGTAATGATTTTCGTCATCCATGATGGATTGCTTAATGTTTATGGATATCTATTTAGGTTGTAGTTGTGTGTGTATGTGCTTTCATTCAACAGCCGCCAGCTATTATTGACGAGGCAACCTGTGCCGCATGTGACTTCAACAAGTCTGGAGTTCAGTGCCAGCGCAAGATGACCTGGGCATGGCGTGCAGAGTACAGTCAGTTCTCCACTTTTCTTTTTCCATTCTCGTTCAAACTTTTTTTTGCAGAGTGATCAGTATCGGTGTATTTCTTGGTTAATTTCATTCGTTCTAGTTTAGCTTAAAATAGTGAAATAGTTTTTTGTTTTGTAGTTTGTGAGTTGGGTGAAAGTGGCAGTTCATATCTGTGTTTGTATTTATATTGTTTTTAAGATTTTTTTTGTCTTTTTCAGTGTAGTTTTATCGCACTGGCTAGTTGTTTCTCGTTGTCACCGAGATCTTTCACACACTTGTCGTGTTTTTGCGTCGCAGTGCCTGCTACGAAGAACGAGTTTAATCGAATCCAGCAGCAGTTGGAAAATGAAAAGTTTCCGCCAGCAACTCCTGGCAGCTCCCAGCGAGCTTTCCATCAACTCTCTCGTGAAGAACAGGCAAGCTACGAGAAAAAGAGACTGGCAGGTATTTATCAGCACATGGGTGGATACGTGTTTTACCATTTTGATTCATCTGTATAGTAGGGCTGATCTGTTTTCTATTGGATGGCATAAAGGCACCTAAACCAGGCTTTCTGAAGTTCTTTTTTATGATTAGCTTGTGCTGTGCATGGGGATATTTTGTCTGTTAATATAATGTTCGTGCCTGCTCTATTATTGTCGGTTGGATTTTTCGGTGTTATTTATGTTGGATGATTTTTGATATTGATTTTTACCATCAGTACCAGTGCAAATGGTTAGCTGGAATGGCTGATGTTTGAACTAAGATGTTATGAGTAGGAACGGGTGTGAAACTCTGTTTATTTGGTGATGGTGTGTTTGCATTTTTCGTTCGATGACTGTAAGCCTAGAAACAGCACTTTTTGGTCTTGATGTATGTAAATAGACTACTGCAAGAAGGCATACAAGAAAGTTCACGTGACACGTGAGGAAGAACGAGAGTCTATGATTTGTCAGCGGGAAAACTCTTTCTACGTTGACACCGTTCGAGCTTTCCGTGATCGCAGATACGAGTTTAAAGGATTGACAAAAGTTAGCATTGCTTTTTGTTGTTTTGCTTGTGCTGGGTTTGTTTTGAGTGATAATTTTATTATGGATTGGTTTCATTCCGTTTGAGTGATCTGATAGTTCCGGTTAATGGATCACAATCATGCTATTCTGCTAGATATTCCGCTGTTGAAAATCATTAATATGCTAATGTTGGTCCTTTGATATTTGATTAGTCATGTTAATGATATTGTTTATATGCATTTGCAGTAGAAAGCTACTTATTCAGCATGGATCAAAGTAATTTCTTCTTAGTTTATGTTCCTGTGTGCCATTTTAATAGTCTTATAAAGATAGGGACTGGTCATCCCTTTTTTGTTTGAATCTTCAACTTTTGGCCACTCTTTTGTATGGCAATGGACAAAAAAGCTCTCAGCTTTGGGGGCTTTGCTCCCTGATCCTCTGCCTTTGAATCCATTGGGGGATCTGCCTCTAAACCCCGATTATACGTTTGGATGAATCTACCACTGAAATGCATGTATGAATATTTTGTAGTATATGCAGTGTTTACACTACTAACTAACAGCCTTAGGCAAGTTGTTCACACCTATCTGCCTGTGTAGGTGCAAGTGTCTAGTGGTTGGTGTCGACTCGTAACTTTCAGGTTGCGGTTCGATTCTCACTGTCGTCATTTGCAAGCAACCTTGAGCAAGTTGCTAACTTACTATGTGCTCAGGCCAACTCAGCCTCCTACCCTTCGTGGGACGGGAAATGAGTAGTAGCTT
>Ga0209367_1002088_pt1 | contig 25899 bp, 21 predicted proteins | sample WorMetLIZISLAND2_FD_187412 | JGI IMG/M metagenome (GOLD analysis project Ga0209367, IMG submission 187412) | Marine gutless worms symbiont microbial communities from Max Planck institute for Marine Microbiology, Germany - Olavius geniculatus... ... | reverse complement strand
ATACAGGTAAGGAGGTTGAGCAGTATAGAGAAGTTTAAAGGTAAGAGAGAGAATTTTATATTCAATACGTTCATTTATTTTGAGCCAGTGAAGAGATTTAAGAATAGGAGTGGTATGACTAAATTTTACGTTTACGGGCGGAACAAAAGTAAATATTACTGAACTGAACGAACTCAGCGTCAGCTAACCAATAGGCTTACAAAACGCAGCAGCAGCAGCAGCACGTCAGCCAGTCAGCAGCAAGCATCAAAGAGCGGTTGATCGTTGCTTGGTTTAATCTAAGTGGCGATGAGGGGTGGCAGGTAAGGTCGGACGGAATGGCAACGTGGCTGCAAACAGCTGCAGCAGCACGACCGCAGTAGGCCCATCTGTCCACAGTGACGTCGCATGCTAATATTGCTGCTCAGCCTGACAGATGACAGATACACAGACACACAGACATACGCTTCTGCTAAGATTTGTGCGAGTTTAAAGAGCTGCATCAGCGACAGCTCAAAAAATAATTTGCACAAGACCAGCTAGTGCTACTTATGTATTGATTGGTGTGTTTGTGACTAGTCTTACTGACTTACCTACCCGGAATACGTGACCACGATTTAGTTCATGTTTGTTTACTTTACCATTGCTGTGCTTTTGTGGGTCCATTTTTTGACAGCTGATATTTCACAAGGTGGTGTAGCGGCACGTTTTATGTATGTCTGGTTAGGTGGAAAGTCTAACGACAGTATTGTTTACAATATTTTTTCGAGTCAATGACTGATAGTGTTTTGAAAGTCGGTAATAGGCCTATTAAATAAAAGTAGTGTAAATTAAAACAGCCTAAAGGTGTAGACCGAGGTCTAACTTTTAGAAAAAAAGTATCTGTGTATTACAGGAGATGATACGCGGTTTGTATACTACGGCTGTCGTGTCGGTCATGTCGTTCATCTAAAGTTTAACAGCGAATGTCCAGCTAGGCAGGTTATTCGTATTCAGTCAGCTTACGTCATGTATCAACACCCAACAATATGTCCTCATCCTACGTGGTGGCGGCGGTTCGTTTGCTGGCAATCAGTTATCAACCACAATATTATCATTAGTTGTAACGGACAACGCAACTGCAACATCAATCAGACTATTTTCATCTATCCACAGGGCAGTGTTACCAGACTGTGCGATTATTATAAAGACGCCAACTGCATCTGCGTTAAATACGACTGCGTTATACCTGGTACGTGCAAAACCTGCAAACTGGCCCATTCAGAAGTGCATCTAGGCGATTACTTATTGCAATTATTTCGTCACACGGTCTGACTTTTACGTTATTTCGTGACCTTGTTTAACAGTAGCGTCGAGTACCAGTTGATCTGTGTTTATTATTTTATAATTTTATCGATAATAACAATGATAGCGGAGTCAGGAAAGTTGATTTAATGTGACTTTTGTCACTAGTAAAATAATACACATCGACCGGCTAATACACTAAATAGGCTAATCATTAATTAGCCTATAGTTTCTAATGTTAGTTTTTGGCTTTGGCCGCCTTTCGTGGCCTTGACCTTTCAAAGCAGGCTTTCGCCTTGTTAAAGTGACCTTGGCTTTACAGAGAGTTGTCTTCTGCCACTAACTCAACGACAATTAAACTCTTGGCGGGTGGCCTGTAATAAGCCTACAAAATTTCCATTTTACGTCTGTTAAGTGATTATTTCACGATTCACTTACTTACAACGATTAACCGTTCGTGACGGTGCACCCTTTTAACTCCCAACCAAAATTTGTTTGTTGCCGTTTTTTGTGACCACAAGCTCTATAGCGTACGAAGTGCTTCAGCTCTGTCGCCAAAAAGTTAACAAATTATAGTGCAGTTATAGTTCGACTTCAGCAAACTAATTTTGCTTTGTTTTATGCATTTTGCAGAAACATTTGCAACCACGGCCAAGACGTCACCAAGATACAACCCGTCTACAACAAAAGTTGTTTCTGTTATCAATCTCAACGTAGTTAACAGCACTGAATCATTTATGATATTTCCCACCGCAGGAAGTGCAATTAATGGCACTAACGCGACCTTATCCAGAAATTCTAACTCGGCCGCGTTATCTGATGGTAAGTCGTTTTCCTTTTTCGTGTGAGCTTGGCAAAAATAATTATATTTTTTGTTTAATAAAACATGCATGCACATCGACCGGTCTGAAGCTCTACGAAATATTGCAAAGCATTAGTCGGTGAGGCGACACTTCATAGCGGTTAATTACGGTTAACGACGGTGCTGGATGCGTGGACAACTGCACGCGCGATGATGTGTCATTAAACTGCATTAGTCACAGTACGACAAAGTTTAACTTATTTAAAGGTATTGTGTCCTAAACTGTTAGTGACTAATAAATGCATTTTTGATTCAGGAGTGATCGCTGGAATCGCTGTCGGCGTCGTTTTGCTGATTCTTTTGATAGTTATTGTAATTGTCGTTGTCTTTATTTGTTGGTAAGTAGATCAACTTTATTTCTATGTATCCAGCTGATCTGTATTTTTTTATCTGTATACTATTTAGCTACCTTTTGTGTCATAGTTTAATTGCACAGCTACTTTGTTCTAGGCCTATTTGATATGGTACAAACTCGCATCTCATATCTTGTTTATGCCTATTTATTGCGTTAATTAACATTGCTTAAAATCACCAGTAAGCTGATCAGGCAGTAAACGTAAGTTCTAAAAATTAAAAAAAAAATAAGTAAGCACTGGTGAGCCATTCACGACGACCTCCGATGTAAGGCAGGGATGTGTCTTGGCTCCCGCCATGTTTTGCCCAGCGATGGATTACATTATGGATCACGTCAGTCGCAAAGTCGGCATCCAAGTTGGCCAGCTCACTTTCACGGACATTGACTATGCTGACGACGTCGCTCTGCTTGTTGACAAGGAGGAAAGCTTCCGCACCGCTCTCGCAGCAATGGATGAAGAAGCTTCCAAGTTCAGTCTTCGGGTTTCTTGGACCAAGACAAAGCTCCAGAATCTTGGTTTGGGATCGACGCCATCGCCAATAATAGTGGATGGTAACACTGTTGATTCAGTAGAAGAGTTCACATACTTGGGCAGCATACAGTCGAGTTCCAGCAACTCCGGACCGGAATACATTCGGCGCATTGGACTTGCGGCTAGCGCAATGAAAAGACTCGACTGTGGGTCTGGAATCAGAGCAATCTCAGTATTGCTACGCAATTCAGAATATACTCCACGTGCGTGTTATCCATACTACTCTAGGGCTCCGAGACCTGGACTCTCACACAAGCTGATTGGAAAAGATTGAATTCCTTCCATCTACGGTGCCAACAACGCATCCTGCACATCAGCTGGTACGATTTCGTGTCTAACGATGAGGTTTTGCGTCGTTTTGGCCTGTTCGACGTCTCCTACATAGTCCGTAAACGAAGACTGGGTCTCTTTGGTCACGTCGCCAGACTTCGAAGTGATGCACCGGCAAACCAGATCCTCCGAATCTGTACCAAAACGAGGGATGGTGACCGGCCTTCGCAGGAGTGGAGACGTGCCAGCGGTCGTCCACCCATTACCTGGATCCACCAGATCTGCCGTGACACGGGTGTTACAGCGACGGAGGTTCTGGAGCTAGCGGAGGATAAACCATTTTGTCGAACGATCGCAACGGCGGGACGCTTCGCTTCGGCTGATTGCTTCGCGTCTGTTGATGATGATGAAGGTGAAACCCGTTCTGTCAAATATTTCTGTAAATAATTTTGCAACATTTTTCAGTCTTGATCGGGTGAGGCTGTTGATTGAGTTGTATATGCAACAGAAGTATTGCCGTATTTCTTTCGTAACTGTTAGCCCTGCTACAATGAAGTCCGATGTGTGTTGCAGGCACCGAGCATCGAAGAGAGTCGACAGTGCAGCAAATGCACGCGTTGAGCCTGCATCAAATGCGTACGAAATGCCAAACGGTGGGAACAGCCAGCCTGTCTTCACAACTGACCAATCAGTGACCAGCACACCTGCAGACTCAGACTACGCCAATATTCCCCAACCACCGCTAAGATCAAGCGTTTACAATGACGTCACATTTATCGACAATTACCTTTACACTTAACTTTTTGCTAATTATTGGCTCTTCTTCCAGAAAACGCATTAGATCTACACAGTGCTCATCTCGTTTCACAAAATGTTTTTGCATACGATTATATCCGTGAAGTGTTGTTTTTATTCGACTCTGACATTTGCCACAGCGGCCTAAAATCCTGAACTAATCAAATCAAACCGCGGAACTCAAGAGCAAAACGTTTTATTCAGACTAGACCGAACACAGCTTAATAATGTAAACATCGCTAGTTCTGACATTGAACGGTGTCACTTTTACAACATGATCGTAGCTTTGATAACTAAAATCATTTTTGTTGTTTGTCTGACAAATGTATACATAACTAAAGGTAAGTGAAATGATCGTCTGTCTGTGTCATGTCGTACAGAGAACAGAGTAATTGCTTTTGTGTTGTCAAATTTGACAAACAAAAATTTACGTTTATTTTTTTATTTTTGTGTATTTTGGTTAAATAAAAAACAACGTTCGTCGAATAAAAAGACAAATCTTTTACTTGTTTAAAAAATATGCATGTGGTATTTTGCGATTTATTGACGTATAATTAAAAGGGGTATAACTTCTTGGCCAACTCGCAACCTCGCAGTAATTACTTGCTGGAAAGTTAATCATTGGTTATTACTTATACATTTTAAAAATTATTTATTGCCAAATTAGTTATTTATTTTCATAGATCTAAGCATAGTGCATGTTTTATATAGTAGCGTTACTTTGTTTGTTTACAGATGTCGATGTTTTGCAGGAGTTTATACGTGTCAAAATAGTTACGGTTGTCATGAGAATCCTGTTATCAATAATAAAACGTTTACAGTTATAAGCTGTTGTCGATAAGATGATGTCATGAATAGTCTGCCAGCATACGTCTCGTATAATTTAAAGCGAAATCCGACAGAATCCGACATATCGTAATGATTCTTTGTCGCCGTTGACCAATTGCAGGCAAGACGTTGCGCACCACGACGAAGTCATAAAGTGTAAAGGACAACGTGTCTGCGAACTGAATCGAACTAGGTTTTACGTCTATCCACAAGGCAACGTTACTAGACTGTGTGATGAGTTTAAATACGCCAATACCATCCGCATAAAATACAATACAGCTGTAAAGGCGGTACGTGATATCTGCACATCGTCTTGAAATTCTCGTTGTTCCGTAGTCTCTGTTTAAAATTAACAGTAGGCCCCCTAGGGCCTAATTACTTCTTTTCTTGTCGTCGATAATGACGACGAAGATACTAAGTTGCTGAAGTTGATGCTACGTTTTTACATCACGAAGCAATGCTGAAAGTTGTTAAGAGCACAGACCAAAACGCGTAAGGGGTTTTATACTGGCGGTCATAGAACAAGGCTGTTTGTGTAGGCCTAATTGATATGTCGTCACCTGTGCAATTTTTAAAGCGGCATAAATAACAACATGAGGTAGAAGTAGTTGTCAAAACATTCGTTACATCGTATATGCTATTGTAAAGAAAAATGTTATTTTAGTGTTTTGTTGAACTCAGTTCTTGCCGTTCAATACGGGACATCGGTCGACAACTCGTCTGATAGCTGACGGTAGGCCTATAATCCTTGCGTTACTGCAATCTATGCACCAATCGTTTCTACATCTATATATATGTATATCTGCTAGGCCCTACCGCTGTATATTGTTATTTTTCTTCTGTTTTACAAATTTTCTTTTGTCATCTTCTAGCGTTTCTAGTTCGAAAAAAGACTAGCTACTCTAAAATCGATAAAAAAGTACTTAAAGGATACTTTGACGTAAACCACGCAGAGTGGTAACTAAGATTTTCAATGCGGGGAGTCTCAACAGAAAGACGGTCCGTGGCCAGCGCGAGCGCGCTTGTAACGGAGATCTAAGAACGTCTGTGGGCGGAACCCTTAACACAATCCAGGGCTAGTCAGGGAGTCAGAGGCAAAACCCCCTGAAACTAAAATTAAAGCTTTTGGCCTTACAGACATCAATAAAGGATATACAATTTTGTTGATAAAAAGTATACTCAAAATGCACCATTTTAATTTTTAAGCCAATTATATAGCTGGTTTTCATTTTTTTTGCAAAATTTAATACTGATCTGCTAATGGTGATTGGTTGCAATTAAGCCTAAACCATACACACTACACAGTGTAATTTTTCGGATGCATCATCACAGCCATTTGGTTTGGCATTATAGTCATTTTTATTTTTGCATTATGCATAGCCAGATAACATAACTTAAGTTCAATTTCTTATTAAACTTTGTCTGAAATTATCGCTAACTATTTACTTAAACCTATACATAATTTTTTGTTAGACTTCTAGCAAATTTAAGAAATATGTCGACTTTGTGCGTTTTATCAACCATGATCACATTTTGCATTTGGTTATAATCAGGGTGCGGTAAAAAGTGGCCCCAAAGTTTTTCGCTGTTTTCTCAGCAACCGTTTTAAATTTTAATTTGAAATGTGACACGTTTATTTAATAAAACATTTTTTATCTAACTGTCAAATAAAATTTGTTTTTCTTGAAAAAACGACGAAGTTATAGATTTTTTAACATGGCCGCCTACCGATTTTTCAGCATTTAAAAAATGTTCCGGCTACAACACCAATTTAATAACATCGTTGAAACAACACAGTTAAATAATGATTAGATGCCAGAATGCCATTGTCACTGTAAAAGTTCAAAATGTCCACTGCCAGCTCCAAGCTACAACACTAGCCTCCAGTCGCCTTATTTGAAAAATCTTTCACAGCCTTGTCAATCGGTCCCTGTGGCAGGTTGCCCCAGATAACCTGAAGTGCTTCCTTGAGTTCGGCGCTTGTTTTTGGCTTTGTTTTAAGCTTGCTGTAAGCCTCCAACATTGCACCCCATACGTGATAGTCCACTGGTCCAATTCGTCGAATTTGGAGGCCATTGGTCTTTTGTAATGATATCTGGACAGCTGGCCCGCAGCCAGTTATGTGCGCTGCGCGGCGTTGCGCGCTGTGTGTGCTGACGCGCCGCCCTGGTGAAGGACGAATCCGGTGGGCAGCCGGCGACTGCTTTAAAGGAACGATAATTTAATGATAATTTTTAAACAAAATAAATTACTGTTTATCAAAACATTACTGTTACGTCATCAGCAGTAACGTGGTAACCAGTTTTTGAAAATTAAATAGCATTTTTAGCTTAACCATTTTTAATGCTGAAAAATCGGTAGACGGTCATGTTAAAGAGTCTATAATTTTGTCGTTTTATTTGGCAATTCAATGTAAACGGTATCAGCAAATAAATTTATAAAATTTTAAATTAAAATTCCAAACGGTTGCTGAGAAAACAGCGAAAAACTTTAGGGGTCCACTTTTTTTGCCGCACCCTGTACAGTTACGTCTATGATACCAATAGGACATAAGTGTACTACTAGCTGTAGCGGGTGTATTAGCAGCGTCGTTGTCGTTGTCTGTAACAAAACTTATTGTGGCAAAATGCAAGTCGTAGGGGGTCGACGATGCTACTGTTGGATAGGTCACTGGCGACTTCCTATAGGCTGTCAACAGAAACCATGTCTACATCTGCAGCGGTTTCCCGATAGTTGAATTCGTCTCAAATCACGACGTAAGTTTGCAGTTTGCACATGTTTGTATTACGGTCACCAATACATCTGATTTAGCGATATACATAAATTGGTAATTTTTTTGTTTCCAATGTTTAATAAAGCATCTTGTTCTACTAAGCTGAGTATTGGTATGTAATAGTTTAGCCTGGAACAGAAACTGCTATAGGCTGCAGCGCGTCCTGTTTTATCATTCATTACGCAGGCGCGGAGAATCAAAAAGCCAACAATGTCAGAAATTCGCGTAGTCAACGTACACCAAATGCAATAAACTCACGTAGTAGATCTACGCCAACTACGTACGAGATGTTGAATGTTGTGAACCGGCAATCAGTATTCACGACTAACCAATCACGAGCCAGCGCACCTGCTCAGCAGGCGAATGACATGCAGCAGCCAATTAGACAAAGTGTTTACGACAATTACGCAAATATGTCTCAACCGTCAAGATCAAATGTTTACAATGACGTTACGACACCTATGGCTAATGACTAATACACTTAATTTTTACCTATAATGATTTTAGTTTTTTTCGCTAAAAATCTCATTACGATTGTGCCCAGAATGTTTGCTTTGTCTGTTTACCACATTTATCCGTTTGTCTATCTGTGTTTTGTTTGCCATTAACTAGTAATGAGCAAATGACAGTTTCATTACAGTCTGTGGCTTTGCATATGCTTATATTTTACATAAACGCTTCAATAAAGGCCTATATTTAAAATCAATACAGTTATTCTGTTATTTCTGGAGCACATGATTACGTGTTGCTTTTTTTGGTTCGTTTTTTGTCGACTGCATGCCTGTGTGTGGTTGCGATTGTGTTAACTTTAATGCTTTATCTTATGAGAAACAAGATAATGTTCATATGAACACGGAGTCTGTCCAACGCATTTCGACAGTTTACAGTATATGTCCGTATAAATATAATCAGTGAGCTGTTTAGACTGGTAGAAAAACCAAACAGTTTAATTTCAAATTGTACAGCAGCAATGATCCTCTCATCCTTCTGTAATATTTTAACTGAACAATAAACATTGTCAGTTACGACACCATTCGATTCGTCATTAGCGCTTTACTATAAAAGGTCCATCGTCACCATGCATCTATATTGCACAGTTACGAAGATATGGCGCCTCAAAGATAATAAGGTCACGAGTTTGACCTTTTGGGGTCACGTGACGTCATCGGTCACGCGACCATTCGACTCGAGGGGGGTCGATTTCCTATGGGTGATCCATGGCGACCATGCGTCCATCTGGCACCGGGGAAGGAAAGATAATGGAAATAAGATGGGAAAGAGAAAGGAAAAGAGAAAGGGAAGAGAAAGGGAAAGTGGAAGGGGAAGTAAAAGGGAAAGAAAATGGGAAAAGGAAAAGGAAAAGAAAAAAGGGGAAAGGGACGGGAAAGAAAAATGGGGAAGGAGAAATGGAAAGAAAAGGTAAAGGGAAAAGAAAAGGGGAAGGAGAAAAAGAAGGGGAAAGGTAAAGAAAGGGGAAGGTGGAAGAAAAAGAGCTTAAGAAAAGTTGGACGCAAAGACGGACGCACGGACACTCAGGTGATTTAATACTCTGTCTAATGCTATGCATAGCATTGGAAAGACAATTAAACACGTACAACCATGCTGCAGCTCAAATACAAGCAGTAAACATCCTGAAACAGAAGGTCACATGTCAAGGTACAATCGAGGTCGAAAGGTCAACTTATTTTTGTGTGTGAATGGGGTTTATATTAAAGTCGGATTGTAAAAAAAAGTTTGTCATGCATAGTATAATACAATATGCAAACCATTTATGCACAAAATTCTAATACGTATTAAGCATTATGGAAAACAGAAAAAATAGGCCTGTACGACAGCAAAAAATTCGAATCCAAATGATACCTATAGCAAACAATAGGCCCTATAATGTTATTATCGTTCGAGTACAATGTAATACACCACAATTGCACATATTACAATAAAGTTTTACGTTTACAGAAATCGCTTCAAAACGTCACTGTCTATCAAAAACAGCAAATATCATTAAGTTCAAAAATAAGATTATGCCCGGCCTAACTTTTTTTGTTGTAATTGATTCAACTATTGCATTTTTGTTAAAATAGGCTACGTGCAAAAACACGTGGCGTGTAAAACATTAAACATCAGTAAAACACGCACAATAAAATATGTCTAAACATCGAAGTTTCTACAACAAAAATATCTACGTTGCTTAAAAATCTAACATTTTTACAAACTTATACAAAACAATTTTACAGCATCGGGTTCCGGCCGAACAAGCTTTTGTGCGCATCTGAGTTTTACGTCTAACGTCTGACATTTGATAGCATGAATTGAACAAGTAAGCCTTGCGGAGCTTGCCCAAATTCTAAAATTAGTCGTTTGTTTCCATGCTGCAGTTTGCTCGCAAATTTTTGGTTTTAATTACCTCCGAGGTTATGATTCGAGGCAAGTTCATTTGTATAGGCCTACATGATAACTTGAACACGTATGAACAATTTTTGATTAAATTTTCAAAAAAGTTGACATGAAAGCCGTTTAGATTTTGCTGTCATTAGAAGTCTTTATCAGTTCTGAATCACCCATCATTGTCTCATTAGGCGATAGTTCTGCTGGCTATAGCAGATCGACAGGCAATAAAATAATTCACTCAAAACAAAGCAAAATAACGAGACAAACCGTTTACACTGTGTAAGTCTTATGCCCTCGATTTAAAAGCTCAGGTAATTCTACGTGTGTATGTCTAGTTTCCGTGCACGAGAAGCCAACCGTCGTCGTTATCGTTGCCATTATCGTGCTGTGAGGTCATCGCTGCATGCCTGACGCTGTATATGCTGACGGTGCCGCTCTCCGTGCCTACATAGACCTGGCCCGCGGCGTCAACACAGACCTTGCGGGGGTTGGTGACGTCAGCGTCGTCTGGACCCTGACGACAGATGAGATGTCGCACAAACTGCAGGTTGCTGGTCAGGAGGTGGATGCGGTGTTGGGAGTAGTCGACGACGAGGAAGTGTGAGTCGTCAAGGCGGTGAAGGTCCAGCGGCTTGTTGAGACTCTGGTCCGTGCCGCTGCCGTTGCTGCCGCCGTACTCACAGTCTTTGAGCACGCCGGACTGGTTCACCATCACCACCTGCCACACAACAACACCAAAGGTGAGTACACCGCGCGATGCCGTCCAACAGTAGTTTTACTAATACCGCAAACGCGCTACTTGAAATATGGTTCGAATTCGTGGCCAAAAGATTAGTCAACGTAATGTTTACGTTGTTCATTTATCACAACTTGACACACGACAACTACCTGCTGTGACACAGCACACACCGCACGATGACACCCCGCAATAACTTCACTGATACCGCAAACGTATTATATAAAATATCGTTCTAATTAGTGTCCAAAAATCAGTCAACTCATTGTTTACGTTGTGGACTTGGATTCCAGCCGCACGAAACGTTTTACTGGTGCTTAAAAAGAGTAGTTATAAATTACATCAAAGTTGACCGAACTTGACCCCCAAAGAATTAAAACAAAGCTGATCGAATGTGCTGATTTTACAAAAAAAAAATCAAACATGTTCCTTAAAGGTGTGTTTAAAGCGACAAAAATCAGATGAGTTGAACTGAACTAAACTTTCTCTGAACACGAAGTAAACTAAAGTAAAATAAACTGACCAATGGATTTCAGTATATACGTTCATTTCATTTTATTTCTGTCGCTTTAAACACGCCTTAAAAACCAGGTCGTCGATGTTATAGTATTCCGCGGACCAAAACGTGTAACTGTTGTTTACCGAATAAAAGCCTACATGGTCAGTTTGGTCATCATGAATCAACGCCAACTACGGACAGAAGGGAAGACAACTTGCGGCGGATCTGGGAAGCAAAATGTAACTAGAACGCAGTCAGAGCCCGCAGACCTCCGCCAACGCCATGTTGTACGCCAGGTGGCGTCACCATATTCGGTTTGGCAGTGGTTTCCCGTATGCCCCATTGAAAGCAATGTTAACGAAACTTTCAAAGTGATCCAGAATCCAGGATTCTTTCCGGATCACCCAAAAATTAAACCACTGGTAGTTTTTGCCACTCACGACATTTCCAGAAAATTTCAGAAAGATTCGTCTATAACTTTTTGAGTTATCTTGCTGACACAGAGACAGACAGACAGACAAACAAAGTTTGGCAAAAACATTACCTCCTAGGCTGAGGTAATCAACGGTCAAGAATATAGTTACCTTGCCGGGTTTAAACCAGCCATGACAGACGGCGAAGTTATTGCCGATGACGATGGCTGATCGCAGAATGTTATATGCACCGGACAGCGCAACGGTCTGTAGACGGGTGAAGTTCGCGGCGTGATAAATGAAGAGTTGGTTCGCCGTTGAGACGCCGAGGAACGTCGGAGTGCAGCATGTGACGACCACCCGGTCGGTCTCTTCACAGACTGACACGCCGAACGGTTGCACCTCCAACTCCCGCGCATCGGACTGACAAACGGACACAGCAAACAAAAACGCTCTACTGTCGCAGCAAACACATGTTTTGTTTACGTTTACAATCGTGTTTTCGGGTGACGTGACAAGATTGGAATTTCATCACAAATTTGAAGATCTTTTTCTAGGACTAACCATATATTTCACAGTACATTAACGGATACTTTTCCAAATAACAATTTTGCCAATGTCGGGTCTCCGAGAATCTGAAACCCTTAGCTATTTTTTCAAAATAACTCATTTTCATAGACCTCTTAAAATAAGGACTGGCGACGGTCGTTCTCGGGTCCACGAACTTGCACACACGAGAAAGTAGAAATCAGTCAGTAACCAAATTTACAACATTTGTTTACGTTGTCTGTGGCATTATGTGTACAAAAGTTTGTAAAAAAACAAACTACGTTTGACAAAGTTATAGCAAAAATACTAAAAATATCAATGGACCCAAGTTCGCGACGCCGTCAGTCCTTATTTTAAAAGGTCTATGGCCATTTTGAAAATCAAAGCTGGTACTCAAAATACAACAGACTTACAAAGACAGACCGACAGCAGCTGCCGTGTATATAAAAGTTAACAAAATGCTAAAAGTGTGTACAGTCGTTCTCGAAACACTTCAGCACTATGAAGCGTCATATGCCATATGGGATCACACAGTGTTGCGTGCCGTCAGACACAGGTAATGAGGTAAATGCATTCGACTCTAACCCCAGCCAAGCAGACTGGTGCTCGATCTACCTATCCTGGAGGTTACATAACATAAATGTACAAAACATAAGTTTATACACTTGTTAACGGCAACATTTAAGGACTTGCACATCGAAAACAGAAAAAAATTACAAAAGGTGACATTGCCCGCATCACACTAACTGTGCGTCAATGTGCTGCTAAATAATATCAACCACGCCAAATTTTATCTCAGTCAGATCAGGGGTTTTGATTTTGTGGGGGGTCGAATTTTTGGCTTTCCTATAAGAAAGAGAAGTCGACGTTAGCACATGGCTTGAACTACCGTTCAGCCTGTGATCGAGATGGTTTACCTCTCAGCAAACAGTCGCCCATCTAAGTTGAAACAGGAGATCAACTTTGCTAAAAAACCAATGACAGTAAAAATGTAAACCCACAGTGCCGTTGTAGCAGCAGGGGCGCATGGGAAAATTTGAGGCCATTTGCCTCCCCCATAAAAGTTAGCTTGTTAAAAACATTTTTTAAATCCAAAAATTAACTCTAAAAATCCCCATTTTGCAAAAAACATTAGGGGCAAAATTAAAATAATACAAACACCCATAATCTTCTTTTTAAAACATTTGCAGCTGTCGGTCAGAAAATTGCAACTTTTTGTCATTCTCCTATTTTTAACACAAGACGCCGCTGTAACTAACCAACCTGAGTGATGTTTTCGGTAGCTCGCCAGAGTCGTCCTCTGAAGTTGCGATACCAGTCGGTGATGAAGATGAAGCCGTGCCGTTGACTGGCTGCAATGCCGCGCGGCCATCGCAGATTGTCGATCTGCTTCGGGTTCGGATGTCCATGACGATCAAACGGATGCTTCGTGCTGTGGATGTAAACGTCCGGTGAATTGTGGTGGACAGAGTAAAGAAGGTTGCGCAGTACCGTCACTCCCATTACCTGTTAAAAATGTTTAAATGTTAACTAGATTACGTGCTGGATAGATTAAATACATACTTACATACAGTAAGCAAGTAACTCGTCTACAAGTGTTAGTTGCACGTACGCATTACATTTCACTGTGTCCCAAAAAAACATCCCCGACATTTTCAACGGTAACTTGAAAATCAATTAAAAGATTCTAATAATTTGTGATACGAATATTCCTGACATAAATTGCATTCAAATGACTATTTAGCTTTCCGCCTCATTCAACGTTTGTTTCTGCACTACCTGGGGAAAACAAAACCATAAAATATCACTTTTTTATCCAATGCGATATGATTGCTTAATTAACATAATGTGCAAAAACACATTTTGTTCACATATCTGACACTTTGGTTGACATTTCATCCAGTTGTCCATTCTTCAACTGCCTGCAGTAAATTGCTTGAAGTGTTGGCCCACTATGCGAACACAGGCAAGGAGACACTTTCTCCCTTAATTGGCAGCAGTAAGATTATCGATAATGTTTTGCTCCAGAGGAATCCAGGCTGTAACAGTTGCTTCTTAACTTTACAAACATTTCTAAACTTCATCTGGTAAACACACTGCTGCACGACAGTCAAACCGGCTGTTGGGGCCCACAGATTAGGATAGATGAAATTTATTGACTTTTTTGTATTCATTTTAACACGTATTATGCTTGGTCTGCTTTCCCCAGGTAGTGCAAAAGCAGACATTGTGTGAGGTGAAAACTAAAACACTTATTTAATAGCCAGTTGTGTCGAAAATATGCTTGCCTAATATTATTAAAATCTGCTAATTTTTGTCTAAGTTATAATCGATAATGTTGAAAATGTTTTTTCAGGTTTTTTGTTTGTTTTACCACATATTTCGCTTGATCTGCTTTCACTAGGTAGTGCAAAAGCATACGTTAGGTGAAATAAAAAAAACTAAACGGTCAATTAATGGCAAGTTGTGTCGAAAATATTTGTATTAAAAATTATCAGAATCTGCTAACTGGTTTTCAAGTTACAGTCGAAAATGTCGAGGATACTTTTTGGGACACAGTGTAAATCAATAGTACATGTACACTCAAAATTAACATAGTATTATAAACAGAGTACAACGCAATCATAGAAGCAAAACAATAATTGCAAAACCCTAAAAGCTGCTTCTAATGAAAATGGCTTTGGCGATAAAAACTTTAACTTATAAAACTGTACATTTTGGCCGATGGGTGAGACTACGTATGACTTGTGAATTCTACTGATAAACAGAACGTAAACTAATAGATACCTTGTAGTTACAGTCTCTTATGATGCCAATGTTTAAAGGATCCGAAAAATGATCGGTGGTAAATTCCTCTGTTCTAAGTGGCTTGCAGCCAGTCTCAGGGTCGCGTGGACAAGTAAACGGTTGATGACAGTCGTCCACCGTGCAGCGATGTCTGTCCTCTGTAGTAGTCTTAAACTTCCGGTCGAAGCACGTTTGACAGAAGTTGTGATGACACGGCAACGTCTTGGGATCTTGCGGAATGTTCCCGCACATAACGCACTACAGGAATAACAAAGACAATATTACAAAACACAGTAGAATATTAAAATTTACATGTATATGTGCCGACTTTTTCTCCACCGCTCAAAGCACTCTGGGTTTAGTCTCGCTAGTTTTGTATCTTGAAACAGTGTCCTTAATTATCTATTAAACAATTAAATGCTTGACGGATGCTGCGGTCGAAAATGCCGTTATTAATCCACCGTCACATAAATAATGCCTTATATGTGCGAAATATTAACCGTTGACTAACTTTCAGACGAGTTGATACACCGTTGTGTTTTTGTAAATTGCATAACGGCGTACTACAAATATTCGATATTGTATTGTACGGTATTCAGTTGCAACCGCGACAAGTAAAAAATAAAAGAGAAATAATTGAGTTTTAGCGAACACAAACCGAGTTGTCGGTGGTGACGTACTGCGACGGCGGGCCGAATTCACCGACGCCGAAGTTATTGACCGCCGCGACACGAAACTGATAGCGCGATAACGGTTTAAGATGATCGACAACCAGCTCCAGACTGGACCCAGACGTCTCATTCACAGTCTCCCATTCATGTTCGTCCTTACCCATCACTCCACGCCGCTGAACCTGGTAATCGGTCACCTTCGCGTCACCCTCGTCTGCCGGCGGCTGGTACTTCACCGTACAGCTGGTACTCAGAACATTGCAGACTTCCAACGACGCGGGTGGACCGGGAACAGCTGCAATCGGAAAGCGGAGCGACTGACAATTTTATATTTACTGTTTCCGTTGTTTAAAATTTGTCTTGCTCCTCGCAACAGTTGATATCAGATTTTTTTCGCATGCGAGAGTAAAGTAAAAAGTATGTTCACAGTTTTTATAAAAACAGTATTGCCCGGCCCATCGCTGTGAAAAAAAAACAAATTCTGCTGACCATGACCGCCGGCATTGGAAGTTAAAGTCATTGAAAGTGGTACTGTTAACAAATGTACTTTTTCGGAATTAAGTCTCTCTGTTCGCTTTGGAGAAATTTTCAAAGAAGCAGTGAAATATTGGAAAACGATTTTTACAACCCGAAAGACATCTTCATTGTTGACAGCCAACAGTGACAAATAAATAAAAAAAACAGACATGATGTTTTCTAAAGACGAGATCGTAAGATTGACTGAAAACGCAGTTAATTACCGGCATGTGTGCGGATAGATTCGGACCACTTTGACCACTCTCCCTGGCCGGTCTTGTTGTGGGCGGCGACCGCAAATCGATATGCCGTCTTCGGCTTCAGTTTGCCAGCAAACGTGTGGGAAGTGGTCGGCTGGTCGACCGGTTGTCTGTCGTAGTTTTCAGTGCTCGAGCCTTCAGTGCCGTACATGATGCAGTAGCCGAGAATCTTGTGCGAACCAGTAGCGTCAGGCGACGTCCACTCGAGACTCACTGAAGTGCCCTTCACACTGACGAGAACGGGAGCTCCAGGCTTACCGGGCGGGATTGAACTGTCGCTTCTGATACACAACAAACGCACCGACATGACAACGCAGTGCACAAAATGTCTTTATTCGCCATAACGACAGCAAGAAACAATGTACAATACCAGGCTGGATTGTACTGTATTGTAACAAACGCAGTTACTGAAAGCGAACTAGCGATCAAAGCTCTGAAATCTCCGCCTTAGTACTTTCACCTTTCGAACACAACAGAGTATCTCAGGACTAATGGTTAAAAAAATCCCAGATCATCAGGAAGACCCCTATTTCACATAAAAAGCCTAAAACGTAAACAAAATTAAATCTGTGGCAATACCCATCTTTTCCAAAAAAAATCAACAACATTTGTTATTAGTTATCTGGCACAGAAACGATTAAAAAACATAACCTCTTCGGCCGCGGTAGCATTTTTACAAAGCACACATATCGAATTAAATTGTATTGAGGTCAGTTTTATACACGCTGTGTAAGCATTAGTTCCAGTGATGTTTTGCTCTTAAAAAGTTTGCTATGAATCTGTTTTCGTAGTGTATAATATTTTCTTTATTGTTACTAAACAAAAGCGAAATTCTGTTGTGTTTACTGCAGCATAATTTTTAGACTCATGTTGCTCTTGCAGGCATAGTGTATGATGCAAATCAGCACTAAGTGCGCTAAACACACGGCAGCAATAATACTGGTGGGCGAATGTCATTGTGTGGCATACCTCTGTAAAGCACTGAAGGACACAGATTCATCCTCTATCTCCGGGAGACAAGTGACCAACTCGGACGCAGAGCTGAACTCACCGACACCCATGCAATTGACAGCAGCCACTCGGAACTGATACTGACAACACGGCGTCAAACCCTCTACCACCAGTTCCAGTCCTTCCACCGGATCACCCACTGCCGTCCACTGCCCCTCCACCCCGGTTTTCATCTCAACCTGGTACCCGGTCACCCGTGTGTCGCCCTCGTCCGCCGGAAGTTGGTACTTGACTGTACAACTCGTACTCAGAACGTGGCAAACTTCAGGAGCCGCTGGCGAACCGGGTACAGCTGCAACCGAAATTCACATGATATTAATGTCGTAATACTGAGGATCTATTAAAAGTGCACAAAAATACTACTATAATACAATATTGCATACAAAACAATCACACAAGTATAATTATGTTATTTAAAAACGATAACACTTCAAATATAATGTGTACGAAATATTAATATAAAAACATGCAATTGGATCAATCGCATGATCTTTTGCCTTATCTTTTTACGGTAAATAAAAATTTGCATAAAACAGTGGTATAAATAATGAAAACAGCCACTGATCTTAAACGTCAGATCAGGCCGATCGCGTGCAATATGGCATATTTATATTTTTATTTTTAGTGATTTTTATTTTTGTTTCAAAACTGTCATATTTTCTGTGGTGCAGTTTACAGTACCAAAAAGCCATCAGTTTTTGACCGAACGTTCGTATCGTATCGATCATTAATCGCTGGTTGTTTAAAACAGTAACTGCTTGCATAAGAATAAACGTAATGAGTGAAAAATACAGCCGACTCAAACCTGTTTTGGTCTGTACAGGCTCGGAGAAGTGCGACAGAGGTCCTTCGCCGTTTTCGTACTTGGCGGCGACGGCGAAGACGTAGAACGTGTATGGCTGCAGGGACCCAATGAACGTGTGTGGGGTGTATATCAACTCCGAGTCGAATTCCACCGTGCCGAACTGTGTCGGGTCCGTATCGACAGTGCTGTACTTGATCACGTAGCCGACGATCTCGTGTTCACCGACATTAACAGGCGGTTTCCAGTCCAGCGTCACAGATGTACCCTCCACCCTTACACACACTGGAGGATCCGGCTTACCAAGAGGTAACAACCTGTGCAGTTCGCACAGACAAGAGCATCACGTACAATATGAGCACATTAACTTTGCACTTAGAGTTAAATTAAACACGTAAATATTTTTAAAAAACACTGTAACAAAACTGGATAAAACAACTGAAAACTAGAACGCAGTCAGAGACCACAGACCTCCGCCAACGCCATGTTGTTCGCCAGATGGCAGCACCATATTCGGTTTGGCAGCGGTTTCCCTTATGGCTCATTTAAAGCAATGTTAACGAAAATTTCAAAGTGATCCAGAATCCAGGATTCCTTCCGGATCACCCCCAAAATTGAATCATTTGTAGTTTTTGCCATACCCGACATTCCCTGAAAATTTCAGAAAGATCCTTCTATAATTTTTTTGATTTATCTTGCTAACACAAAGACAAACAGACAGACAGACAAACAAACTCTGGCAAAAACATAATCTCCTTGGCGGAGGTAAAAATGGCGGGATGTAAAAAGTAGACCTAAAAAATTAAGAAATAGTTATTGTAAAGACGGGAGTTAACGAGGTAAATACGTGTACATAAAAATTACTACTACGGAGGTCAAAACAACATAAGTATTTTAGTCACAACCGATGTGGAAACGTACGGCTCTTCAATTTCGGCGTATTCGGAGTCTCCTGTCTTAGTCTTCTGCCGGCGTCGTCTTCGTAATTGTCGCCAGTAGCCAACAAAGATCGCAGCACCAACGCCGACAAAGACCAGAAGCACAACTAGGACTATGATCACCGACCACACCGCGGCCGACTTTTGAGAGATGCAGTCTTCTGTCTCTATATATAAATTTAACGTACCGTTCTTTATCACCAGAATTTTCACACTTTTCCTTCGACCAACTTCGTTGGAAGAAGTTACCGCGTTACAGTACGTGAAATATGGCAAAATATTTTTGCCAACTAGCTACATGTAGTGAACGATTATCTAAAAATTTTTAAAATTGCTTAATATTGCAAATACGTGTATAGCACATTGTTGCCTGTATAACTCTCAATGTATAAATAGTATGGATAAGCTGATTTAACCGACTTTGATTTCTTGCAGGTTTGGTTGTGCAACAAGCAGTACAGCAATTGCTGTATGACAAATCTACAGCAAATTGAAAGTCTGCAGCAAAATTTACAACAATCAAAGTTGTACGCAATGAGTTTGTCAAATCAAAGCCCAGCAGCAAATCCACATCATTTCAACATGTCAAGATATTGAACAACTTTTTGCACGACCTGTTGTCTAACAAATCCACAAAAAATCGAAGTAGTTGACTTTAGGCCAAAGCTTACAAAAATAGGAAAGTCTGCAGCAAATTTACAACATTGTACACGACATTTCCAGATGTTGTACAGATTGTTAACACGTTTACAGCAAATCGAAATAAAGTGGAATTTGGTCTTAGCTGCTCAACTTGTTGCTAGTACCTGTGACGTTAAGGTGAAAGAAATGTCGGTTTCCAAATCCTCCGTCTTCTATGCACAGATAGTAGACGCTGTCATTTAACTGTACGTTTGCTATCACCAGCGTGTACGTGTTCACGTCGCCGTCTTCGGACGCTTCGGACGTCTCTAAAGAGAACCGGGACCGAAACTCAGCCGTGATGTGGCCACTGAAGTAGATATAAGCGTGGTCCGAGTTCAGTGTTTCTAAACGGCGCCAATCCACGTAATAGCTAACAGTTGTAGAACAAGCCAGTCCTACCGTGGCTCCAGGGCACGCTGTGGAATACTTAACTTTCTCCGCTGCAACAAATTAACGACAATCATAATATTGGTAACTGTTATCTTATTATTGTTTATTTATTTTTATCATTTCACAACGTTCTGCGTTTTATACTACAGTGTTACACTATAGTAGAGCCTACAACCGAGACCAAAATAATTTGGTAAAACGTGACATCGCTCTTCTTATTTATATTCGCCAGGTGGCAGCATAGTACTGACAGTTTGGCAGCAATTTGCAATAATTTTGCATGTTTTGGTTAAGGTGCGAGCTCAAATCTTTCTTTTCCCTCGGGTCAAGAAAAACCATCCGACACCTGTCTTCTTTGACTACACCAATAGCATCTAAATCCGTCGAACGGTTTAAGCAGCCTGCACGAATTGTGACAGACGACAGACAGACAGACAGACCACACTACAGAGAAGCGTGTAGGCGCAATCACAGTGTATATTCATGCAGTTACCCACGCAAAAGGGTAGGCGATAGAGGGTGGTTATAGGCCTACCGCAGTGTGTGGCATTCATGTCTATGGCGGCACTAAACAATGCATGACGCCAGCACTGCTCAGCAGTGCAGTATTTCCGTCGGATTTTTTACTTTCATTTTTTCTTTCAATTCCTTTTAACACACACCACTGTCTTACCTGCAATATGTATATTTTTGCTCTTTTTCTGTTGCGTTTTGAGTAATAAACGATAATGACAATAATGATGAAAAACAAACTTCACATATTTAGGCCGAAAGGCCCGTAAACTAGAAAACTGCTTTTAGAAATCGGCGATAGGCCTAATTGTAGTTTTGTTTTTTTAGAATTACAATAAAACTTTAAAATGCTTAACACTGCCAAAATAAGATTAAAAAATAAATTAAAAGTGTAATTATAATGTAGGTGCCTATAGCTGTAAGTTGAAGCTGTATAACTCACCTTTCTGCCTTAGTGCAATTCTGTTTAGAATCATAGGCCTACAGCAATATGGGTTAGAAATGACTGGCGCATATTTCTACTCTTCGGTTGTAAAGTTAGAAGTAAAGTTACATTATCCTTTAAAAGAGAGACAACTGTAAGCATGGTAGGGTTAATTAATAAACGAAACATATCTGGTTTGATATGATTACCTTCTGCGGACGACAGACGCACTAACGTCAGCAACAAGGTAGAAAAATACAGCAAACGTCGCATCTTTGAGTCTCTGTTCTTCACAAACCAACTGCGCCAACACACCCACTTATCACTTAGCAGTTTTCAGCAGTCTGCCGAACTACATACAATGAAACAGAGTGTGAAAAAGACAGCAGTCATTCATAAAAACTAAGTGACTTAGGTCTTATATTGAAGGTATACTCAAAAATAGCTAAGGTGGCGCATCAACAACTAACACGTTCTGACAGATGTATGAAAAGTCCAATAAAAAGCTGTGGGTGTGGGATCACCGTAGACCATGGCACGCAAAATGGTTTGTAAAGAAAACTAGGAAAGAAGGGAATCCGAAAACTATAGCCTACGTTTTTGTTTACGTACAACAATCGTTGACTGGTTTTTTATAATTATTGTATTAATTCATTTTAAACTTATTGCTAACTGTGCCAGTAAAATAACTTCGAAAGAAATCGTTCAATATCTGATGAAGTTATTAAACTCTAAGCTTAGGCCCTATAGCCTTCATTTTACTGACCACCCTGTACACTAGAACTTTTTAAAAAAAATTCATAGTAGAGACAAAAGCGAGCTAAATGTGGAAGCTCTATGAAATCTATACGCACTTCTACGGAATGGCGTTTACCTTGGTTCATCAGAAGATAAGTTACACTTTCAGACTACATTTATGCGACACCACTGTTGACTGTTCAGCAGAAGGAAAACCGTGAGCTATTGTCGAAAAATAGTCTCATTTAGACATAGAAATCAACAACAAACAGGATATAAACCGCACACACGGTGTAGAATTACTATCAATAAACTGACTGAGTCAGTCCGTCTTACCCACGTTGTATAGCCCTGCCATTGACTATTGAACACGAGCAGTACCATTCAACTAGTTGTAGCCTTCTACACTGAACAGGCTACATACAGCCTGTTCAGTGTAGAAGGCTGTACGAATAATTGGCCTCGCCAATAAAATCGAGTAGCCCATTGTGACTAACCTGTCATGTGCAGTTTTTCGATGTAGGAGTACCCTATATATCGCTGAGCATGCAGGCACGTAGGCTATTATAATGTGTGAGCTGTAGGACCTACCTCATGCATGCCGGCGCAAAAATTTCCTATCGGAATATTCGGCCATTTATAACCATTGATAATGAAAGCAAACAAGTAATGATGCAGTTTACTCCAGTTTATGAAATGAAACTACCTATTTGAATCTCGCGCGTATGAGCCTACAGTTTTTCAATAAATTGGACTAAATAGGTCTTTATTTAATTGGTAAATGATCAATCTACATTAATCTACAAGACTGAGGTAAAATTATTACGTTATTATTAAAAATTACTAAAGTTATTAGCAATTATTACATTAACAATAAAACGAAACACGGAATACGGGGCTACTTTTCTTTTAGGTCAATGTCGGACGTGGATTTTGGATAGGCTTAACTTTGCGGCACTCATGCCGTCAAATGACTCTGCGTAATGTGCTCATTAGACTGACAAACATTGCATGTCAAGCTGCCTATAAAAGAGTAGGTACACAGAACAAAACAACTTTTGCACGAATTCTTTTTGATTTTCATCACTGAGACAACTTCATATTGTTTGTAAGACAGGTTACAATGACGTAAGCCTACATGGAAATATTCACAACTACCAAACAGCAGTTAGGGTTTTAGAGTAAAAGACCAGAACCAGGATCCAAACTGTTTGGCATTTTGACATTTACACCTATATGCTTATAGATGTGAACCACAGAAATTGGTAAATTAAAATAATCTCACTAATGTCTGTGTCAGTGTGTGTCGCAGAATTTTAATGCTGTGCACATAAAACATTATACGAAGTTTTTATACACTAAAGCAGCTACTGTTTTAGCGCGACTTAGCCATCGCAATTTTGAACGTCCGGCTGTCCGTTTGTCCGTCACGCGGGTGGATCAGTCAAAAACGGTACAAGCTAGGATCACCAAATCTTCACCTTCAGCTGCCTGAATAACTCTAGTTTTAGAAACTGCAAAACTTTTTCATAAATTCGAAGGGGGTTACCCCGAACGAGGGCGCTAAATAAAAGGGGGTAAAAGAAATGTGCGATTTTTAGCCAATAAGCCGCTGTATCTCAATAACCGTGCGAAATAAGGCCTAGGTTACTATAATAACTAATAAAAAGTCGTACACTGGCTCTTAATTGTCACCAAATTTAATGACCTTGGATGACCCTGAACGCTAAAATAAGGGTTTTTATGAATTTTTGGGCGACTTTGGGTTGCGAGACACATATCAAGAGCGAATTGCGCCGAATTTATTACAGATAGATTAAGACAAGCTGCACATGAGATTGCCAGCATTGAACGTAGATTTCAACGGTCCAAGTCTCGTTTTTTTACGTTCAAGGAAACCTGCGCACGAGGGCATTAAAGTGCGGTACCCCAAAAAGTCGTTATTTTACCATTGTTGGCAAGTCTATCGTAAAAACGGTTGCAACGAGACATAGATATGCTGTTTATCACAACAAGCCTTAGTGAAGAGCTTTTGAGTCGTATCAACATCGATGACTTTAAGAGACCTTGAGCTCAAAAAATAACGGGTTTAATTTTTTTGGTAATTTTCGGCTGTGCTGCGCACTTCAAGAGTGAATTGCGACAAAATGGCTCTAGATAGACTAAGGCAATTTGCGAACAGAAACTTCTATAGGCTTTCCCGCGCCTCGTGAGCATTAGCTGACATTTCTTGTTTTATTGCCTTGCTTTTCTAAAGAAAATCACGCGTCGACGCTAACTGCAGTCATCAGTCAACAGCCAAAACTTATAAATAAAAGAGCTTTTTTGCTAATAATAATCTGGCTAATGCACCATAATAATGGCTAGTTCGATGCTAATTTTAACTTACCTAAATAATAAAAAAACTGTTGTTTGTTAAAATATTTGGTCGATGCTTTAGTTATTTTTTAACTAACTCTACCGAATAAAAAAAGCGAATGAAAATGACTCATGTTACTGTCAATGTGCAAACTGTTTAAAAATATTAACAACAATTTCGATAAATAATTAGAAACGAACAGCACACTTAAAATGTTTTAATGATGACTTTTTTGTATAAAGACGTAAAAAACGCGTGGAATAAATAATAGGCCTATATTAAACTTCGTAAAACATAACAATTAGGAAGTTAAATTTTTCCTAAATTCTTATGAAAATCGATTTGATGCACAGACCTACATCGAACTTTTCTCCATTCGCATCTGTCACTGACACCCCACTGAAACGGGAAAAAGTCGGCGCTGGGTTGCAGTGAAATGGCGGGTGTTCACTTCAGTGATAAACTTCTAATAAGTTCTAAGCCTTAGAATTTAAGGTCATACATAACTTGCAGGCTCAGTGTAACAGCCGCGAACTCTGATAGACTGTAACTCTTTAACGCGCTCATTGTTTAAAGACCCGTATAGCCTACTGAATTTATAATTAAGTTGTTTTCTGCTGCTTACAATATGTTGCGTTTTTAGTCGGTCGCATGTAATTTGTCAGCTAGTTTTTTTTACAGCATTTTAATCTGTTGATTCACTGGCTATGCTACATAGAACGACGGAATGGTCCGGTACTCGCGCGGGTCCGTGACTCGGGTACTGTAGTAATGTTGCTGACGACGTAAGCTAGAGCTAGGACTGGTGAAACCACCACCGCTACCACCACTCTGGTAGTGGTAGCCTGGACTGTACCAGTTCTGCTGGCTACTGGAAACGGTCGTAACCGGCGACGAAAAACTGCACGGTTTCCAGAAGGACTTGGAAGGTTCCGGAAGCGTGAGTCCGAGGCAGGGGTCGGGACTGTACCACTGGCGAGCGTTCCAAGACTGGTAACTGACAGGAGATGCCGTGGTGCCACAAAGCTTCCAGTCCCACACTCGCCGTGGAGCGAGGCTCGTTAGCAGATCGGCTCGGTACGTAGTCGGTCTGCCGTCTGCAGAACTCCACGGCGGTCGACACGCAACCTGGACAGTACGTGAAGACGGACTGATGACGGCTTTAGGAGCTGCTGAGCCAGGGCCGCTAGTGCTAAGGAGACCGCGCCAGATAGCCAGGCTTATACCCGCTGTTATCAACGCCGCTCCAAGCACCAAGCCAACGACCACCGCCACAACGTACGTAGCCGTGTCCCACGACGCACCTGCCAACAGAGTACATTCAATACTGACGATTTTCAACAAGAATAAACATCTACAGACTTTGTACCCGTGTCTGTGAAACAGCTCTGGTTGCTTCTATATAGCTATATATGTAAAAAAACTTACCAGTTTACAACTGTGTGTAAGGACGATGTGATGATATCAGTCCTCTAAAACAGCAAAAATCATTTGGGTAACCTTAGATGGGGCTATGCATATGGCGTCCTTACAAGCTGACTTT
>Ga0209367_1002087_pt1 | contig 25907 bp, 19 predicted proteins | sample WorMetLIZISLAND2_FD_187412 | JGI IMG/M metagenome (GOLD analysis project Ga0209367, IMG submission 187412) | Marine gutless worms symbiont microbial communities from Max Planck institute for Marine Microbiology, Germany - Olavius geniculatus... ... | reverse complement strand
TGAACGCGCATAATATGGCATAACTTCGTCAATTTTAAGAATAATTGAACGAAACTTTGTAATTTGGCGTAAGCTTGAATGCCATTATGCATGTAAAATATGGCTTGAAAATGTTTAGTATTCAAAAAATAAAATTTAAAAACATTAGGCCTATGGGGTACTATTTTTGGCCCACACTGTAGATTTTTTGTTACTGGTATGCTCGTAGTTCGGCTACTTACAGGTTTCATCCTAGTCTTATAAGTTGTATAACAAGATACGGGTGCGCTGTCAAGATTTTCAGTCAGAAAAATTGTGCATATAGGTTGCGTAATAAGTTTGTCATATTTGTGAAGTTGCCACAAGACCGTCTGTACGAAAAACGCAAGCGAAGTAAGAACAGTCGATACAGCAGAAGTGGTTTTCAGTTAGTTTGCACTACAGTATATAGGTCTACGTATAATACGAAACATACTTAATGATGTGCTGATGTTAGTCGACATTTTGGGAAAAATTTTAATTTTGATGCTCCAATTTTTGGACGACTGGAACGGTGTCAGGCCTGCATAAAATTCTGCTCCAAGTAAGTAAACGAGTAAGTAAAATTACAGAGCGCACAATTTCGACGAAAGGCCCATCTACTTTGATGTTCACATTTGGGGTCCAGGCATAACTTGTTGCAAAAGAATCCAAAAAAACCAGGTTGGTTGAACAGCAATACAAAATAATAGCTTTAAGCCCATTTTCGGTCCGGTATTGAGTGTGGGCTAACGTAAGACGGGCAGATGGAATAGCAATAGTGGCGTTTATTATGCGTGGTTGGGCCGCAGGCGTACGTCGCTGTCGGATTTCGTTGAGCCGTGCATTCGAATACAAATCTGCGCCGGCCAGACGTTCGAGTGAGCGAACATTAATCATCGTAAGCGTGCATAACGCACTTGCTGTCGCCTGGAACGCGTCTTTTGTCACGCGCTGCGGACGACGGACGGCGTCAGAACGGTGATACATCACGTCGTCAACGATGACTTGGCGTCAAGCTGGCTTCGCGCTGGTGGAACCTTATTAGGTGCCGCGTCGAACAACCGGAACTGCGACGTTGGCGTAATCGTCTCCCCGAGACGACGCTTTGGTGCTTTCTCGATTGAACATAGCTGTTGTTTCACGTAGAAATAATGGGCTGAACGAACGTTTCATTTTACGAATATTTATTTGACACTGTGTTCGATTTTTGCCTAGAGAACAGCGAGAATAAAGTACAACATTTTAATACATGCGCAACCACGTATGTTAGTCACCAAAGCTTGCGTTCGGGCAACGGGAATCAGTCGTCGACAATTTCGTAGCGGAAATGGACGTGACACTGAAGAAAAAATACGGAGAACAAAACGGGCGGTGACTATTGGTCATGATTTGGACTTTGGATCAATGGAATAAAATTGATAAACTATACGCTGTATTTGAGAGCGTCGCAAGTTGTCGATGGGACGGAAAGCCCGACTTCATCTACTGCACTTGAAACGTTACTTTGTCAGAAGATGAAATTTATTGTCAACCGTCGCAAAGGAATTAACTTCGGTGAAAATTGCCATTAAACAATTCGTTCGCTTCTCTGCTATGTCTGAGCTTTTGGTTGTACAAGTTTCACACTTATTGTTGGACACTAAAACGGGCACACAGACGCAATAGATTGGTGCTTAGCCTATATGTGAACAAAATAATCCCTGTCGTCGTTTTCTTCCTGCGCGACTTCAGTCGAAGCAGGCAACAACCATGTCATCTCGCCGCTGGCTGCGCAGACCATCCAGTTACAGGCGCCGATGACAGGCCACAAAACGGTGGCAAGCTGGCGCGTCGGTGCACGGTCACTCGGGGCTTTTTATCTTTATACCTGGTGGGCGCAGCTTGCGCCCAATGGAAAATGGAGGGGTGAGTTTTGTTAAAGGTGTGAATCTAAACTTCCTCCTTTTTACTGAGAAACAAAAAGGGGAGGACGGAACGCGGAGGGAAATGGAGATAAATCATAGGAAAGGGAAGTAAGGAGAAAGATGGGAAAGAAAAAGGGGCGAATGGAAAAGGAGGCAGGAAACTGGCGCCTGATTTTGATTCCAGATTTGGAGGTAAAAAAACCCCACTGCGGTCACTCAGATACACAATCACTGACGACGCCATGCGAGCTCAGTCAACGCTGACTGACGCCACGCGTCCAACGGGCCATAATCCACGACTTCAAGTTCTGAGCATAGACTCGCGCCATTCATCACACGTCGGTGGTAGCGTGGATTTGCGCGGCGGGCGCTGGAATTAGCGAAACGTAACTCGGCGCGCACAGAGCGACCTAACTGCACTGAACTGAAACAACAGAACGACGTCATTTTATTTCAGTTCATTTCGATCGCTCTGTAATCTGTACGTGCCCAGAATCTAGCTTTTTTAACGGATAGAACTTGTATCCATAGTTTGATTCATATACGCATTAGGTCTATATACGCATGCTATTTTTTCGCGTATTGTATGTATCGTACACGCGTGTAGAATCGAACTATGATTGTACTGCTGCGAGCATGTGAATCTCAGTAGTTCCAGACTTTCCTTCTTATTCTGTCATTCCCGTGCAAAAATACCACGCCTCGGCGGTTGTAATCCTAATTATAACATTCTGTGATTTCTAATACCGTTGGCGGTTTGACTTGGTGATATTATATTTCGGCATATCAATGGATTTGATTCACGACCAGCCGCGTTAGTACTCGGATGGTTGTTGACCGTTCAAGGGTTTGTGGTCTTCGAATGGCCGCCAAGCCACTCTGTCAAATTAAGCCACTTGTACTGCCGACGGTTATAGTTACGCTACCGTTAAGAAAGAAACGGATGAGTTCTACATACTGCGGTAAACCATCAGACTCTTGGCGCACAGTACTGAATTAGTCGGTTAAGGCACTGAGCGGCTATCCGACCTACTTTGGCTTTTGAAGAAAAATGGATGTTTGAAGCATATGATTTTCGAAGTATTTGAAACCATGGTTTGCAGTAATCGAACCACATGCTGCCTGGTCAAACTAAATAAGTAAGTGAGTGCAATTGTGTATTTATTACCATGCCCTTTGATACATTTTGGCGGTATAAATGATTGCTAGAGCATCTTGCAGGAAAGTAAAAATCGAAAAGACTATAAAGTGCATCGTAAGATAAGAATACACAGAATCGCAGTCAAAGCTGCTGCAGCATTAGGTAAAATAAACAATACGTAGCGCACTAGCGTTACAGAATGGGTGATGTAAATTTCCGTTTGACATTGACATTGGCGACTACGGCGTGACTGCGTCAATCGGCGTGAATTTGTTCCCACACATCGCACCAGGCGCTGCGTCGAAAATCCGCAGCCGATCAGTGTCAGAAACTGGCTAGGTACTTAAAATAGCTTCGGCCACATGTGATCTGTCGTAAATAGGCTTACCTTACCTTAAATTCGCTATTTCTGAACACACACGGTAGCAAACATTGTGCAAATTATCGGGCCCCAGTGTCAGCAACTTAGCAGCACAGCTGATTTGGACTAAATCGGCTGTAGTCAAGTTTGCACCGTAGTGTTATCTGGACGGAGGGCAGGCAACTGATGTACGGGAGCGAAGCGAGTAGCTGGTTAGCTACGCGTTGACCCAGTTCATTGACCTCCACGCTGCTGCGGCTGCTGCATGCTCATTGTCGACACGCCGACTGTACGTCAATGTGCTGCCTCCACATATCTGCATAACGACGCCATCACAATTGTCCGTCTGCATTGACCTGCTTGGGGCACTGCACTGGGGCAAGAGGTATAGCCGAAAATTAGTTTTAAAGAAAAAAAATTCGGATAAGTATAAGATACTTAACTCAGAAACCACTCAGACGTCGTTGTTACTCCGTGAAAAGTTTACTTGGACTGATTTTAGAGTATAATAATACTGATATCCCCATCGCTACGTGTCTGACTGGGGCATATGCCCCTTGATTTCCTATTGTTTCATTTGTTCGGAGCACTTCATGGTATTTGTATACATTTTTATTCACCATGAATGAAATGGTAGCGCAATTTCAAAAAAAAACTTAACTAAACTCAACTAATAAAAATAACAATCGAAATGTCAGCAAACACAACTGCATTGATCTAAACCACTACATGTAAGCAATGTTCGATCACAAAAATTTAACAGTTCGTGTCGGCATGATTTCGCTTGATAGTTTAAACTCAAAATGCATTCGACATTCGTTGATAACATTTATGTTTGACGTCCGAAATAATTTCATTAGAAAGCGAGTCACGACAAAGTTCAGTGACCGTAGATCTGATTTGGTCAAGGGGCACACTTGCAGACCGTATAAAAGTACAGGAGGACATTTACTATTTATCAAAAGTAGTTAGTTGTGTTGTGTTACCGTAAGATTATTTTCGCTCAGTTTCGTGTCCGGTCGGTCGCAGCTAATCCTCAGTGCGACGTCGCTGATTGTCTGGGTGTGATGCGGTCACTGATCGAACTGCGCTGATAAACGTTCGTTCGTACGTTCGGTCATCTGCATACGCCCGTCCGATCTGACCACTACGAGCAGTCGAGGCGGCATTAAATTCTCGGTCAGTCAAGATTAGCGGCGGCGAGCCTTCGTCCCAGCAGCCGTTAATTGCGTTCGGTTCTTTGTGCCGGTCACTCGTCAACCTGTCTGCCGTGTTAATAGAATCCATCCGTTCAGCGCTACTGGCGGATCCAGGGGGCCCTTAAGAGGTGGGGACAATCTGGCCATGGCTCTTCCTTTTCAGTCAAATGCACTAGCCAATACTTCCACATTTCTGTTTAAAGCAGCGTGTGAACGCGATAAAAATATTCCCGAAAAAATGGAAAATTAATCAGAAATACTGCAAATAATTGACAAAAAGCTTTTAGCTTCAGTGGGGCTTCGCTTTCGGACTCCGCGACCCTAAGCTCTGCCCTGGACCATGCTGGGGGCTAAGTCCACACCCTATGGCACTCGCCATGTTCCCATTTTCCAGCTTCTAGATCCGCCAGTGTCCAGCGGCCTGCCCGGACGATGTATGATCAGCGGCGGGTCGGGTCGGGACAGGACTGGGACTGGTCGCGGGGTCGAGGTTGACCCGCCCCGACTGGCGGCCGACTGACTCTCTCGATCACGGACCACTCGGCGGGAACAGCCCGCCGCTGGACGCCCGGGCGGACACGACGACCAGGACCGGACGAGTGGACGGGCGACAACTGAGCGGACGAGCGTGAAATTAAATCGCTGCAAGGAGCAGGAGCAGGAGGAGAAGAAGGCGAAAGAGGCGTGTGGATCGATCAATTTCTCCCAATGATCGTCGCGTTACTCGTCTCAGCGCCAGCAGCATCTTGGTCTGACATCTGTCAGACGTAGACGACGATTGATGGCGCTTTAACCGACGCCGCTCTGATGAAACGTCATTCAGACTGTCTGGCTGTCTGGCTGTGATTCTGACGTCTGCCGACACACACTTCTGAGTTCTATTGTCTCTCAGACGCCATGATGTCATGATACTCCCGTTCACTTTGTCATTCGTCGCTGCACCTTTCTGAGCATTATTTAGAAAAAAATGAATTTTACAGCCATATATAGTTTGTCATAACTTTCGGTTTTATTTGTGGACCTAGCAGTTTTTACTTAGGCCACGTTAAAAATTTCCATGTAATGTAATAGCACTTACGCATGGAGGGATGGTCAGACAGAGTTGACCTGCACATTTAAACTAAATTTAACGTTGATAAATTAAATTTAAACTTTATCAGTTAAGGAAGGGGAAGGACTTCACGAACGTTACGTTTTTATGCGCGAAACCATGTATTCACCGCTTTATTACTTTATTTTATTTATAATTATTGGCGTTGAGTATTATGATGTTAATTTGTTGTTAATTAAGGTGCGTCGTCGAAGTCGTCGAAGAATCCACGTATCGTGGAACACCCCGATGACGTGTTCGTAGCCCGCAAGGAGCCTGCTACACTCAACTGCAAGGCGGAGGGTGATCCGACACCGATCATCACGTGGTACCGTGACGGCCACCCGGTGACCACTGCCGATGACAACCCTCTGTCACATCGCATGTTGCTGCCGACCGGACAGCTGTTCTTCCTGCGAGTGGTGCAGTCGGAGGCAGGTGGACGACGCTCCGACGCCGGCGTCTACTACTGCAAGGCGACCAACCCGATCAACGGCAACAGCGTCATCAGCCGCGAGGCCTCACTCTCAGTCGCCGGTTAGTTAGTTCCCATTACATGTAACAACAATGCGTAATTTTTGCGCGCGAAAGCAGCTACTGATCATCGCAATTCTCTCTGTCCGTCCGTTTGTCTGTCTGTCACACGGGTGCATCAGTTAAAAACGGTGCAAGCTAGGATCATCAAATCTTCACCGTCGGCTGCCCGGAAGACTTTAGTTACAGGAACCGTAAAGCTTTTCCATAAATTTAAAGGGGGTCACCCCGAACGAGGGCACTAAATGAGAGGGGAGTGAGAAAAATTTGCGATTTTTAGCCAATAAGTCGCTGCATCTCAATAACGGTGCGAGATAGGGCCTAGGTAACTATTAATCACTAATAGAAAGTCGTACACTGGCTCTCGATTGCCACCAAATTCAATGACCTTAGATGACCTTGAACGCTAAAATAGGGGTTTTATGGATTTTTTGGCGATTTCGGGCTGCGAGACACATTTCAAGAGCGAATTGCACCGAAACCAATCAAGATAAACATGGACAAGCTGCAATATAAAATTTTTAGCATTGAACGTAGATTTCGACGGTTTGAGTGTCGATTTTCCAGGATCAAGGAAACCTGCGCAAGATGGCATCAAAAAGCGGTATATACCCCCGTAAAAGTCGCGACGAAATGGCTGGAGATAGACTGACAGTTTCACTTTGCGAACAGGAATTGCTATAAGCTTTCGCGCGTCTTGTGAGCATTAGCTCAAATTTCTTCTAACTACAGGGTGGGCCAAAAAAATCGGACCTGTTTGAGCGTTGATAACTCAGCGATAGTTAGCCGTAGAAAGGCGTGTGATACGTCAAAAGTTTTAGAATGTTGTAGACCAAAAGGGCCGAACTTGCATAGCAAATCATTTAAATATTTTTTGCCTAATTTGCCCTGAAATTAGGCATTTGCCTGCACTCCCATGTGCACGAGTTCACTAAACTCAAAAACTCACTGCCAAAAAGTCTAGATTTAAATTCTGTGAATTATTCAGTGTGGGGCATTGTAACAGATAAAATTATTACAACTTGTTGCTGTTGCAGCACGTTGTGCTCAAATCCAGTACAGTGCAGTATGGACTTGTCTGGAAGGAAAATTTTGCCGGATGAGTACAGGGAGACGAGCTATCTAGTTAAAACGTGCGGGCGTCGTCGGCGCAGTATAATCAAGATTTGTTTATGGTATCGGCGACAAACGGCGCCTCCGTTGATCGCATTACGTGCGCGCTGAAATCGTTTCCTCAGCCATTTCAGTCCGACTGGACCGCCGAATGTCCACTACTCTCTCTCTCTCTCTCTCTCTCCCTCTCGGTCTGGAGTTACGAGCGCGCGTGTGGTAGAATCGGCATTGTTTCATCAATCAGACCACCTGCGGCGCGCTCGACGCCCGTTTTACTGCCGCGTCGCCGCAGTCGTCGAAAATTGCTCCGTGGCTCTCGAGTCGCTTCCCTGTCCCTCGCACTGCCTCAGAGTCTGGCAGACCATTCATTCATCCATCGACTGCGGTCGGTCGACAGTACGAATATTGCCGCTGTCTCGTGCCTACGCGCCTTCCTGGTTATTTTGCGGCCCCCCCACTTGGATACCGCATAACGTATTGCACTCTCTCCATTCGTCCGTCCGTCCGTCCGTCTGTTGCTGCTGCGACCCGTCATAAAGGAAAACTTACAGAAAGTTCGATATCATATGAAAGTAGTCCACATGGTACGCGTTATATATTAGGCAGAGTGAGGTCTTAAGGTTAATATCACCAGTACTTGCCATTCTCACGCGCGATCTCAAGATGCCCGTATTTTCATTGTTGAGCGTGACTGACCAGTAAATGTTGCGTGCCGATAAATTGCAAGGTTAAGAGGTCAGCATATCGTTGTAGACCTTTCGGCTCTGATTTTAAACCATAGTTGTGGCGCTTTTGATACTAAAACATGGCGCAACGTTACTACTTTTGTCGTGACTTTCACTTTTAGTCGCCAGTGGCCCGCCCGATGACGTGGAACTCACTGCCGATATATCGTGATTGTGTTCAACCCAGCTCTGTCTTTAGACGATTACTTAAGACATTTTCTTCTCAGACTACTAATGTATGCAACGCGTTAGAAGCTTTTTTAAGCGTTAATGCATTGCATAAATTCGCGCTTTACTTGCTTGCTTACTTACTTGTGACGAGCAGGTCAACAATTTCGGTGCATGTTCAGTGCAGTTGATTAGGTGACACTGATACGTGTTTTCCTGCAGCCCGGATGCTGGCTACACTATGACTGAAAGCCGGTGTCTGATGAAAACCCGAACAAACCTAGTTAGCGTTCGTGTTGATAGACCCGCCATCTATTCCGACCGGCTACTGTGTGGCGTCATCAGGACTGGATTTCCGGTTAGTCGGAGTTCGTTACTCGGCGCGATTGTGTAGCAATATTGCGAAGGAAGGACGCTGATGTGTGCGCGACGCGAGGTTCTCGTCGTCAACTCACGCGATCTCTTCGATCTCATCTGACGGCGAGGTCAACAAGTCGACTATGGACAGCGACGCAACGAGTTTTCCGACACGGATACGGACACCGCGGACCCTCGTCGCCGTCTTCGTCTTGCTGTCGTCCGATTATGTGACTATCCATACACTGCCGTTGATGGCTGTAGTACGACGATTCGTAGAACGATTCGTGCGCTGGATGGAGGAATTTAGGAGTGTGTATAAACTAAAGCAGTCGTTGTCTTATCGGTCAGATGCTCCAGTAGTTTTCAGCAGTGCAAATAGAAATCAACTCGACTGTTATTAGTACATAAGATAGTGCTGATACGGAAAATGTGAGGTCCAAATCATAAGACTGGAAACTTCGTGATTTAAACAAATATTGATACCAGAAATAGCAGAATTTACAGATATGGTATAGCATGCACGCTGACCCGCCTAGTGCACGAATCGTCTCAATACAATACAGCATCCAAGCGGTGTATGAATCGTCTGATTACCGATCTTGCAGCCTCTTGTCAATGTTTCCAGACGCGGAGTGGACCCTCGCTCTCACCCTCGCCGTATCCCCCGTCGATAATCGTAACTTACCATTCCCGCGCTTCGTCATCGCGCATACTGCAGGGTTGTATGCGTGCACGAACGTCGTGTAATCGGATTTTGGTCGACATCGCAACGCGCCTCACGTCACCACGACACGACACTCCCGCCACCACCGATCAATATTTTACGCATGCGCAGATTAAATTTCCGCTCGGCCGCAAATTACGGGCAGTTAAACCCCACCGTCGAGATGACGGGGCCCGCGGAAACGCGCGTCGGATCGTCGCTGGGTGTCCCTGTGCATGCTTGCCCCTGTTCTTGTCGTCGTCGTCGTCGTCTAATGCCCGTTAGTTGCTCTGCGCCTGTCACATGACAGCCGCCCGTTCCACGACCGGAAGTGATAGCCACCGGCGCGCCGACGGCCGGGAATTTTGGACGAAATTATACGATCGTCGGGGCAGACGTGGCGGCCGGGTGAGGAGGCACCGAGGCTTAGGAAGGATGTCGGAAACATATATAATTGAAGGCATGCAGTATAGACCACGGTACGGCGTCATCATGCAAAGCCGTCAATGTATACGAAGAAGAACTGAGAGAGGATGAAAATGTTATGTGCGGCGAGTGAGACGCTAATGTGACAGCCATTGCAATGCCATCTATAATGCATTGACGGCGCAACTCGACGACACACACACACACACACCGACGTAATCTGTGAATACGTGCACTTATAGACTCGAATGTCGATTGTCTGGAGCGCATAAAACATTACCTATATGAAACTTTCACTAGATGACACGGCTTAGAGATCATCTCTCACAATTCCGTAATGCGGGCTCGGTCTTGTAAGCTCGCCGCGTTTGAAATCTTGACGCCCGACTTGTTCTTCTTGCTATTATAAAAAAAACAAATAAAGGCAGGCCAAAATTGTCGAAAAAGACAATCGAAGATTTTAAAGGCATTTTGGCCCACACGTCTTACCGTATTCGGGATTTTCGAGGCTATTCCTAACTACATTGCTAACATTCCTGCAAGTTTCACTTTTAGCATCACCAAATCTGAATTCTATCTGAAATCTGATCGGTTTGTTCCCAGCACATAGACGAACATTTCATCAAAATTCGTTCATAACTTTCTAGATATTTTGTACACAGCCATGAAGTGAGCGGGTGAGTGAGCGAATTTCTTAACGGCACGTCAGCCTGGCTATTCAGTCTCATAAACGATTAGAAGACAGAGCCATCGAGAAAGCTCGATGAAAACTCAACCTTCCTGGTGTTTCTCTTGTTTTTCTACCGTCATCGTTAAATTAAAGATTATCATAGCAAGTTAGCAACCTCTCACACAACGCACGTAGGACATTTAGCGGCGCTAGCTGTGGATCCCAGACAAGCGGTTATGCAGATCACAAATCGCTTTTGACGCGAAGTGTCAGCTGGACGCGTCCACGGCCAGTGGCGTAGCAAGGATCTGCCTGAGGGAGGGGCTGTTCTTCAACAGTAAACTTAAGTTAGAGGGACTCAGCTGCTATAGGCCCAGGGGCCGAAGCTCGGATTAAGAGCGACAGCGGGGCTTTCGGGAGGGACCAGCAAAAATTTTATGCATTTTTGTTTTTATTCAGATAACCGCTTCTGCTATGGAAAAACAGTGTGAGCAATGTGCAGCCGTATCATCATTTTACTTAGGCCAATTATTTTGGGCTTGCTTTTTTGTGTCACCCGGCTCGGGTTTTTTTTCCAGGAGCTCGGATTCTCCGGTTCATTGGACCCCCGGTTGTTTCTACTCCAGTGGCTGAAGAGACCCTGCACTGCACATCAATAGATGTAACCACTCGCTATCTGCGTGCTCAACCGCATTCCGTCTCCGCCCGCATCACGACGTCCTGCCACTGTATCATTAGATTTGCGCAGCTGTGTCGCACCACACATCGCTGCATCTTCTGCGCTCACCGCACGCTCCCGTACCGTTCGGGACGGCCCGACTCGGCCACGTGCTGTTTCGGCCCCGTCCATTATTAATGCGGCCTCCCGTCGAAATAACTTTAGCGTCGGCGGCTGCTCGGCGTGTGACAGCGTGCAGTGGAGGAGCCGATGCAGGCGCCTCGACACTGAGTCTCTTAGCAACTGACTGAACTAAGTCGACGCTGTTCTGATGCTGAATAGGATATTACAGACAGTCTGACTCATACAGGAGACAATTATTATCGGCCGGTGGATACTAAGAGGCGCAAAAAGGGCAGTAAAACATGTCAACGCAATGCCCTATTTTTTACCAAGATTAAGACAACAACTGGGGGGGGGAACTGACTTGCTTGCTTACCGTTTACGTGAAGAAAAAAGACGAAAAGGGTGAAAAGGGAAGGAGTGAAAAAGAAAGGGGCGAAACGGGAGAAAAAACGGGAGAGAAGAAAAAAAGGAAAAAAAGATAAAAAAAACATGGGCGTCTGAAACTAAGGGAAATGACGCACGTTGCGTCATAAGAAATGTTGGAGCGAAGCTAAAATCTAGGGTCGAATTTTTTTTCGCTCGCTCCGCTCGCGAAATTGTAACCTAAGCCTACTTTAAAACCTTAAAATCGCACCTGCATAAATGTTTACTATTTAGAAATACAGAAACAAACAAATGACTACGAATGGAGACAGCTTGCCTTTATTCGTTAAAGAAATATAAGACGTCTGACATGAATCAAAATATGTTGACTTCTGTCTCCAATGCATTAAAAGCAGAATTAGAAAAATGAAAGGCGGGAAAACGAAAAAGCAATAGAAAATAGAAAAACGGAGAAAAAGGCTGGCGTGGGGGAATTTCGTCATCGGTCTTCGATGATCGATCTCACGCATTTTGACATCCGGACCTTGGCAGCTATGCAATTTGAAACACTGTATTTTCATAATTATGACGATGACAAAACTGTACTTTTTATTTCGCTATTTGTTCACGGTAAAACCGCGGAATATTACTTATTACTAGATGGAGCTCTTAAAGACAGAGTTTGTTTTGGGGTATATAAAGAACATGAAACTCTTAGGAAAGAGTAAATATTATCTAACACGACGGAGTCGATTGTGACGTTTTTCACCGAGCTTTTGCCACCGGCGGGTGACACGCAGGATTAAATTAGATGCGATGGGCGGTTTTTAAACAGGACGTTTTATACCGCCCAAAGGCTGTATTCAGTCTTCTACTTAATGAAACCAGCGAACGTGAACGTGATGTGAGGATAAAGCGGCGACGATCGATCGATCGTTTAAGCAAGCCTTCGGTACGACGACAACAAACTCAAGGAGACGCTCACGAGCTTGTGGACAGTGTATCGACCGACTGCAAAGACGTTAGAATGTCAGATGTTTTTGCACTCGCCTGGATTCTGCAGTTATCAAACGCGACGATCTTCTAAATAACGATGCATCTTCGTATGTATTCGTATGCCATAATTTTTGACGATGACAAACGTCGATCAATTTTACCTATATTCCGCAGACCACGAACAACGTATTGGGACTGTTCAGGCGTTGATACGCTATATTAGTTTGATGCTTTACTTACTTGCTAGTCTTACTTACATTGATTTTTTCGGCGGTCTCCGATTACCATTGTTAGCATGTCCCGATTTACTTCCCTTAAAAAATTTTGAAGCAAATAATGCAAATTAATAAAAAAGGTAAAAAGACTGTCGTGGTCGAGTTGTTCGGTAAACAGGAAGAGGAAGAGCAGAAATTGTAGACAATCATTCAACTGTTCATTTTCGTACGAAGGCGGACACGTTGACTAGCCGGTTCTGTTAGTGTTTGGGAAATTGATAGTGATAAACACGTTTTCAAGATAATCATCTGGAGGGAACAGGTTAATAACAACGTTGAATCTGCTGCCCTTCCTTAGACAAAAACATAGTAATAACGGAAAGCTGCAGTTTATTAACAACAATTATCAGTTTGCAAGTCACTGTTGGCGACCATTAACTGTCGCTTCCTAATTTTTCCTCAATCTTCGCGCTGTACAGTTATTTACTTACTTGTTCTGAATTAGTTTTCTTAAGGGACCGATGTGCATTTTAGGTGCCAGAAATTGAAGCAGACAATTAACTCGCCTGTTGCTTTTGCAGTTCGTTCAGGGTTCTGAACCGGTTCTGTATAACTGTACTTTTGTTTGTTTTCATTATTAATGTACTTATAAACACGTTGCTTTTTGTTGTACTGCAGCACTGTCATGTATGTTGAAAACTATTCGCTGCTAACTTGGGTAGGCACAACGCATTTACACAATGCAAAGTGTTTCTAAAATGGCTATGGTTGATGGTGTCACGGACTGTTGATGGACTATTATTGGGCTATTGCTAGCGGGGTGGTGGCCGGCGTTGGGCAACGTCCAGTGGATACTCAGGACTGGGTGTGTGTGTGTTCCAGTGGAGCTGTAGAGGTCGTGTGACTGGCGCGCAGTGTGTGGTCGTTCATTTCTTATGTTTGATTTTTTTTCTAATATACATATGTTTATTATACAAACGTGTCTGTTGTTTTTACATAAGTACTCAGAGCACTCTGCACTTTCCAGGAGCTGGATAGCGTAGACTTGACTAGATGGTAAATACGAAGACTGAATATCCGCGAACGGACACTTTAGAAGAGTTTACTAACTGAACTGAACTGAACCGAACTTTTTAATAACTGACCACAATGTAAAGTAACTTTGTCAGACCCGTAGCCAAGGTTGTTTGATGCCCAGGAGTCCCGTAACTTACTGATTACAGCGCTTTTCCAGTGCTCCAGTAGCTGGATTAATAGAAGGTCAAATTCTCTTTGGAAGAGTATGGCGATAAAGGCCCGTTTGTTGACATGTTTCACAGCATTTCTATTATACTCGTATTTATTAAATCAAATCGCGCCATTTCCGTCGAAGCAGCACATAATATTAACATGGCGAGACTGCGTCTGTTAATTGCAGCAGAACGAGTTCGATTTTCAGTGATTCTGTGTCGTGACGTCAAGTGAGTGCGTTCCTGCATGAATCACGTCTGTGAAGTGACCGACAGTAGACTTTTAGCTCTCATTAGCTGAATGTGCAGTTGGCCGTCACGCGACATGTCGTTATAAATCTGACCAGCGGCAGCAGATCAGACAAGTCGGCCACATCCCTGATCAAACGGAGCTCGGCTGCCGCGCAGAGATGGACACGGAGATATTGTATTGAGTGTGTGCTGCACCTGAAGCTGTCATGTACCTGTGCTCAGCTGCAGATAGACTATAGGCCTACCGCCGAGCTGCTGATACGTCGTGGTAATAGATCAAGAAATGCCTTTCACTGGCACTCTTTCTATTCTGAACACCGTGTTCCATAGAGAACGTAACACTTTATTTCTGTGATAACGTGGGCAAATACGGATCGCTTTAAAAATTGGCATTCCTGCGGAAAAGGCCGCAATAAAAGTTAAATAACTTGGATCGCTTCTGAATTAAATAGCTCTATGGTAAAGTTGCAAGTTTAACATTCATATTTTTCAAATAACTTTTGCAGTAGATAGATCTTAACCTTTCGTTATCATCTATCATCTGTTGCAAAAGTACTTTGGGAAATTTGAGTGTTAAACTTACGACTTTACTGCAGAGCTATCTAACTCGACCGCAATGTACACGCTTTGTCGCCATTAACCGATGTGTCTTTCTGTGCGAATCAACCGTAACTGCCACTGGGTCTCGCCAGTGTCGTGTCTTGGAGGATTGAGCGTGTGTTGCCATATGTTTCTCGCTAAAGAAGCTGTCGTCTCGTCATACTATGCAGTCTTTCATCCATTGATCGTCTTAGTGCAGCCATGTAGCTAACGGCCGCTATGCCGGCGGGTCCAGCAGCAGCTTGGCCGGTGCTCTAATTAGTCTCCGTGTATATACGTAACGTCGATGTTTGTGCCCGAGCCTAATGATTATCCGCAGCAGAAGCAGCTGGCAGAACTAGTCTTAAAAGAGACAAGAGTCGTCGTCGGTCTTTCCATATTTCCTTCCAGCCCAGCGGTCACGAGTTTCGACCGATAATTGCGGATGCGTCGCCCGCGAAGTAAACTACGCCCCGGTGCATATCTCATTTGCCGGTGTGAGGTCTTCCAAGTAACTCGTAGTCCGTCTTTAAAACGCGTGTGTCCTCGCCGATAAATACTGCATTCGTTTTCGGATGAACCGGCACCGGGAGCATCTGCGAACAGTAACGTAACGATACATAAAAGATGCGTTACCAAGAAACTCAAAAAAACGTCGGCGTAAAGTGTCGACAGGATGTGCGGCCGTCCGTCCGGTTACTGAGTGTCGCGGGCGTTGACAGTAAACTAGGTCACCGCGCAAGCAGTGAATACAAAACATATGCATTATCTTCGCGTCAGGTGACATCGATCTTAAGACGTTTTCTACTAAAAATCGACACATCGCGGTTACTCCGAAATGTTCGTTGAACAAATAAAATATTTTCATATTGTCATTTCACATTTGCAGTGGCGTCATTTCAGTAAATCATTGGGGTCTAAGTAATCACTGGGGACTCTTGGAGTCTCAGTCTGCGTAACGTATTTTTTTTGCAACAGTAACACTATTTCAAAGGTACGATTTCAGGAAAAAAATTAACATCATAAATCCTTGGTGGTCCGTAGAGCTCTCCAGTCCCCCCTCTAAATGAGGCCCCTGCATTTTTGTTAGTAGAAATAAAAAGTACAGCGTTTTGCAGATTTTTTTCCGTGTAGCAAGCGCTGAGAATGCTCGATATCACCCGGTTGCTATGTGTGATGCGGGCTGCTGTGGCGGGAGACTGCTAGCTACTGATTCAGCGCAGCCAGTGGTGACAGCATTAAGCGACTGCGCGCGTGCCATAACTCACGGAATTATAAGCTGATGCGACGACGTCGTCACGCGAAGCTATGCTGTGGCGCACTGATCCCGGAAAATTGCATCGGAACAGGACTAGCCTCTCTGTCTGTCTGTCGCCAGGTATAGACAAGACTCGGTAATGCCGCGTGACTGATTCGCCCATCGTCAGCCACACCCGACGCTCTGTGAGGGAATGGAATCGATGCGTGAAATGTGAAACTGAGGGACTTGCTTCAAGCCCAGAGAATGACAGCATACCATGAGCGGATTGCGGCATAGTATAGTGTACTAGGCCTATAGTGTAATAGGCCTACATTAGAAGTTTGGGTGGCAAGGAAATGGCGTTCAATACCTAGAGGAATGGTACTGTTTTATATCAAATAGCATTTCTCTGCATGTTTGTGGAATTTACCGCGGAAAAAAAGCTTGTAGTTTGCAAAATAATGCGACATTATGCACCGTTACTCTCCGTGGGTAAGTGAAATGTGTACCAGCGAAAGCTTGGGCGTAAACAGGCACACCGCGCGATGCACTATAACCCCCGCAATAGTGGTCTCGCAGTGTCAACTGGTGTCTGGCTGAAGGCTAAGGAAACGAAAATCAGTGCCACCCGCATGTGTTTCCACAGCTACAGGCCTGCACAGGGTGCCATTCTGTGCAGGCCTGTATTTGTGAAAAGACTACGTTTTTTAAGGTTCGTATACCCAGCACTTGCGTCGCCGCATTGTTACCATCAAAGTTCATCCCCGTATCAGCAAGGCGCTAGTGCCGTGCGTAGGTATTCGTCGACGTGTTTTAATCAGTGCGTCGTGCGGTGTGCGACTCGCGGCAGCAGCATATCCTTCAATTCGACGGACGACTTTTCTTTTCCATTCGTCGTCCGCTGAGTGCATTGGCCGACCCTGACGAGCTTTGAATGATGCGTGCTGGGTGCTTCGCTGCTTGATTGCGCTTAATCGCCCGCACATGGATGGACTCATGGTCTTACGTTACACAGCGCTCAGCCTCCGCAGTCGCGTATTTATTACCGCTGCTTATTAACTGCTGGGCTATCTTACCTGTGCGCCGTTTAATTAAATTTCTTCTCTTCTGTCATTGTTTGTATTAAGCATATAAGATGAAATATATCCTGTCTGAGGCAGCGAAAAAACACGAAGAAAGCTTAGAAAAACTAATAAACAATAGAATAATGTATCGAAGTTTAAAAAGTTTTTGCTAAATTTTAAAGTGTTTTAAAGATAATTTTTTGACTACTATTTTATTATATTAACGCCAGTAACCTAAACATATGTATATACTAGTGTAGGCCTAGCCAAGGCAAAACATCTGAGACGTGTAGAAAGAGAGGCGTTCGATTAGAACGCTGACGCAGGACTGATGACCGTACAGCGGTGTAATTAATGGCCCATCTTTGTGTCCATCATTGCAACGCAGACTAACTACTTCGTCTGCTAGTCTCTAGGTATACTCAAGGCGCCGTTGTCCACCGCCTGAGTACATGGAGAGGATGGACCGGCGCAGTTGATGTATGGTTGATCGGCTTAGTACGACGACGACAGCAGGCCATCCGTCCACGTGTGTGTCCCGCGGTCTGACACTACCCTCTCCGCTTCGTCACCCTCGCCCGAGTCGCCCGGAAGAAGAATAGCGCACGTCGACAACCTGCACTACGACCCAGCTGGACATATGCCCCCGGGTCATAGTTTTCCTCGCCCGATATGTGCATTGCCATTATTGTCAACAATGATCGTTCATGGCGGGGAATTTGTCGTAGAAGGGACCGGAAATCCGGTTGATTGTCCGGGGAAGATTCTATCTGGGGATATTATGTTCGAGGGGGGAGCAGGGACGTCGAGAGCTACAGCGGAACCCTGCAGGAAAAAACATTTTTGCGGGGCCCATCTGAAAAGAAAATGTTTGAACTCTGCTTTTTAGGATGACGCATTCTGGTGTACTTTATATTTTTGATCGACAGCGGGGCCCCTAAACGTCGAGGGGCCCGGGGAAAACTTCCCCTTTTCCCCTGTCTCGACGGGCCTGCCAATGGGGTTGTCAAGGGAAAGTTGTCCGTTTTTCTCTGTGCTGTGCGATGGCACGTGGGTGACCTTGCCAGGGGTCACGCCCTCGTCGCCGGGGTCACGCCAGTGCCGACAGGGAAGCAGGCCCGAGGTCACAGAGAGACAGTTAGCACTCACTAACTCGACGACGACGTGGACTCCGCTGCCGCAATGCCCTGATGCATTATTTGCATTATTTGCATACAGCTACAGTAGTCCCGACTGATAGAGGCGTCGCGAAGTCGTCGCACATTATTCACTATCTGTACGACTACATTAACGAGATGAAATAGTTCGTTCCGTTCGACGAATATCGAGTGCGATAATTCGAAACATTGGCGCATCACTTCGAGCACTCACCCTTGACGCCCATCGCCTCGCGGTAGTCGCCTCCTAATGTGATTATCAGCTTGGCTGACATTTTATGATTATCATTCGTGAATAAATGCTTTCTACAACGAAGTTCGGTATTCTGTAAAGTTTTGGTAAAAGTTGAAGGTGCTTAATGAAAAAATAATCATAACTACATCATATTGCGTTATCGTATGTAAACTGTATTGCTGTTGGATAAAAACAAAAGTGTCGTATCTGCAGGGTTTTTTTTGCTTGCAGATGTGACAGTTTTTTTTATCCCGACACCGTAGCATAATACTGGCAATGACACTGGCTGTTGTGAACCGGGCAGCTGTACATGCGCATGTCTATAATCTTAAGTTAAGATCTTAATCTTAACTATAATCTTAAGTCCAGTTAAGTCAATGAGGATAATGTGTTGCGTCTTAGTTTGTTGTATTTTTTGATGTCTTTGCGTGTCAGCTGGATTGCTCAAGACAAATAATCGTGAATTAACTGTCGGAAAATTTTTGGAAGACGTGTTTCGGTGCAAAAATAATCAGTCAGTAGCCTATGATTCGTCGGAAAAGATGTGAATGAATTTTCAGGATTTTGTGGAAGGCACATCTTTCGGCACAAAAACAGCTGGGAGTGTATTTTGCGGTTGACGTTTCTGAATTCCGATCCGGCATTTTATTCGTTCTATATCTGTTCAGTTTTCAGTATGGACTGCACAGTGATGTCTGTGTTATGTTCACATGTTGCAGAAAAGCCGACAATAGTTCGCGGTCCTGCCGATGTCGTCGTCCAGGAGAACTCGGACGTCGTGTTCCGGTGTAGCGCGTCCGGCGAGCCTGAACCCACGACCGCGTGGAGGAAGGAGAAGGGCGTCATACCAGCACACAGGTGCGTGTAGACTCAAGGGTGACAACGCTGCATGGCGCACTGGTGTTCTGCTGTATTTTAAACCAATGTGACTGTCTGGATTTGGATAAGAGTGCGTGTTAAACGAACATACACTCCAGTGATTCAATACACTTACTTCACGCTGGCCGACAGTTGGTCGTGTAGCTCACACGGTCGTTTGGTTGGTCACACTTGATTGAAAACCTGTGAGTGGAACGCGTTATCCCACTGTAGACACAGTATGGTAGACATGGGCAGAACGAGTGCCAGCATAGAATAAGTAATAATAATAATAATAAATAATAATAATAAATAATAATAATAATGTATGTACATCTACCATGAAAGTTTTGTCTTTGCTCCGGTTTGTTTACAAATAGGCATCTTAGCTTGACAGTGAGTTTATTACAGTAAGCTTGCACTATAGACTCTACCATAAGAGCAGTAGCAACGCTCTGTTTTGGTTATTTTGCTTTTTTCTGTGGAATTGTTTAAGAAGTTACCGTTTAATTCCGTTTGGAAATGATAGTCTTTTAAACCGGACGAACTCGCTCGAACTTTACGCGTGATCTGGGTACAAATCTGATTGAAGAGGCCGTCGAAACACTGAATCACTGATTTGCCATTTCCCAGATATCGTGGCGCCCCAGTAGATGCTGGTCGAGATTATGCTTTCACGGACAGCTCTTTCATTGTGGAGTGCGTTTACTGTTTGACGTTCGTTCGGACAGGTCGCGACTGTTGGATGACCGGGGCCTGAAGATCAGGAAGGTCAAACAGGGCGACGAGGGAACATACGTGTGTCGGGTCCAGAACCGATTCGGCTGGCAGGAGGCCGAAGCGACGCTTACCGTTCACGGTCAGTGCTCAGTATATTTTTGTTAAACATTACTGGCTCGCGGCGCCGCAGGCTATGCGAGCCTTATTCTTAGGCAGCGCGTCTGTATCTGACTCTTGTCTGCGTCAGACTATCTGTCCGCAGTTCTGCTATTAGCTGTTGCAGCAGTTTTGTTGTATATTATGTTTAATCATTTTCTGTGATTTGAAGTTCGAATATTGCATGACTGGCATTCTGGCAGACAGTAAGTCAAATGTTGACTGTCGTTGTGGTTACGTGGAAATAAAATGCTGTAGAAAGGTTGTACAAATACTTTAGTGCTTTATTTTGCATGTTTATGATGCTACCACGCTCGACAATGAAATATGGTTTGAACGCTAAAAACTGGAACAAATCTTGCAGAAAAATCGCGTGTTTGTTCGACGTACCGACTACAGATAATTTTTAAAACCTTGCATAAATGTTATAATCACAGGCGATGGATAACTGTTTAATAACATTTGTAAAAATTTCTTTTCGAATGCGCAAGTAAAAGAATTTTGAAAATCAGTTTATATTTGGTAGCAAAATTACTCAAAAAAATTTGACGGCTTACTTTTTGATTCACTGTATAGCGTTGCTCTTTATAATTTACTTTTCTTATTCGTTCACATTCCTGATCTTCAGTTTTGCTTTACATTTGCCTGGAAGTGAAAGTATGCAAAGTTGGTGAAAGTTGGTGGCGTAGCATAGTGGTTAGAACGTCGGTCATGCCTGGTGAACTTTCCCTATCCTGCGCTAGACTGATGGATGGCCGTGTGACCACTTTGTGGGTAAAGCGTCCGCTATCAGTCAACCAACAAGACCAACTCAGCCTGCCATTTTTCCGGGGTCGGTTAAATGAGTAGTAATTCATTATATGGGTTACGGAAGGTGGGGACCTTGGTACAGCTGACTGGGGCTGCCTGGCCTGGCCGCTGCGCTAACCTGTGTCTGCAGACTGCACGCAGTGGCTGGGCAGCCGGCGGCTCTGGTCAGTGACGAAAGCGCATTAGAGGCGTGTATACGCGACGATGCGCTATACAAATTGACGATCTTCACCTTTACTTTTACCTTTAATGCAGTTTAGCTGTGGTGTATGATGACAGCGCCGCCGACGTTCGTCTCGGTACCGCGCAGTCGGTCGGTGGCCGTCGGTCGTCAGGTGTCCTTCGAGTGCGAGGCCGCAGGAACTCCAGCACCAGTCGTCACCTGGAAGAAAGACCAGAGTCCGGTACATATACGCTCTAACTTGTGCCGTTTATTTAGCTTTATCCAGCGTAATACAATCTCGAAAAAAATTTCATCGTTCTGGCGTCTAGGAAGAGTTAACAGACAGTACTGGGGCGAGGTAGTTAAACAGTTGCGTCAATTCGTCGTCGAAGTGGCAAATAATATTGGCGCCAAGAACAAGACGCCGCAGCCGTCGAGTGGGATAGATGACGAGAGGGGGACTAACTAACGTGATTGTCCGTAAAAGAACTGAAACATTCTTCTTGGTTATCTTGACGCTTTTCCCTCCGCAACTCTTAGGATTGACACTTCTTACAGCAGTGCATCTTCTGTCGCTCACCAACGACTTATACCTAAACGCGTCAGATTCAGTTTCTTGTGGTTAACGCTTTATAAATTAATTTAACCAGTTACTAAATTGGAACAATACTCTACGCAAATCTAACGTGTGCGCAGTTGTTTCTGGCGGACGAGGCCGGTCGTTACTCGGTGTTGTCTGATGGCTCGCTGGTCATTGAGCGAGTGGTCAACAGTGACGCCGGCGAATATGTCTGCGAGGCCCAGAGTCCTGCAGGCAGCGCCTTCGCCAAAGCACAGCTCAACGTCAGAGGTCAGACTAACAAGTCAACATCACTCTGATATAACTCGTATTTTTTTCCTTTTTCTTTTGTTCTTCACCTGCAGACTGCCTTTGGTTTAGTAGGTTCGTCCATTCTTATAGTAAAGCTATCACGAATTTGCTACGGTGTGGTAACGCCGTAGGCTAAATAGTTCCGCGGTAAGACGACTAAAGACGACTACTGAAACAGGAAGGTGATGAGGCTGGTGGTAGCAAGTTGCAGCTGCGGGACCGGACACGCAGTATGGGCCAAAAAAAATTTAGCACCATATTTTATACGTCTTACTTCGTCATCAAGCAATTTGCTACACGATTTTGTGAAATGTCAGTGTAGTAAAAGCAACAGTTGAAAACAAAACTTTTGTAGCACGTAAGAAATTAACAACAGAAAATAATTGTTTTGTCTCAGTTATTGTCTAAAGTAACTGTCACGGCATGCAGTTTTTACATCAAATGTTTAATGTGTATATCTTCTTGCTGCTGGATGACGCACTCAACCCGGCGACGCCAATGAGCATTGGCGCGATCAATGAAATGCAGCATTGTGGCGCTTTGACAAAACACAAGGTAGTGTAGCGACACACTTGAAGTGTGGTTGGATCTGACAGTGTTATTACAAATTATTTTACAATTTTGACAATGAAAGTAGTTTGAAAATAGGCTAATACTTGATAAAGTTAAAGCATATAAAAATGGTGCCAGTTTTTGACTTACCCTTTACAGAAGCTGCACAATGCACACTTGCACTGCCACTAGTGATTCACGGTTTATTGAACTGTCTACCACCAGCATTTTAAGCTTATCGGCTTTTTTGTTTTATTTCAAATTTCTTAATTATTAGCTCATTTTACGTGGTATAGATTAAACGTGTTCGTTGCTCTTTAGTTTTTTTTCTTAGTACATCCACGTTAAATTGGGAACGCTGAAACGTCGAGTAATTGAAACGACGGGTAATGGAATGCTTGAGTAAAAATGCAAGTAATGCCTGTTAGTGGATACGTCGATTATAGGAAACGTTGTGTAAAAGGTAATAACCGGAAATGTCGAGTAAAGGAAACTGCAAGTAACAGCCAAGGACTGGATACACTGAGTAATAGAAACGTTGAGTAATAAGGTGTTTACACGATCCAGCAAACGTCCAGCATTAGCACGTGTATTTTGAATACATTTGCTGGAAGTTTGCTGGACGTTTGCTGGATCGTGTAAATACCGCAATAAGGTCACGACGAGCCGGTATAGGCTTGTAACATGTTTGCCGTTATAACCAGAAGAAGCCATTGCTGCATCCGTAGTGCCATTATCTTCGGCTTCGTCGTTGTCAGATGACTTTAGCGACATTTGCTGGATTAATCTAAAGGCTAAAATTGTGTTTGTTTCTTGTGGTCATGCACGTTTCAGCGATTCATGTGCACATCAAATGTTTGCAACTACGAAGAAATGTGGCATCTGCAGTGGAGAAATTGACTTGCTACTGCTTGTTTTAGTTAATTAACGCCCGCATTTATATGTACTCCGGTTTCTATCATGTGCCACCTAAACAAATATTAATAAAAAGACTAGTTGTACATTATACTGTCACTTACTACTTTACAAAATGTGGTAAAACATGGGGCTGGTTAGCGTTTCTGATGAGACGGGTTTTGTTTCCGTTCGGTGAGACCGACACGTTCAGATATTTCAATACATTCACCCCACCCCAGTTCCGGTAGACAGTCCATGGGTCTAGGCGTCAATATCGGTTTGCCCTGAGGCAAGCACAATAGAAAGCAGAGCTTTGATTGGACCGCCCAGAGTGTCATGTCACACATATTTGGCGTCTCAGTCGCGACCGATAACTTAATCGATATCGTATTGAATCGATACAGTAACGAATATTGGTGCAGTATTATACAGTGCGGCCTGTTAACTGCCGATCGCTTCTACTTGGTCACGCAATGTTGTTTTTTTCTGTGTCGTTGCATGCTGCGATAATAACAATAAAAATAATAAATAATATCATTCCTTAATGAGTGCCCTGAGATATGACAAAAATCAATAAAGTGTTTAATTGATAGCAACAATAGCCGTAAAGTGTAGTTTATGATAAATATATTCATGGCCTCATGTTCCCTTGTGATTGCTGATGCAGTACCAGAGAATGAAATCTCAATCCATAAAAACTAAAAAGGTAAAAACGGTGGTTGATGTTTGTTTTTTTTCGATAGTAATTGATAGGCCTACTAAAAGATTAATGCAGAAGTGCAGAGTAATAGCACTTTTAATCGCCACAAAGATTAACTGAAATACAGAAAATTAGTATTAGTGCCAATAGCAGTAGGGCACAGGCCTAACAGTAGCAAGTGTTGTTTAGTGAAGAGAGATTTCGTTAATTTACTAAATGACGCCCGCTCCATAGGGCTTTCACAGCATCATAATCAGACAGTTTGTGCAAAGATCACGATAGAGTTGTCCCATCCGTAAGTTCGTAACTTGTGGAAATGGATGAATCAGCTGAGAAAGCTGTGTATCTTCATCAGGCAATGCAGCGGTGACGATATTTTACGCTGTAATGTATAGTTCTGCCGACTTGAGTGCGGTGGCTAGCGGGTTTAAATCGGACTCGATCAAGACGTGAATTGAACTGATTTGATTGAATGATGGACGAGGGATAAGGCTCTCGGGTTTGAATTTCGTTTAATTACGAGTAGCTATAGCACGCTTAAGCTTTGGTCACAGCGTCACAGCTCACAACTGATGCCGATGCTGGTGCTAATGCTGAAGATCCATTGTTAGCCGCTGCAACAGATGCTGTCAATTATGTCCGTCTAGAAAGCACTCAGCCAGTAAAAATCCCCGTCAGCAAGCACGTTATTCTGTGCATCAGTGTCGCCATTTCGTGTAACTCATAAGAGTAAGTGCTCGTATTTCTCACTGGTAAAAATATGAAAAAACTCTCGGATTCCCATCCGTCATATCATCTTTAAAATATAATCGCATTTAATGGGTGGATGGCAACCTTCCTGTTTTATCAACTGTTGTGTTATTATTGTCATTATGAAAAATGAACTTTTCTTTTCATGTGTGATAACTCTTTAAAGGAGGTGTTTTATAACAGGAGAACACAATCTACGGATGAATGCTTTTTTGGATATCAATTTTTAGTGAGTATGTAGCTAAAAAGTAGTTGATTTGTAACTTTTGGTGGCGCGATATTGCAAAAAGTTGTCTTCGTTTCGCGAATGTACAAGAAAAGGTGCGAGTATAATATTTGAACCCAGGCTTGCAGTGTGTGATGGTTCCAGTATCTACGGTCAGCGCAAGTTCACCGTATAGCAGCTTATTCACCCTAGCTGTACATCATGAACCGTGGCCTGCGTCAAGTCGTCCATATACACCGTGTCTCAATGAAAAACGTGCCGCTTTTACTTTTTGAATAACATCGTGAAACATTAGCCGATTTTGATAATTTTTGACACACAACATTACGAAAAAACTTTATTTAAACGACTATAGTTTAGCCCACCTTAATTTATAACTGTTGCTACACTACCTTATAAGATGCAGAAGTCGTACTTTGGTCGTTTTCAACAATGAATTCATATTGGGGCATAGATGTGATAAACGTTTACAACGTTTACTAAAAATCTTTGTAAACGCGTTTATTATTTTGTCAACGTTTATCTGGATAAAAATCACATGAGCGAAACGAAGCAAAATTATGACAGCGACGAAGATAATTAATGGACAGGACAACTCAACTTAGTTTTCACGTAGCTATAAGATTAAAGTGAGTGAATTCTGGGCACTTATGTAAAACGGTTGTCACAGAACTGGAGTAAGACATTCTTTGACAA
>Ga0209367_1002086_pt1 | contig 25908 bp, 19 predicted proteins | sample WorMetLIZISLAND2_FD_187412 | JGI IMG/M metagenome (GOLD analysis project Ga0209367, IMG submission 187412) | Marine gutless worms symbiont microbial communities from Max Planck institute for Marine Microbiology, Germany - Olavius geniculatus... ... | reverse complement strand
GCTCGAATAATGTGAAAACGGTTGCAGATAGGTACATACATGCTGCTTATCATAACAAGCACTGGTGACAGGCTTTTTGGATTTATCAACATCGATGACCTTGAACGACCTTGAACCCCTCAAAAAGAGGTTTTTAGTGAATTTTTCGCAATTTTTGGATGCAGCGCACATTTCAACACTGAATTGCGACGAAATGGCTGGAGATAGACCAAGACAACCTGCATATGAAATTGTCAGCATTCAACGTAGATTTAAGCAGTTCAAGTCCCGACCCCCTAGGTTAAAGGAGGCCGACGCAGGCGTGCGTCAAAGACAGCTACCTCCCTAAAAAGTGGTTATTTTACCGCAATTATCTCCTGTAGCGCGAATACGGTTGCAGATAGGCACAGACATGCTGCTTATGATAACAAGCACTGGTGACAGGCTTTTTATTGCTGTCAACGTCGATGACCTTGAATGACCTTGAACCCTCAAAATAGGGGTTTTAGTGAATTTTTCTGCAATTTTTGGCTGCGACACACATTTTTGGCTGCGACACACATTTTTAGAGTGAATTGCGCCGAAATGGCTGGAGATAGACCTGGACATTCTGCGCATGACATTTTTTTAGCATAGAACGTACATTTTTAAGAATCTACAAGCAGTTATTTTACCACTATTGGCTCGTGTAGCTTGAAAACGGTTGCAGATCGGCAGAGACATGCTGCTTATCATAACAAGCAATATCGTGACAAGCTTTTTATTGGTGTAAATATCGATGACCTTGAATGACCTTGAATTTCTAAAATAGGGGTTTTAGTGTTTTTTGCAATTTGTGGCTGCGGCGTAGATTTCAAGAGTGAATTGCGTCAAAATGGATAGAGTTAAATCAAGGCAACCTGCGAATAGGAACTGCTAGGGCTGTCGCGCGTCTCATGAGCTTTGCTCAAATTACTTGTTTTTTATGTTGCAGTTAACTATAAAACATGCGTCAGCCTAGTGCCTACATATTATGTAGCTGTATTCTTAGGTCCGGTTTTTCCATCGCCAATGAAATCAAATTTGATCTTCGATTTACTGATCTTCGATTAACTTGATGTTCAGAATTGATCGTCAATCAACTGTGTTTCGTTTTTCCATGCATTTTCGATCTCCAATTACGTGATCGGCGATTAGTTGATCAGTCGTCAACCGAGCCTACTTTATGCCAATCTGATTGGCTGAGAGTGACCTCAATTTGCAGTGTTGTGCTAATGGGCATGCGCTGCGAGTGGAGGCTATAGGCAGTAAACGTCGTCATAGCAACGATATCAACGATACGTCTGCTGTCAAAAATACGTTCTACCGCAAATCAAATTATACGGGAGCGTCTATCCATTTTATTTCTCCACAAAACACTATGCACATGCCTGGAACTTCATTTCAATGCGTGAATTACCGTTTTGACAGGCGAAGTAAAGCAATGTTTCTGGTGTGAATAAGCAACGAACTGCAGATCGCCACGTTTAATCGTCAGTTATCTGACTTGATCTGCCAATATTCGGCCATCAACTTGATGGGAGATTTGATGGACGATCCGTCGTTAATTTGTGCTTGTGTAGATATAACGGTTCTATGAAGCACATTAGAATCCAGCAGGGACATGATAACAGTTATTACCTGGCCAGTTGTCACGTCTTCCCAACTGTCGCGGTTTGTCTTGTTTTTCTCGTCTTTTTCAACACTGATTCTGTTGATCACTGTAGCATGATTTTGGTGCACTGGAGTAATGGAATTGGTGCACATGGTGCAGTGAGTGAGAGAGCCTATCATTGATGTAGTGGATATTGACTGTCTTTGATGATGTGTTTCTTCCATGGTTCAACTGAAGGCTTTAATTTGATGAATTATTACGGTTTATTAGTTACTGTATGACTACGAGTTATTTAAGGGCTGTAACATGACAGTTTTTCATTTTGGTAATTATCTGCCTCTGCATTCTGTTAATCTCTTGCTTGATTCTTCAGCAGTTGCAGTTGCATACAGTTTTGCAATTGCAGGCACTTGTAGACTACTATCAGAAGAACACGCTGGAAAAAATCTTTCCAGAAGTGAAAACCTCCCTGCAGATTCCATACAAGCATGCGTGTAAGTTCTATACTACATTATTTTCACTGTTAGCATGTTACAACTATTTCTGGTACAGGATTATTTGACCTGTCACAAGTGCTCAGGCTGTGATTAGACTTCTACAACAGTGGCGGAAGCTAATGTTAGGCGATCTGTTTCTTGAACGACATTTCTTCCACCCAACTTTTTATTACATTTAATCTTCCGTATGAGTTTGGTTCATTAAAATTCAGAAAAACTGCATGATTATGTAAGCACTAGTTGCTGTATTTTTAGAGAACTTACAGAATGTATTTTTTGTCAGGAAGATATCAGAATTATTGATTTTTAGTAGCAATTGCTGTTGCAAAATTATTTGCATGTCTGTTTGTGTGTGCGTAGTGAAAAGGTCGAAAGCACCTGTGATTGGCTACTGCGTCGCGCAGTATGATTACGAAGCTACAGCGACCAATCAGGTTTCACTACGGGAGGGTGACAACATTGCCATTCTCAGCAAGGCCGGTGAAGGAACAGGTTGGTGGAAAGGCAACAACAGTGGCCGGGTAAGATATCTGAAACTGCAGCTAGTAAAGCATTTTTACTTCTCTTTCTTCTAGCACACTGAGCGCATTTTAGTTATTTGTAGTTAATGTGCTATGTAAATTATTTACTTATTTAATATGCACCGTCTTCCAGTGCCTCTGTACCTTTGTTTATGGCGCTGTGTTCAAATTATATCTTATCATTCTTTTTATTTAAATTGAGTCAAAATGGTTCATAGTTAGCCCCGTGCTGCATGCCAACACAACGTGGAAACAAAGAAGAAAATGTTTTGCTGAAGACTTCGCAATGCTGGTTGCATAATGTTGCAGGTCACAAGTTCGCAACTGTTGATGTTGGTTTTGTGCCGTGATACAGATGAAGTTGAATGCTGCTGATCTAATTAATACACCGAGGGTGGCGCATGAAAATTAAACAGTGGAACATACCTGCTTGAGTAGACAGTCATTTCAGTGAAATGTACTCATCTTGAACATTTTTTCTGATTAGTTGTATGGATACTGTCGGTGTGCTACCTGAGCTTTCCAAGTGTGTGTGATGTAGGCTACATGGTGTAAAGAGTGAAAAGAAATATTCCTCTTTGTTTTACACCACCCTGTTAATACTGTGCCTGCCAAGTCTTACTGCGTGTACTGTATAATGTATGGCATGTATTATTTGCAGGTCGGCTACTTTCCGTACGCGTACGTCCGAGAGATGGACAGCTAAGGAACTGAAAGGACATGCTGTGTGGCTGTTACGTCACCAAGCTGTTTGTTGTTGTCATTCTGTCACAGTGTGCCTTGTACTCTTTCTGCGTTTCTTGCAGATGTTGCATAATTCTGCTGCAGTGTTGAATGCTGCTGGGACACGTACAGTGGCGTCTATCCGGTAAGCCCCTTGGAGCAAGTTTCCCCATCCCTTTCCCTTTTGTCCCCCTCCCTTTTTCTTTCCCTTTTCTCTCCGCCCTTTTCTGGGCAAAAAGGCAAGCCAAGCTTTGCTGCTCACAAAGCATAGCCAGGGTGCTCATCGCCCGATGTGGCCACTGAGTCCTTCGGTGTATAGACCACTATCTCTGTGATGCATGGCCAGTGTGACACCAGACCTACGGTCACCATCCCAGCTGCACAGCATCACCCTCCCTTGTCTGGTACCATATTGCACTGCTTGGTGACTGTCACATGGGTATGAACAACTTTCCCAGAGTTCTTACTTGATATTTAATCGGTTGGGAGTTGAACCCACAATCTTTTGATTGTGAATTCAGTGCCCTAACCACTGAGCCACCAAGCCATTTTTTCGAGGCTCTTCGATCTGGGGGCCTGAGAATGCTTTAAGCTCTTCCATTGAGGTCTGAGACAGCTGTCAATCTTAGAATATTCTGGGCCTACATAATGCATTAGAAAGGCTAGATTTTACATGAACATGTTTGAGAAATATGATATTTCTGATGACTGTTGTCATCTTATTGCCGGTATTTTATATTGGTGACTAAAATTATACCATGCCTAAATGGTTAAAAACCTTTTCTCCCATTTTATGATACAGCATTTGCTCCAGGGCTTATATAGTGCAGACGCTCCTGGAAATGTATATAACACTTTTGCATATTTTTGCCGACTTTGACCAGCCGTGTAAGTGCTTACTCCGTATTTTTGATATGTTTTGATTTTATATAATATATATTTTTAATGCTAATGCCGACCTACATATTTACGCCGTGTATTGTTTACTGTAGATTATCTCAGTTTGTTAAAAAAATCTAGTTTCAGCAGAGCATCTGTGCCAGTATTTTTGTGCACCATAACATCTTTACCTTGCTCATGTAGTAGTTATTGCAATTTTGGCGTGTGTTACATGTTCAGCAAAAAATTATATTGTTTTGGTATTATTAGTTATCGTGCATTTATAACTTGTCTTAAATTTTATGAAAAGTCATGCTATATTGCAAATCATTCTAAATTTGAACCAGGATTTTGAATGCAGCAATCGTGGTGTAAATTGTGATTTTCTGTCACCATTTTATTACCTCATTTCCACTATATTTAGCTCAGTTTGTAAATATGCATGCAGCGATCATACAGTAAATTGAACTATGATTTTTAACATTTCTTTTGTCACCGATTTATTTCTCATTGTAAAACAGTTGGTTTACGCTGTTGTGGCAGCAAGACGCCAATTGTAGCGGATCAAGGCATCTGCTGCCCCTAAGCAGATGTGCCTTTCCGCTTTTTTCTGCCCCCCCTTGCCCGTAACTGCATCTACACGTTAACTTCTTTGCTGCAGTCTCTTCTTCTCTTTGGCTCACTGTCACATTCAGCTGTTCATTGCTCAGTTGGATAAAACAAATAATAAACACCGCAAAACTGTTGCTTCAGATGTGCTGACCAAAAAGTTTTGTTAAAAACACTAGTATATCTCGGAAATTTTCAACCTTGTTCAAATGTTGCCACCGTAAGCACCTGGCTATGCATAGAACCGCCACTGGTTACCAATATTGTTGATCCTGTCTCTCAGCATATGTCGTGTATTTCTGCATGTAGTTGCATGCTGCCTCTTTATTTGTGACAGCTCTGGCCGGTGCGTTTTTGTGCGGTTCAGTAACAGTTGGAATAGCAGTTGATATCCTACTCCAGTTCTGTATGCTAAAGTATTGTATTTTTAGATTGCAGCGTTTGTTTACTGATCTGTCAACGTTTCCGCAACTGTTGCTGCCTTTATTGCACCGATATCGAATTCACCAGTAGACGTCACTGCAACTTGCAAGGAACATTTCGTCATAGGCATGAGGAAGCTGGTAGGACCCTCATATTGGTGGATTGACTTTCCTTTCTGATGTGTATTGTTCACTTTTTAATAGACAGAAAAAGCAACAAAATGGATGTTCCTAGACTCTTGATGGTGTGCTAATTACGCACTGGCAATGTTAACTTTCTCACTTTCGAATGAGGAAGCCCAGGTGCAAGGCCCCTGAAATATGCCCCTGGGTGGAAAACATCACAGAGGATGCATACATGCATGCTGTTGACACAATCCGTGAATGCAGTTTTTATCAGAGCTGTCAAATTAACGTGTTAATTAACGCGTTAATGCGTTAGTAAATTAACGTGCATTAAAAAAATTAACACGCATTAAAAAAATTAACGCACATGCGTAAATTTATTTGATTTACTGAATTCTGTGAAGCAAAAGTTTTAATATTCCGTTAAACTGCAGTTAACGAATGAATTCAAGTAACCAAACTGTAGTTGCCATTCCATCACTACTGTAAATAAATATTATTTAGCTGACAGGATAATAGATTTGTATGCTAATGATGACGTCAGTTATTGTTGGAAAATGTGTTTTTATTTGCTTTCTAACTTTTTATATTCTACAGGCGGCCCCCTAAACGTCGTGGGGCCCGAAGTAACTTCCCATTCTACTTCCCCTCTCGACGGGGCCTGGGTACGTTAATAACACGTTAATTAATGCATTAAAAAACTAACGCAGTGCGTTAGTGCATTTAAAAAATTAATGCTTCGACAGCTCTAGTTTTTATGCTAGAGAATTGTGTGCATTCATTGCAGTGTTATGTGCAGTTACTGTATGCTGTGCCATTTCTACTCCCAGCTTTGCCACTCAGTGCATTAGAAACTTTTTGTGGCTTTCTGCAAAGCTTTTTTTATTTTTTGTGCACCGTGTTGTGCCTATTGTATTCCACTAATAGTGCACTGTGTTTAAATTCTGTCCATTCCACATCACAGTTTGACGGTGTTTGTGTCACATCTGTTTGTTGTTTTGCAGGTATTCCATTAGTCGTGTTATTCACTGTAGGCTGTGAATGGAGTCTTTATATGCAAACTGCATTAATAAAAGCACTGTACCGTGTGAAAGAACTAAACTGAGCTGGCATTGAATGTGAGCATGGCTTGAGTGTAGTCTGAACTAAGTTCAACAGACATAGCCGTTTGACTACATTTCCACGTTCACTGGCTTAATCTTCGGAATATGCTAATGTCCCGCCCGCCGCATCTCTCCAGGCTGGATTTGGACGTGGTTGCCTCGGGCAACTTTCCGTAATTGAGGCAGGCTCTTTCTTTCCACCCATGCCGCCAGTAAATATTCGTAATTTCTGGGTAGCGTTGAACTTTTGTTTGTCGAAAAAGCATAATGTGAACTAGATTTAAACTGATTTTCTAGCATGCTGTTTATGATAATTTGAAACAAAGAACAAAGAGGAAGGCCCACTAGTTACAGTTACAAAGCTGCTCACGTTGCCTTTTCTTAAGTCCGACGATACTGTCCCTGTCATAGCACTTGATCTATCCGTCTATCTTAATACTCTATGCAAGAGGACTGCATTCATGTTAGTTACTGCATTTAGTGCAGAAAACGTCATGATGTTCCCCTTTTTGTTGCCTATTGCTAGTTTTTCTTACATTTATATTTATATGTGATTTCATCGTGCTACTATTGCCAGAATTTAAAACTAGCTTCAAACTTAGTATGCATAATCACGTTCTTGTAATAAACTAGGCTGCACAATGTGTCTTTCATAGATAGTTTTGAGGCATATTATGACTGTTGACGTACTCGGATAATGTGTCAGTTTTTTTTAGATGTGTATAAATCTGACGACCTTTAATTGCATAATTTAGCACTGCATCTGGGTAGTATTTAAAGCAAAACTCTTGTTGTTGAGTGTTACCATCATCATCTTGCTCACACACCATCGTGGATTTAGTTTGGCTCTTGCTCATTCTGGTATTCTCAGTGCTGCATTCTTTTCAGTGCTCAATGTACATGTATATATTTTTGTAAAGCTACAGTGAACAACATTGTGTGTTTTTGTAAAGCCTGTAGCCAGTGGCCTCTTGTGTACATAAATGGATGCACTGTTTGTATTGGCCAACCAGTTATTTGTATACTTTTTCACTTTCGTTATTTGATTTTTCTGGTAATATATTGTGGAAATACGTAAACGTGATTTGCTCTTATGTTATTATTAAGAAGCACCGCTGATGCTGATGACAGCTTGTGAGATGTGTGACCTTAGTGTGGTCCGTCTGTCCGTCCGTCTGTCATGCTCGTGTACCCTCCTGAAGTCGTTGGACACAATGGGATGCTATTTGGCACAGACATTCGAAGCAACATTGTGCTAGAGAAGGGTCCCAGTCCACCCACGAAAAGGAAGGATTTGGGGTTCACTGAATTGTCAGAGCCCCCAGTCAGAATTTGCATTGAAAATTATCAGCAATTAATATGGTAGCCGCCTAAGGCCAAATGACTTAGGTGCAACCCTTGTTGTTACTTCTGCAGTGTAGTATTTGTTTGATTGTTCGACTGCCATGGTGATAAATGGTAATTGTACACTGTGTCTCAAAAAACTGTCACACTTTGTCATTGTCCATATCTTCACCAAATATTAACCGATTTTTTAAATTTTTTCACTGTCACACTCTGTGGACAATTTGCAATATTGTTATAAAATATGTCACCACACCTTAACTGTGTTGCTACACTACTACCTTGTGAAATATAGATATTCAAAAATCACTATAATCAGAATAAATACATCACAACAACTTGTCTTTTGAAACAATTTTCTACTAATTTAGTACTGAAATTAAATTATGTTTAGTTTTTGACACAAGGCTAGCGTTTGTGAACAAGAAATTTGAGCTAATGCTCACGAGACGTGCGAAAGCCTATAGCAGTTCCGGTTCTGTAGTTTAGCTGAAAATTTGGGTGTTCACGCTAAGTTAATATACAAATACCAAAGTCTCTATCTGGATCACATAACGATAGTTCTGTGGCGCCACCTTGTGAATGATATAGACTTGTGTTGCAGCCCGAAATCGCCCAAAAAATCCATAAAAACCCCTATTTTGGCGTTCAAGGTCATTGAATTCGACGCCAATCAAGAGCCAGTGTACGACTTCCTATTAGTGATTAACAGTAACCTAAGCCCTATCTCGCACTGTTACTGAGATACTTATTGGCTAAAATTCGCAAATTTCCCCCCTCTCATTTAGCGCCTTCGTTCGGGGTGACCCCCTTCAAATTTATGGAAAAGCTTTACGGTTCCTGAAACTAGAGTCTTCCAGGCAGCCGACAGTTTATCTTGCACCGTTTTTACTGATCCACCCGTGTGACGGCCAGACAGACAGAATTGCGATGGCTAAGACGTGCTGAAAGCAGTAGCTGCTTTCGCACGTAAGAAGAAGAAAAAGAAATTTATTTGACAAAAACAAATGATGTTATTGTGAGTAATGGCTTTTAATGCGGTGACAAAATACCGGCATTGTAACATGCCATTCAGCAACAAAAACATTATACCAGTTCAAAGAATACGGTTTGCAGAGGATACTGACAGAATTTTTGAAAACAAAACGCAAAAGAGAAGAACTGGTCATTTTACTAAAAGATTTGAGAAACGTGACCGACTAAAGGCATAAATTGCAGACCGAAACGTGTGCGTAACTGAAGAGAACGGGACCACTGTGGATGAACTGCTAAGCCCAGTAAGGCAGGAAGACCAGAAACAAACGTATCTTTCAACACACCAGATGTCCAAAGAGATGGTTCTGACACAGTATAGCATCGTACAGATCATTCACAGCGATCTTAGTCTGAAGTGTCTTGTTCGTTTACCACTGTGATTGTTGCCTATTGCTAGTTTTTCTTACATTTATATTTTACAAGGCAGTGTAGCAACTCAGATAAGGTGAGGTGGGATATTCAATAATGACTTTATTGCCAATTGTCCGGGAAATGTGCTAATGAAAGAATTTTGAAAATAGGTTAATATTTTGTGAAGATATAGAAACAACAAAGTGTGACGGTTTTTTGAGACAGTGTAGTATAGCCTGCGTGTGTAATCGTGAAATCCTGCATTTGCTGGGAAAGTGTCTTAACTGTTAGGCTGCATAAGTACAGATGCATCTTTTTCTTATTTTTTTGACTTGAATTTAGTTTCTTAGCAATTCAGGTATTCACAGAACAAGTACTTACGTTGTGCTTTTGAAATATTTCTTTGTCTTTATGCAACCAGGAAGCCAGGAATGAATTTCGCTGGTGATTCAGGCTAATGGAGGATACATTGAACGATAACTTGACAAAAGTGTTGCTCGTTTGCAATACCACGTTGTTAAGGCTAAAGCTTAAAGCCGTAATGGTAACACATCCACAAAGATGCAGTAAGAGACAGTTCCGCAAATTTCAGGCAGGTGGGTGCTAGTGCAGACCAAAACCATGAACTGTGCGTACCCACTCCTTCCACCAACGCATCACAATACCGTACGTACACAAAACACAATAGATTGTAACGCACAGACACAATGAGTTTCTAATGCACTGTAGCGTCGGAGTTGGTAATGGCCTAAACAGTAGGCAGAAAATTTTCAAACAGTGCCTAAATGCTAATATACAGAGGCCTAGAATCGCATCTGTCAAGACAGTCACGCAATGTTACTACAGAGCTACACTGGGTTCAGACGCCAAAAGCAGCGAGCACCATAGGTTAAATACATCACAACATCACAATGTTACATGATACGGCCATGGCAGCAAGCACAAAAGCTAGAACTGCCCATCAAATTGCCTATTTTCAGCGCAATAATTTAGGTTATTAGCAAAACAGTCAACTGGTCGGCAGATTATAGGCCTACTACAGCAGGCCACATACACAGAGGCGTATTTATGGCGAGGAGTTGTGCCTGCTTTCCCCCCCCCCTTTAGCACGTAATATTAGGACATTTTGGGACGCACTATGGGCCACAAGCGCAAATAATGTTTGAACCAAGTAGCCTACCTATTTATCGGGGACTGCTTGCGCAAGCCGATCCGAAATGTACACGTGGGTGTCCTTTCCATATTGCAAAATACGCCCTGACCTACTCAGTTGCAGTGATGACAAGTGTTAGACGGTGGCTGGTATTTGCTGATAGCCTTCTGTAGCAGCACCGTCGCAATGAGGCTCGTCCGGTAGAGCGCCGGTGACCACAATGTCTGCAGTGGATTCAACTGATACTGCGTTCTCTACACTGTTCTCGTCGTGACGCTGAGGCACTGAGCTCGTTCCATTCTCCGACGACGATAACGCGGATGCGTTGTTGGCGTTGGTTGATGATTCTGTCGTTGCCTCTGATGCTGCTGCTGTAGCTAAGCTGCGTCCTGCGGTCGGTCTGCCGCCGCCGAGTTTCGTACTAGACTTGGAGGAGCCCGACTGTGGGCGGGGGGCGCGCGGCGTCCCCTGTGCCGGGCGCGTGGACAATGCCGTAACGGCGGGCGGCTTGGACGTTGCAGACTGGGGACGACTTTGCGTGGATTTGCTGGGACTCGCAGCGGTCGAGTTGTTGGACTTCGCCGTGGTCGATGGTGCAGGTCGTCGGCTGGTCGGTGACGTGACCAGGTTGGACTTGGTCGTGGCGGTGGTGGTAGTCGAAGTCTTGGTGGGTGAAGTGTGCGACTGGACGCCTGCTGACGTTGTGCGCCCAGCAGCACCCGGCGCTGGCTGAGCCGATCCTACCTTCCTGCTCGCCGCCCCGACCGCTGACGACGCACACTGAACAGCCACGTACCATATAGGCTTGTTGCAGTTTGCAAGACCTCTCCCTATATGCAGAGATAAACTGTAGTGATGTCTACCAGCTTGTCTCAAACAGTAGCGCCTATACTGCCACAATAAGGACACTTATAACACTCCAGACACTAGTGAGAGACAGGAGGACTGAGTAGGTTATGAAATAGGCTATAATACCCTCCAAAATTCGAATGTTCTACTGTAGGCCTACTACTTTGCTCTGCAGCAGCATTAACTTGAATAGGTCTAATAAGTAAGTACAAAATAACCATGTAATAATACAATTTGTGTATCTTCATTTAAACTCACTCTGTGCAAAACTAAATCACCATTAGCCACTTTGTCGTTAAACTTTTACACTGTTGTTCACAAAGACGTCACAGATTGTCGAAAATAATATTTTATTTTAAGCTCGAAATGCACCAGAATTCGTGTTCGGTCGGGACTCTGCCCAGAAATACACTGGGGGCAACTTACAACGCTTCCCCAAACTCCCTAGTTAGTGCTTGGAGAGGAGGGGACACTCCCTACCCATCCCCATTCCCCTTCTCATCGCATCTTCATCTTGGCGACTTTGAGACTTCCCTTTCTATCGCTACATCTGCATAGACTATCTTTTTAAAAATCCTTAGAAATTTAGAATTGTCTACAGCGCATTTTTAGCAAATTCGAATAGGCGTGGTTTCCTAACAAAAAGTTTATCACAACCTGACCTACGCAAATTAGTGAATAGTTGTTACCTTTCTGAGATCAACAACAGCATTACGTATGCAGTGAAAGGGCGCGTATAGAGCGACGTAACTGAACTGAACTGAAACGACTTAGTTTGGTCATTGGTTGACGCGCAGGTGAGCGTAGTGACGTAGGCCACCGACGCCGTTAGACAATCCCTACTGTAACGCAAATGTATTCAAAATACACGTGCTAATGCTGGACGTTTGCTGGATCGTGTAAACACCCCATAACGCATTACTGCTTGCCCGTTGGTCAGTTCGTCAAAAATTAAACCATGTCAGTTTAGTTCAGTTCAGTTACGTCGCTCTGTACGCGCCTAAAAGAGTGCATGAACAGCGTGTATACACTGTGTCTCAAAAAAACATCCCCGACATTTTCCATTCTAACTTGAAGAACAATTTTCAGATTCTTATAATTTTTGGTGTGCATATTCCTGACACAACTTGCCACCAAATGACCATTTAACTTCTCACCTCACGCATTGTCTGCTTCTGCACTACCTAGCGAAAGAAGACAAAGCGAAATACGTGTTAAAATGTACAAAAAACATAAAAACATCCCCGACATCATGATCGTAACTTGGAGAATGATTAACAGATTTTAATAATTTTTGTGCAAATATTTCTGACACAACTGGCTATTAAACGACGGTTTAAATTACCACCGCACCCAATGTTTGCTTCTGCAATACCTGGGGAAAACTAACCAAGCAAAATACATGTTGAAATGAATGATAAAACGTCGATTAATTCCGTCTGTTCAGATCTGTGGCCTCAACAGACAGTTGATTACAAAGCTTGACTGTCACGCAGCAGTGTGTCTAACAGATGAGGTTCAGAAATGTTTATGAATTCAAGAAGAGACTGCTGAAATCTGGATTAGTCTGCAGCAGAACATCATTGATCTGTGTTCGCACATTGGGCCAACATTTTGAGCAATTTTACTGCACGCAGTTGAAAAACGAAACAATTGGATAAAGTGTCAGCTAAAGTGTCAAAAATGTAAACAGAATGTGTTTCTGTGCATTATTTAGATAAGTAATAATACAACTTAGCCGAAAAATGTAATATTTTATTGGCTTTACTTTCCCCAAGTAGTGCAGGAACAAACGTTGTGTAAGATGGGAAATTGAATGATAATTTCATGGCCAGTTATCTTATCTCAGGAATATCCGTACCAAAAATTCTTAAAATCCAATAATCCTTCTTCAAGTTACAAATAATCCAAAACGTTCGCGATGTTTTTTGAGACACAGTGTACATAGGCGTACCACCTGTTGGCTAAGTCTGGCTCGGAGGCGTGGTAAATCGAGCTGTGCGTCGCGTGGCTGAAGCTCGGTGTCAGCGGGCGGCCAGCAATGCCTCAGACACGACGCACGCAACTCAGCGACCTCTAGCGGCGTCTGAACGTACAACAGTTCATTGAGACCACTCGGCCACAGCGCGTCGTGACGTAGGATGACGTCATTCATGACGATCCGCAACATCCGCTCGTCGTCTGCAGCAACAAACACAGTTGACACGAGCTATGTATGTCACATTTAAACTTGTACTGCACCGTGAGTCGGCTAGAAAAAAATACGTCGGACCGTCGGCCTAGTCCCGATCAACAGTGACGTCGTGACAAATGTCCGCCCCCCCCCCAAAAAAAATGGGGCTGTCGAAAAACTGTCGAAAAATCTTCTTCTCGTCTAAGAATTTCTGTCTAAAAATCACAACTTTTCGCTGAAAACCCCCAATTATAGCGAAATTTAGAGGCAAACTTGAAATTTTGAGATCCCTGTTGGAAAAATGCAACTTGCTGCCCCGCATAAGCTTACTTTTTCAACTCACCACGCCGCTGGTGCCGAATGCCGATACTATGCAGCCGCCCGCCTATGCCAGTCCTGCCCTTTAACTTTTTGAGTTGAAAATGGCACATCTGTCTGCCTGGAGAACTTTAACATTTCATTTTTTCTACGCCTTTTGTTCTCGAATCACAGAAGCCTGTGAATGACAGACAGCCGGACGAACGGGCAAGACCCGTAATACGGCGTGATAGGACAGTCATAACACTGACTACCATGGCTAAAAACAATTATACGCTTCTTGCCGTGCTCAGCAAGAGGCCAGTAGTAGAAGTCCCAGTCTGCGGCCATGGACACGACGAACAACGCGGCGATGGGTTCAGTCAGCGTTCCGTCGAACGTGGTCTTGAGTAGCTCGGTACATGCGGCAAACACGCCTCCTGCACGCTGACCGCTGCTGCCACCGGGGGCTGCAGTGCGACCGACGTACTGGAAGCATTGGCGCTCACGGTGCTTGAAGACAAAGATTCCAGGACGATCCAGCTCATCACTGATGGCTGACGCACGGTCGGCGTTATGGCGAGACCACCAGTCGGCAGTCTTCGACAGTAAAGTCTCCCGCAGAGCCGACGACTTGAACTAACAACAATCAACACACGTTCACCTGACTCGATCGTCATTCGACAGTGCGACGGCCCAATCCACCGCATCATATTGGCTGGGGCTTCGACTCTTAAATCGCCCCTTCCCCTTGGGGGCAAAGATTTTCATTTCGCACGATGTGGCATTGAGGCCCCGCAAGTGTACCTGTCAAAGGGTATCTAAATCCGTAGAATGGTTCAAGCAGGGTGCACAAATGTGACAGATGACGGACATACGACAGACCAAGACCACGCCAGACAGAAATGTATAGCATTAGGTGGAAATCGTTCGTGCTACAAAAAAAATCGATTTATAAACATAACCTATGAATCTACGGATATCATAAGCGGACCTTGCCGGCTGAGCTGGACGGCGCGGCTGCGGTGTCCGCCCACCAGCCAGTCTTGACTCGGATGTCGACCGGGTCGACTCGCTTTCCCGTCAGGATCAGTCGATAGCCGGCCAGGATCTCGTCCAAGCGGCGTCTGTCCGAGCCCGAAGAACCGCTGCCTGCGTCACCGTCGACGTCATCGGCGAACTGTTCATCCCTGCATCAACACACCATGACTCTGCATGATGCTGCATGAAAAGTGCTTGTCTCGCTCTTGAATACTATTCTGGTCTTGAGAAGTATTGAGAAAAGTCGTGCTCTTGGTCTTGAAAAAGTCTCGTTTACTACATCACCAATAGAGAGTCTGAGAGAGCTCCCCTAGCGAAATTCGGAGTTTTCCGCACGCGCGATGTGATCTCCCGAATAAATTTTGAATCACGAAAACCTGCTCATCAGCAGATACAGAATCAAAACCAAAGCCTCAAGTATATCCCCAAGGTCAGGCAGGCTATGCCTAACATCCCTGCTCATTCAGCCTCATCGGTGCATTTTTAGGGAATTGCCTAAATTCTCCCAAAAATATCTGAAAAAAACGCAGCGAGACGCGAACACGGTTAGTGACCGTTGATGCTACCTGAAAGACAACGTTTGCACGGCGTCGCAGAGAGAGCGGATCTCGCGACTACAAGACTCGTAATCGTCACGACTGCCGTCGATGACGATCTTCTTGAACTTGAAGTAGTCCATGTTCTTCGCGTTGATTTTCGCCGCCATTGCTCGACGTACAGCTACAATGCAACACCGGCAAATCACCGGCGGCTATACGTAGAGTACACCACAAAAGCTTATAGGAGCATAAGAGGGTTTTCAGCCTTTCAAAGGGATGGCATAATTTAAGACCTAAACTATAGGCCTATCACCTTTCTATCCATAGCTTTGTTGTCGCTAACAAATGCTTTTTACAGTCAAAAAATGACCGAAAATCGACGGCAGCGCTTTTCAGAAGTGATCTGATTGATGACGTTAGCCGATAGTGTACGGCGCATGCGCCAGAAATTTCTCTTCTGGAGAATTAACATTCGTCTCCTTGATGCTTGATTTGGTTGCAAGAAGAATGTGAAACAGTTACATGTAGACTATACGCTACAACATTATAGACTTGCAGTATTACGTGCACGCTTTAGACTATCGTTTCTATCAGCCCGTCTCCAACATGCTTTTCATCAGTACAGGCTCTCCAACCGTCCGAAATATATAAACTTAACTCGGGGCTGACGCCGATTGCTGAAATTACTGTCTGTGCGTACTGTAGGCTATAGGCCTACTATACGTCATTATATAGGCCTAGAGATTCAGCGAATGCATGCAAACTATCGATCGACTAGATTAAGGCAGGTGCAAACGCAATCAAGACTGTTCGTGCCTGTGCACTAAAGTAGACCTATGCCTGTACAATAAGTCTTCGTGATCATACCTGTCTACGACTGTGCAGCTCAGTAATCTAGCTGGAGCGAGCAAATACCTTGACGCAGAACTGCAAAAATCTGCTCCTTAATCGCCGCCACGAAAAGGAAATCTGGACACCGTATTGGTGACCTTACTGCCTGATCGCCGGCAACGCGTTTTGTTGATACTAGCGCGACTTTGCTTTTGCGTTGTTCGTTAGCCGAGCACAGCAGCATTCCAGCCTCCGTACTACAGCGGCTGCTCCGCTGCTGCTGCTGCAAATTGCTGTGCAGCCTGCCGCCATCTGGCTACGCCCGGAGAAACAGCGACAAAAAATCAATAGTCAGACCAACACTGCGCTACTACCGGTAGTAGGCACCCTCGACACAATGCCCATTGTAACTTTCAACAAGAAGCCCAGCTGTCGCTAGGATAGCCGACCGTACTAGTTGTCAGAGACCTTCACTTGAGGTCATCCTTGAGGTCAAGGTCATCGATTTATAGTGTCATTTGAAAGACAGTATGCGACTTCCTGTTAGTAATCAATAGCAACTATAGGCCCTATCTTGCACCGTTTACCCACAATACATCCGCGACGGACAGACGGATGACAACCATGACAACAGCTCGACCAAATTAAGGCAAAATAATTGAAGTACGGTTGACTAAAAATGCAAATGTTTTGCAAACAAAATGTTTCATAAACGTTTACGTAGGGCCTGTATACAGTTTACGTAACATTGTCTGTGTGTGGCTGAGCTGAGACTGAAAGTCGACAACGAATTTGAGCAATGCTCACGTGACGCGCGATAGCATCTGTGCTACCAGTATCTGGGAAATTAATGATAATAATGCGTTTTGAAAGGGTACCCAAATTTGACGCCCCCGTAGGGAGGATTCTTTAAACGTTAAGTGGGTTAAAACTTAGGCCTAAACTGCTAAAATACATGTCTTATGGTAAAGAAAATTCAGAAAAAAATTCAGACGCAGGTTGTTCTGGTTTATTCAGTAATTTCGGTGCAGTTCACTGTTAAAATATGCGTCACAGACTAACATCATGAAAAAAATCACGTTTTTAGATCTCAAGGTTGTTCAAGGTCATTAATGTTGGTACCCCCGGAAATCTCGTCACCAGTACTTGTTATAGGAGCAAGACTGCAAGTGCGTGCCCAATTCCCACTGCCCATCTGCAACTATTTTCACGATAAATGAGTCAACATCGGTAAAAAACAGCTTCTAAAAGTGTACCCCTTTTGACGCCCTCGTTCGAGGGAAAACTCCTCACTTAAGCTGCGCAAAATTTTATTATGAAAAACTCGAATCCTTGTGGCAAGCCACATACAGTAAAAATCTCGTGATCCACCTAGCTTGCACTATTTTGATAGTGCTGCAAGGGCACACGGACGGACGCCTCTACAATAGCTAAGATGCGCTTAGCATCTACTGTCACACATAACTTTAAATCAAAACCGTGCTATTGCAACATCGCAAAGGCACACTATCTTTGTTCAAATTTTTCTCTTGGGCTCCAAAGAATGATGAGGGTGACCAATCCTGTGATATTATCAAACATTTCGTTTATACTCAGGACGAATTTCTGAAAAATGTGACGTCTAAGAGCACGTTTGGATACGGGCGGAAAACCTGATGTTTTAACACAATCTGAACATGCTGAATTTGATTATCCCAGTTCCCAAGCTGAATATTGGGTTTTTGACCCTCTAATCTGCACAAACAAGATGGCGGACAAATTTTCACTTTTCAGCACTGCCTCGAAAAAGCATCTATAGGCCTAATTCAAGCTCCAAAAATCATCCACTTCAAATTCAGTACGTATATTCCAGACATCATAGGAAACTTGATGCACCACAAAAAGGTCACAGATTAAGGTCACCTTTTGTCCCTGAGCTCAGAAAAAGCCTCAGATACAAAATGCACTAGAGCTGACTAAAAATTATGACTGCCACAACTTCACACATGCACAGTCATGCTTTTTTTCCAACCAATAAGAGTCAAAAATTAAATTTGCATCAGGTGTCATGTAGTGATTGCAATCCCAGGATTGAATCCTAGGATCCCAGTTTGGGATTAGGCTTACAGAGTGGTCATTATTTTGATATCCCCAATAAATTTACTTCATGAATAAGATGTAGTAGGCCGCTTCGGAAGGTATTTGGGAGTTTGCAGTTTGCATTCACTGACTTCTTTTGTACTATACATTATCGCAAAAAAAACAAACACAGTAAATTTATTAGACAGCTGTCAAAAAGTTTACACCAAGAAACTGTTACATTTTATTCTATTTTATGTAAGTTGCACAGTAATAATTAACGATTCTTGTCATAGTTTGTGTATCACGATAGTCAACAGGCCAATAAATTTTAAGAACATAGGCAATCAGCAGTAACTGGTATTACTTTTACCTTTATGATGCTTGTCTCCACCTTCTTCAATGTCTTCCATGTCAACTGAGATGCCTTCTTCTGCACCTGCATCGTGGAGGCAGTAGTCGTGAAAAGTCAGTGACAACTTCTTCTGTCCTTCTTCCTGTTGGTGGCTTTCTTCGGCGGCATGTACAAACACCTGTGTGTGTTCATATAACACTTAAAAAGTCATATGTATCATCCATATGTTAAAATATTTATCACACAACAAAGACATAGTTACCTACATCAACATTACAGAAACACTCAGTGATGTAGGCATATTATCAGCAGGGACACACAGTACTTTGCTGCATTACAAAGTATTAGAAATAACTAGCAAAGTTCCTGCCATACGGGTGGTTCCACTCCATTATCAGCAACTCAACCTCCCCCTCTCAGGCTGCCCGTGAGGTGAGGTGGAGGCACAGAAGGCGCCAGAGGAATATGACAGACAACAGACAGACAGACAGACAAACTTTCTGCATTGTCAAAAAAACTGCAGTAAAATTGCTAACAACAATAACATATTAAAAAGCCTTGACAAAAAAAACGGCATATAGGCCTACATACTGTAAAACTTCTAATAAACGCCTCTCTGGCGTTTATTTGTACATTTGACAAATGGCAAAATTCTGGTACCCATCAGTCAGAGAACTTAATCGTATGATTTGTGTTTTTTTGACATTTTACGGTATTATGACATTAACCTTGACGTCATTGTGGCTAGTACCCAACGTGTATTTGGCACCCGGCGTTTAACAGGGACCCGAAGTTTATTGGGGACCCAGCCTTTATCGAAAGTTCTATGGTAGCACTGCTATACACATTACCTCTGCAACTTCTTGCAAATGCTTTCTTTCGCTCCTCCTAGATGCTTGTTGCTGCTTCCTATTTTTCTTCATTACATCAGCACTGTTCCCCTTCATCAGCAAAGTTGGTCTATAGTCCACATCGTCGGGATCTTCTGACGGCCATCCATAAACAAAATGCTTGTTACAAACTCGTTCCCACGACTTGGGCGACCAGTTTGGTCTTGCTATGGCTTTCACCCACGCACGACGCTGGCGCCGACTAACAGGGATACGAAACATACTGATGCCGCTATTACTGTCTTTAGATGGTTTTCGAATAGTGCAGCCAACGACGCAACAACTAGCAGGCATTATAATTTAAGTGTACTGCGCAACTAAACGAACTAAATAGAACAGCACTGTGAATAAAACTGTGATATAACTTCTGTGTTTAAAAAAAATGCTAAATGATTGTTATTGTTTACACTTTCTGCCACTCGGGTGCCTGTGTGCGCATGCGCGCATACATAATGAGATCAGGCTGCATCGTATACGATAGTAAATAGTATCTATGATATTATAATTTTTCTCTATGGGTCAAAGTGCATGGTGCTTGTTTATGTTGATCAGCTGTTTTACAGAGAACTGTTCCACGAATGTGATGAATGACATTTTGACGCAGAAATCTTTGCAAAAGGAAGATTATTACGCAGTTCTCGGATGTGATGAATTGTCAACAGTACGTCGATGTTTTGTTTTTAAAATATATCAGTTTTTTTTCATCAGATAGCATCAATATTCAATAACACGTGTGGTGCTTGACCGTGCGCACGCACTGTCCTATGTCGCAGCAGAAAATGTTATTGACGTGCGAAAGTGCACGGTCACTCGCATAACGAAAGTGATTCTACCGATACACACCAATGTCATATATGTACACAGCCGTTTAAGGTGGCGTAGCTATTCTAAACAATTACCCGATATGGATACGATATTTTACAAAATATCGCGATATCGATATCGCAATATTTTTACGCGCGATAGCAAAAAGCTTCGCGCGTCTTAGGCATGGCCTGGGCGTCTGTCCGTCTAGAGTTTGAGTTTTTTGCTTAACAGCAGCAGTTCAATGGACATAAAAGCACTCACACAACTCTCCACTTGTACACCAAATTATTTGTTTTTGAGTTGGGTTGCCTAGATTTTCAAAAGAAAATATAGTGGATATAGTGGATTTAATTAGTGGTTCATTGCTAGTGCTTTACATATTTATGTTTTCCGTATTTTGTTTTCAGACAGATCAAATTATTGCTGAATACAGAGCCAGAGTTCGATTGTACCACCCCGACAAAGTTCCTGATGACACAGATGCTGGTATACATAAACGTACAGTTACACGTTTCATTTAGTAACAGTTTACTTTGGCTAAAGTTTATCGAATGGCACCACAGAGGCAGAGTGTTTGTACTTAAAACAAGAAGCCCAGCTGTTGCTATGATAGCCGACTGTACTGGTTGTCAGTGACCTTCAAGGTCATCCAAGGTTGACGATGAAAAGGCATATGCAACCTCCTATTAGCAATCAGTAGCAACCTATGCCCTATTTTACACTGTTTAGCCACAATGGCACGTATCAGTTTTCAAGGTCATCCAAGATTGATGATTTTCATCTCATGTAAAGGGTCTGCCACTTTCTATTAGTGATTGATAGTAACCTAGGCCCTATCTGGCACCATTTCCAAGATACGACCATTTATAGCTTAAAACTTTCCATTGAAAATTGCGGCCAAACTGCTGCAGATAGAGACATGGTTACTATTGACAGTTTATAGGAAGTCGCCAGCACTTATTCGATGGTACCAACGCTGACCCTTTATGACTTACTGTTTAGCCAAAATACCACACTATTGGCATACCATATTGTGTTAAGGCCTTCAAGGTCATTTGAAAGCCAATATGCAATTTTCTGTTAGTAACCAACAGCAACCCAAGCCCTATCTTGCACTGTTTAGCCACAATACATTTATGACAGACAGACAGACAGACAGATGATAGACAACAACCATAACATAAGCTTGACTGTTACTTAAATACTGTCGGCTAATAATGATGACACATATCTATTGGCACGTTGTTTTGCTTATTATGTCACTGTCTGACATTGTTTAACTGTACATAATAATGAGTCACTGTTTTTGCATTTCATTTTCTTTGCATTGCAGCTGCACATTTTGTAAAGTTGAAGAAAATAAAAGACGTTCTGTGTGATGAAGTCACCAGGCAGAGATATAATCGGTGGCGCTCCAGTGGAATTTGCATCTCTTTTGAAGAATGGTGTGCTAGATGTGCACACTGCACCGTAAGTACATATTCTTTTGATAGCATGCAGCACAGCCAATCATTGAGCTTGTTACTGTTCACAGTAATGACAACAGTATGGTTTTCAACATTATTGCTGAGTTTTTTTCTGTCAACATGTTGAAATAAAACTAAGTGAAATAAGGCTTAAAATATTTTTCAGCTTCAGATTTTCGTTCATTTCTAGAAAAAAAAACTTGCATCTGTAAAATTTTTATTGGACCCCAAAAATATTTCTCATGGCTACCATTTATCGTGTCAGTTTGTTTTTATGAGTTTTTGTGTAATGTTACATGAAATGTCATGAGACAAAAATAAAAATTGAAATTTTTTTACCCCCTCCCGCCCCAATCCTACTTTTTTGCCTGCTGTAGCTAAAAGCGTAGAAATTTTTTTAAGCCCTTAAAGAGACAATTTAACCATCTGCACTGTGTATGATGGCGTGATTGAGCTGATGGGATGTAAGGACTACTGCACTTAGCTTGCTGACATTGTACCTGAACATGTAACTCAACTTTTTATTTCTCAAAACTCATTGAATTTCAAGGTCACATGTTGTCATTCACTACATGACCTTGACCTTGACCTTGATGTGGTGCCACTTTATTACTGCTGCTGGCTACAGGCAGTACTTAGCTTTGGCTTGTCGATCTTGTTTAATGTTATTTCGTTATCTGTAGCTTCACGGTAGTCTACCGGACTATACTTGGTGGTGGCCTAACACTTTTTTTGTGTAGTGTCAGTGATAATCTTTTGTTTTATTACCATTTTGAATCAAAGTAACAAGATCAGACTGAATATTTTACACAAATTAGGTTTTAGACGAGAATGCTTTTGAGAGAAAGTTATAATTTATTTTATTTCTTTGATGTAATGACTACAGTCACTCCATTGGGTTTCAAGTGGCAAGAAGAAAGCTATGCTCGAAGCACCATGGCAGCCTGCTACTGAACTGAATGCTAACAACACAGATAACTTTACAAACAGTATGTACATTAATTAATTATTGCATTGTTTTCATATACAGGTGGGTAAAAAATGACCCCACTTGTTTTTGTCAGAACTTCATCAAATCTCCACCAAATTTGATAATTTTTGGCACACATATACTCATATAGCCATGATGATAAAATTATGCAAGGTACACTCATTGTCCACTTCACTTAATTTATGCCAATGCACTACCATGTAAAATGCAGATGCTCCAATTGTTACATTACGCGGTGATTATCAGTATCAGATTGCTCTCCTTTTCATTATCAGTTTGACAGAGGGTGCCACGTGATTTAATAATTTTCTGGTATTAAATATTTTACGCTGAAAACATCAAACAACAAAATAGCTGACTTATGAGCTTAAAACACATCTAATTCATGAATGAGTATCGCTATCAGCCGTGGCATCACGTCTAAGCCATTGTGTACATTTTGGGCATAAATTTTTAAAATTGGAAGCAATAATTCTGCTAATTATAATTCTGCTAAATAAATCACATTTTAGTTTATCATGTGCTTATTTAAGTTGTTAGAACTTTACGGTGACAACAACTAAGCATTATGCAACAATTTGGAGCATCTGTCTTTAACACAGTAATGCGTTGACATAAATTAGGTGAGGTGGTCATTGAGTGCATCTCACATTATTTATTGTCTTGTCTCTCTGTATGCCAAAAATTATCAAATTTGGTGGAGATTTGACAAAGTTCTGACAAAAACAAGTTGGGTCAGTTTTTTGGCCCACCTGGTAGGGCAAAGTAAAGTGGGCCATTTCATTTTTATTTGTTATGCTGTGTAAGTCATGTATGCATGCATGGAAAGCTAATGTACACATAAATTTACACACTGTCATTACTTATATAACTGACAAAAAAGTGATTGTACTTCACTGTAATGATGGAGGCCTGTCGTTTCCAAAGCTGTGGTTTAGACATATCTATAATGACTGTGAGCATATCGGCCTCACTGCACTGTAATCTGTATTTGATAAAGATCAAAATTTAATTTTTAAATATTCTTAGTGCATGGATGCTGGGCTGCTGGCAACAGGGTTGCCAGATTGGCTGGAAAAGCCATTGGCACTCTAAAATTTGGTTATGGCGCCTTGCTTGCTACTTTTGGGTGACGTTTGAGTCACAGGTTTTTATATGTACATATAAAGGATAAAAATTGGGCTAATTATCGTTATTGTTGGGCGATATGACTTCCAAAAAATCTGGCAACCCTGGCTTGCAATTGTGTGACAAAAAAGCATCCGGTGGTCTGGTCTTAAAATGAACCTGATGTAACAATTTCTCCAGTTTTCAACCTGCTGTATCTGTGTATCATATAGATAAAAACTGAAAGTACTGTATAATGAAATTTTTGTATTCAAGATTGCTTATTGCTCCAATGGAAATCACTGAGATTTAGTACTAAAAACGTGTTGTTGGCTGCATTACTTTTGCTCACCTGAATATTAGGCCAGTGTGAAATGGAGCCTGCTAAGTGCATCGTATATGGTGCATTATGCTTGCAGCTGAACATTCAAGACAACCTCTGACATTTGAAGAACTTCGTTGTCGATTTCAGAACTACGAAATCTAAACATCTTTTTTGTCAGCTACATTATATATAACATCTAAGCATTTTGTTGAGATCTCTGTTCTGCTATATTGATGCTGTTTTATGTTTATAATCTAGATGTATTTGCTGCTATACTTGTTGCACTAAATTCTGCTACAATCCGGTGAACTGCAATCCGGTTCTGTGGGGACAGACTGCTATAGCTATGGCCTACTATAGTACAGGGTGTGCCAAAAAATGACCCAACTTGTTTTTGTCAGAACTTCGCCATATCTTCACCAAATTTGATAATTTTTGGCATACAGATAGCCAAGACGATAGAAATATGTAAGGTACACTCAATGTCCACCTCACCTTGTTTATGTCAATGCACTACCATGTAAAATGCAGATGCTCCAAATTGTTGCATAATGCTCAGTTGTTGTCTCCATAAAAGTTCTGACTTATCAAGCACACAATAAACCAAAATCTGATTCATTCAGCACATTCAGCAGAATTATAGGTTTTTGTAACAGCTTGTTTTTAGGTTATCAGAATTTATGCTTAAAATGTACACAGTGGCTTAGAAGTGATGCAGGGACGTCATTTTGGGGGGAGGGGCTGGAAGGGTCTATGGACCACCAATGATTTATGATTTTAGTTTTTTTTCTTGTAAATCCTGCCTTTGAGACGGTGTTACTGCTGCAAAAACCATACATTATGCAAACTTAGACCCCAAGGATCACTGAGACCCCCAAGGATTTGCTGAAATGATGCCCCTGACGTGACGCCACGGCTGACAGCGGCATTTACGATCAACTGATCAAAATGCACAGCACTCATTCATGGATAAAATGTGTTTTAAGCTCATCAATCAGTTATTTTGTTGTCTGCAGTTTTTAGCGTAAAATGTTTAATACCACAAAATTATTAAATCCCATGGTCTCCTTTGTGGAATTCGTAATGCACAAGTGAGCAATCTGATACTGATAATCACCGCGTAATATAACAATTTGGATGACAAAAATTATTAAATTTGATGGAGATTTGACGAAGTTCTGACAAAAACAATTTGGGTCATTTTTTGGCACACCCTGTAAGTTCTTCTGGCTAGAGTTTGCAGGGGATAAAATAAAACTAAGTGAAACAAGGCCTTAAAATATTCCTGTGCTTCATGTTTTCATCCGTCCCTAGAAAAATCTTGCATTTCTAAAATTTTTGTTGGAATTTTAAAAAATATTAGTGCACTTTTTAGTTATTTTTTTTTTAAATTTTGCTGAAGTAGAGCTGTTTACATCTAGTCTGTAATGCTGCTGCATCTTTGCTTTTGTTTCCATGGCTACAATTCATCGTGTCATTTTTTTGTTACTGTGTAATATTATATGAAATGTCATGAGATTAAAATAAAAATTTTATCAAATTTTTCCGCCAGCTCCATCCCCCATTCTACTGTTGGGTACGATTGTTTTCTGAGTCATGGCTCGAATAATGTGAAAACGGTTGCAGATAGGTACATACATGCTGCTTATCATAACAAGCACTGGTGACAGGCTTTTTGGATTTATCAACATCGATGACTTTGAATGACCTTGAACCCCTCAAAGAGAGGTTTTTAGTGAATTTTTCGCAATTTTTGGATGCAGCGCACATTTCAACACTGAATTGCGACGAAATGGCTGGAGAT
>Ga0209367_1002085_pt1 | contig 25912 bp, 14 predicted proteins | sample WorMetLIZISLAND2_FD_187412 | JGI IMG/M metagenome (GOLD analysis project Ga0209367, IMG submission 187412) | Marine gutless worms symbiont microbial communities from Max Planck institute for Marine Microbiology, Germany - Olavius geniculatus... ... | reverse complement strand
TTCAGACGTCACTTAAAGACCCACTACTTTCAGTCAGCCTTTTCTGCCACCTAGCGTCCATCATCCTATGCGCCCTGATTCTTTCTGAGACTTTGGCGCTTTATAAATCATTTACTTACTTACTTACTTACTTCAGACTTTTGTCTAATTTACTCGTGTCGTTGATCGCTAGGTGGAGCTGCTCTGGATCTGAACGCGGTGCCGCCGAAGCCTGCCAAGTGGATCACCGACGTGACGTGGCTCAATCTGGTCGAGTTGTCAAAACTCACTGTTTTCGGCGAAATCCTAGACCAGGTCAGAATCAGTCAGTTATCCGTAGTTGAGCGTGTTAATTCTCACGTTTCAGTAAGACATGTCAAACGTTGTCATCTTTGAGCGACAACGCTTGGAGAAATTTTGGCAACAAGGGATCAAATTGGACGTGGCAGGAAAGGAATTGCGGAAGATGATGTGGAGACGAAATCTCGGGAAGATTTCTGTTTTTTTAACTTACTCGAGGTGTAAGGCTAACGTAGAAATCTTTACGGAAACTATTTTGGTTCACTTTTTCGGCGTTTGAAGAACGCTTTAAGAGCAGTTTAATTTTAGTAGAGATATGATTTATCCGCAGTGTCTCACCTACTGCTAGAACAGTTGTCTTGTCTCGTTTATTTGAACAACGATTTTGGAAGGATGCGATATTTCACCTCGTACGGATTAACTGCTGGGGTGCTAGTCATATAGGCGAGCATATAGCGTTTAGATTCTGAATTTTTAAAAACAGTTATAGTTGATATCAAAGAACTTAGCGGTATGATGCGGTTGTGTGCAGATTCAGTCGAACGAGAAAGCGTGGCGTGCGTGGTTCGACAAGGATGCTCCTGAAGAAGAAACCATTCCAGATGGATACAGCAACGCTCTGGATACTTTCCGCAAACTGCTTCTCATTCGGTATACTGCTGCGTAGTTCTGTTGGTTTTATGCCTCCGCTCTCCGCTGTTAGGCGGTGCTGGAGGCATTGTGTTTTCATGTTTTCCGTCCATTTTTCCATGGTGTAGTTATCAGGTTACTACAATATATGATTACGTGCATTGTTGGATTTTAACCAAACTTTTGTTGCTATTGCATCTTTAGACAGATACGAACGGATTAGGTTTTGGAGTCAAAAGGTCAGATGTCAAGGTAGCTGCAGCCTTAACTGTTTTGCATTTTGTGTGTAATGCGGATACGGGTCCGCTATTCCGAAGGTCCGCTATTCCGAAAGTCTACTATTTCCACTAACCCTAAGCGTAACCCTAAGGCTGACCCTAAACCTAACCTTTACCTTAATTCTTACCTCAACCCAAACGTTAGCACTGTGGCGCGTATCTGCACAATGGACTTTCGGACTAGCGGACCTTTGGAATAGCGGGCCGGTACCGTAATGCGTGGGTTGAGTTAAGTGAAACATAGGGCTTTTCTGCTATGACTACACTGCAAATGTAATACGCTTAGTTTGAGCAGAAAGTACTCAATGGACGATGTCCAAAATGAGTATGAAACCCTCAAATTGAGTATGTGTTAAATGCCACTTAGTGTGAGCTATAGTTGCTTAAACAAATTTTTGTTAGTTGTAACAAGTCTGAAGATATACTAAGCTAGTACAATGGCGAACGACAGCATCAGGTGCACTGTCATCCTGGCGCAACCATCGAGAGAGTTCACCCGATTCATATGCCCAATACAGCGCCTACTTATGTTGATGCTTATAACTTTCTGTTAACTAGTACGATAAAGCTTAAAGGATGGAAGTGAGTAAGTAAAGTGTATTTATATAGCGCATAGTCAAGAAAATCTCTAATGCGCTGAATACATTTTGTCATCAATATTTCGCAAAAAAGTATGTCTTCAGCTGACGTTTGACGTTTGTCAGGAGCAACGAGGCGTCACCTGCTGTATGGGATCACAGTTTTTCTTGCAACCGGACACAGGGGTGAACGTGCCCAGCTATAACCTCAGCCAGACACGCCGGTACTCGATTTACCGACCCCAGATGGATGGAACGAAGAGCTGATCTTGGTGTTGGTTATATACTTGGATGGTTTGTCTGTTTACAGTCACCCAGCAAAGTGATAACCACTTGATAGTGAGTAACTCGACGGGGAGTCAAACCCGTGCACGACTTCTTGGTACTAGGAAACGGTGAGCCCAAGCTAAATCTGCAGCGGTGTTGAGTGTTAATGACGTGCGTCTTTGTGTTGTCTGCGTGCGTTGAAGATCTTGGTGTCCAGACAGAACGGCATCACAGGCTCGCAAGTACATCTCGGACTCGATGGGCTCCAAGTACGCCGACCCGGTGATCCTGGACCTCAAGGCGATGTGGGAGGAGAGCGACCCTCGCTGTCCTATGATCTGCCTGCTGTCCATGGGGTCAGATCCGACGGCTATGATTGAGGACCTGGCCAAGAAGAACGGCATCGGTGCGTTAGATTACTGTGCATGATAACGCCACGGTCTGGACTGGGATAAGTGAATGCTAAAAGAACTTCTGCCACCCCAGACGGTGTTTTGACCGACAGTAATTATTTTAGGATTGTGGCGGTCGGTCGTGTAACACACACTGTCGTTCGTTTGGTCAAGCTTGAGGGCGGGCACCCGTGGATTTATTAACCTGTTATTTTTATACCACTGCAGACATAATGCTAGAGATAGGCAGTACAAGTGTGACCAAGGAAAAAATACTTCACCCGTCATTTACTGTCAACCAACAGTCTGTAAGCCTGTAAAGGTAAGGAAAAAACCGGCACCTAGGCTTAACAGAAACTAGATGATTTTTGACATCACGACATCCACATGGATGCCTCTAAGTCACTCATGTATTTGACTTTTTGTATGTGAAGTAATCTGATGTGTTGTATTGATAACACAGCAATATTAATGTTCTGTAGCTGTTGATAGATAGATAGAATTTGTACTGATGTTCTGCACTTTGCCTTTTAAGAATACACCTAAGACGTTCAAGTTGTCCCTGTAAATTCTGTTATCGTACGGCATATTTATCAGTAATGCTAACTGTGTGATTAACGTTTTTTATTGGGCACAGTTAACGTTGATTACTGTTACAGTTATAGAGTTATAGCTGCAGTGTGAAATTCTCATTAGTTGGCTAATTCCACGCATTGGTTACTTGCTCATAGAATGTCGGTGTATCTCGATGGGACAAGGACAGGAGGTTCATGCTCGAAACCTGATGAATCTCTTCATGACAAACGTATGTGATGTATTTTTCTTTTACGTATATGCTGTATCTCTGTTGTTTACTGATATTTAAATTGCAACAAAACTACTACTTTTGCCTAAAAGGAAGACAATATGGTCTCATAATGTCGTTTAGGGCCAGAAATCTAAGAATGGGTTCGTTTTTCGTTAGAAAACAACATCTCTTGACTCTTGCTTTTATTTTGGTTTAGCGTTTTCCGTTTTATCGTGGAATGGTGAGAATAAAATAATATAGCAAGTGTGATTAAGTAGGCTTTATAGGTCTTTGTTCTGCTGTGATCGCACCCAGTTATCAAAATTTGTTTCATCGAAAAATGTCAGCAAAAGCAGTGCACACTGCACATTGCTGAAATGATAAACCTGCCAAATTACAGAAAACCAAAGAAACACATTCTAACTAATTTTATTTTAGCTGAAAGTTAAGTGAAGCAGAAAGATGTCAATGTAACAAATATTCAGATTTATACGCGCCTTAAATAAGTGTTATCGGCTTTACTGTTAATATATGTCACTTTCTTTGTTTTAATTGCTTGCTTGGTAACATTAGAGAAGAACTTCATTAAACATTAAAATCTGACAATAATGAACGATGGCATGGCTGTATTTGTTACGTTGCATCTGATGCCGCTGCTGCTGCTGGTTGTTATTAGGGAGGCTTCGCGCTGCTGCAGAACTGTCACCTTGGTCTTGCGTTCATGGAAGAAGTGATCGACCTTTTGACTGTCACCGAGAACATTCATGACACTTTCCGCCTGTGGATCACCACCGAGGAACACAAAGGCTTTCCCATTGGACTGCTGCAGGTCATCTCATTATGATGACGATGACGATATACTGCTTTTTCCCTAAAAAATTTTTAGCCATATGAGCTTGTAACTGTCTGTGTAATCTTGCTAACCAACAAATAACAGAAAACGGAAAATGAGCATCGCTCGCGTCGGTCACAGAGCTGCGAAAGAGCGCTGTTGACCATCTGCATGAACATTCGATTTAACCTAAATTAACTGAGGCACGCGTTGTCTGTGTAAAGATGTCGATCAAGTTCACAAACGAGCCTCCGGCGGGCATCAAGGCCGGACTCAAGAGAACCTATCAGAACATCACGCAGGACTTGCTGGACGTCAGCAACATGGCGGCCTGGAAGCCGATGCTGTACTGCGTCTCCTACCTTCATACCGTCGTCCAGGTCAGCGTCATCAATCATCGTCATCAATTTTCATATTAAATGCAATAAAAACTGGAGAGTTGAAACTTAATCACCGTGTCCGTACAACATATGAAGTATTAAGTTGCACCAGCCCTCACGCACGCTGTTGCACTGTATGGCTCCACCTCTGTTAATTTTTACAACTTATTTAAAAAGATTTCTCGCTATCAAGTCTTAAAGTCTGTGAGCAACCAGTTGTGAGCAGAAGAAATTCTGTATTTTTTTTACTAAATTACTTACAGACTAATTTACATCATATCTTACAATGGCATGAATAACAGTTGTCAAAGAAAAATGTGCCATCGGAGACATGTTGTGTGTAGTTAAAAACTGCTGGCGGAAGAACTAGCAGATTCTTTATGAGAAGTTCAGTGGACAGTATAGAGTGTGGCGACCGTGCGCTGTGCAGGAGAGAAGGAAGTTCGGACCTCTCGGCTGGAACATTCTTATGAGTTCAATTCTGCTGACTGGAGCGCCAGTGTCCAGTTCTGCCAGAATCATCTTGACGAAATTGATCCCAAGAAGGTTTTACGATTTTTTTCCACAAAATATTGTTTACTAAAACAGATAAACGTGCCAGTCTGGCATTAGTAACTACAGTCTTATCCTGGATTTAGATGCTGATGCGAATCACCGTCGAAAATTAATCACCTCTGAGTTTGGCCAGGTTTAACTTTCGTGAAAATTTTGTAACTTTTTGTGTAATCATACCAACAGACAAACGCCGCGTGTCAAATAACTTCTGCCAGTCTGCCTTCCTTGGCGTGGCCGTGGGTTATAAATAAAAGTAGTTTATTGATGGCTCGGTAGTGTAACGTTGGATTTAATTACAATCACGAAGTCGTTGCGAGACTCGTTGGTTCGACTCCGGTCGGGTTGGTATCAAGCGGTTACTACTTGAATGGGTGACAGTTTGCGGTCAGGTAAACCATCTCGGTATATAAGCAACGCCAAGGCAAACTCAGCTTTCCATCCTTCCGGGGTAGGTAAATTGAGTGCTGGTCTATTCAGGCAGGGGTTGAGGCGGGGCGCGTTCGCCTGTGTCCCCCGTGAGAGGTAACATATCAGCCAGGTGGCGCTCCGTGGCTCTGAGATTGGTTCCCCACGAAAAGCTATACGCTTTTAAAGGTGTGCTGGTGCATGTGTACAGGGCGTGTCGTGGAACACGGTGCGCTATATGCTGGGCGAGGTTCAATATGGCGGCCGAGTTACTGATGACTATGACAAACGACTGCTCAACACATTCGCTCGAGTAGGAGTCGTCAGCTGTTCTATAGAATTAAATATATGTTTGCAGAACGATTTTACATTGTTGCTTAGCGAAGTTTTTTGTAGTTAGCAATGCACTTTTCAGATTGACGATATGTTGTTTCATTATGAAGTTATTCCCCGTCAAGTCGTGAACGGTGAAGTTTGCCAGGTTTTCCTGTTACGGGTCTCAGATTTTTGTTAAGCGGCAGGTTATGGTAACCTGCTGTAGAGAAAAGTATAGAAAAGTTTTTGAAATTATCTTGCAGTGTACTTATAGGTCTGGTTTTCGGACGCAATCTTCGACGACAAGTTTCAGTTTTACGTCGGCTACAAGATCCCGCGCATGAAGAAGCTTGAGGAGATCCGTCTGTTCATTGCCAATCTACCGACACTCGACAGTCCGCAGGCGTTCGGTCTCCACCCCAACGCCGACATCACGTACGTCTCAGTGCCGACAGGGAGGCAAGGGTGGGGACAATTGCCTCCCCCCTAAATTTTGGGCTGGTGGAAAATTTTAATCCAAAATGCTAAATTTGCAGCTGTAAAGCTACATCTTAAGGGGATTTGCGGTGTATAGCAAAATTGAACTTTTGAGCATCTGTTATCTCCTGCATCGGAATTGCAGCTGTCCGTCGGAATTTTGTCTTAAATTTAGTGTGTTTGTCAGAAAATTGCAATTTTTGCTTTGCTTACTTTTTTTAACCCACGACGCCTCTGGTACGTTTCGTTCTAGTGTTCTCGTGTAATTAATAATTAAATTGTTTTGGCCTGTTTAAAATCTAGTTGTCCGACATAGCCTACAGTGCAAGCGAACACTTGGTCTATAGCCTCTGTGAGACTGCGACGGATCCAGTGCGTTTCTGATTTGCTTACGCCACGCCGCATAGTGGTGTTCTATTATTGATTAATTGATTGTTCGATTTAGCCTACTATTAATTTTTAGGCTATTTATTAACCAAGTAATCTGCATGAACATGCGATTAACTGCGCCGCAAGTGCAAGACGGTTAGTAGCAGTGGGCTCAGAATTAACGGCATACTACTCGGCTGTACATGTATTACTCGTACTCACCCACTCACTATCAGAAGCTCAAAAAAATAATTCTGTCGGTTGACGCGCACTCATTTTCAGCAGAATTCGTCCCAAAAATTGCTTCGACTCACATAATTTCATTCAAACTGAGTGACAGGCTATACGAAGATGGTTTCTGTGTGTTTGTGGCCGTCGGGCAGGTATCAGAGCAACTTGGCACGGGACGTGCTGGACACTATACTGAGCATTCAGCCCAAGGATAGCGGCGGCGCCGGCGAGACGAGGGAGACCGTCGTCTATCGCCTGGCGGAGGAATTCCTCGGCAAACTACCCCGCAACTACGTCGACTTCGAGGTGAACTCTCAGCCATGCTGTGTGCTTCTCCAAAGGCGCGTACAGAGCGACGTAACTGAACTGAACTGACACGGTGTAGTTTTTGACGAACTGAGCAATGCGCAAGCAGGGCGAGCCTATTGGTAATTGGTTTAACCAGTACGTGTCACCGACACCGGTGCATACTGAATGCATTACTGCTTGCCCATTGGTCAGTTCGTCAAGAGCTAAACCCTGTCAGTTCAGTTCAGTTACGTCAAATGCGCCTCAAGTCGACACTCCACTACTGCGATTCGTGGTGTCACAACGGATCGTACAAAAAGCTGTGCAGTTAATGTGTCGAGATGTTGTGGATTTGGTGTGGACTTTTGATTTCTGCGGACTCATTGTGCAACTTATTGTGAATTTGCTCAGCTGTAAAGTTACGATTTGTTATAAATCTGTTGTACATATTAGCATGGGGTTAGCAACTTGCTCAAGGTTGCTTGCAAATGACCTGCGGTGAGAATCAAACCATGCAAGTTACTGCACCTACATACGGCACGCAGATGTGAACAGATTGCCCAGAGTTGCTACTTGGGATGGGAGTGGACCAGCTGGGAGTCGAATCAGTGACCTCTCGGTCACGAATCAAACAACTGAGCCACCAAGCCACCTTGTAGGTCATGTAGGACTGTGTAGGCCTATTACTGTGTACATTACAGATATTGTGTGTTTGTTTTCGAGTGTATTATTCATTCGTGCAATGCCTGTGTGATTGTCACTTGCAATTAAAGGCAACTTACTTACTTATTTAGTTTGATGTACAGAGTATGTTCCTAAGCAAATCGGACTAGGTGCAGTTAGGGCCTTGTGCGTTGTCCTACAAGACGTAGTTTGTTGGCAGGTGCGCGAACGGCTGAAGAAGATGGGTCACTTGCAGCCTCTCAACATCTTCCTGCGCCAGGAGATCGACCGAATGCGCAAAGTGCTGACTATTGTCAAAGCAACTCTGACGGATCTGAAGCTTGCGATAGACGGCACCATCATCATGAATGAGGTCGGTGAATCGTCTTGCACTTTGTCAGCGCCATCCCGCCTATATCAGTTAATTCTTCATGTTGTTTTGATCACGTTTTATCTTTTTTTTGGCCGACAGTTAGGTCGAGCTTTGCGTACGATGTGTCTGGCTATCTGCCTGTCTATCCGTAGTCTGTCTGTCTGTAACGCATGTATGGTGGCTAAGCCGTACGTCGCAGAGGGTCAGCGAGATAAGTTGGATATAGAGCGACGACGAGTACCTATAGGATGTCAGTATAGTTACCATGTCTTTATCCGCAGCGTTTTAACAGCAATTATGAATGCAAAGTTTCTCGGATACGGAATGTGATATCAACAAGCGGAAAACAACAACGATCTCTCCGGCGTTGAACAAAAAGATGGTGAACTTTTGTTTATTAACAACAACGGTTAGGGCGCGGATGTTGACCTAGCGAAAGTCAACTAAAGCAGTTAAGTCAGTAAGTAAGTAAGTAATGTATATAGCGCGTTAACTATAGGAACCTCGAACGCGCTCCGCGTGTTAGTAATGCAGGAAGTAAAAATGTTTTAGGTGACGTCTGAAAGTAGGTAAACAGTGTGAACTGCATCTGAGAGTGTTCGGCAGAGCGTTGCAAGTAGATGGACTGGCATGTCCAAAAGCACGGTTTCTGTAGGTTGCCATCTTGATCCGTGAAACCTGCAGCTAACCACGGCTTACAGATCGCAGATGTCTGCAACCTTTGGTGCTGGAGACTGTCTGGCAGAGATCGATCAGGTGTCCAGGAGCCATGCTGTGACGACACTTGTACACCTGAATGCACAGCCGGAAACTAATCCAGTCAGTGACATCCAGCCAGTGCAAAACATGGCGCCAGAAAATGATTAGTCCTCAATTGTACTTGCCGCAGTTTGACACGGCCCACGCAGCTGCGTCGAGAACACGTTGCAGCTTGGCTGTCGTCTTCTTTTGCCAGCCGGCCAGTAGACCGATACAATAGTCGACGCGGGTAGCGACAAATGCGTGAACCAGTGTGGCGACGGAGTCGTCATCTAGCGAACGTCGGATGCGGCGTAGTTGTCGCAGATGGAAAAAGCACTTGGCACTGAGCGAAGTAACGTGATTGTCCATCGACAAGTTTGGAGTGAGCAGCACTCCCAGCAAACGAACGACGTCGGATGACTTGATGTTGGCTGCACCGAGCATCAGAGAAGGAACATTCGTGCCAGGTGACGTTATCGCAAGGGGGAATTTTAATCCTTTACATTTTCCCCAGTCGGACTTACGGCGCCGGGCGGCAACGTTGGGCCTTGTCCCAAACTTCTAGTTAGGTCTACTATGCTGTCGGTGCCTGAGCCTTGGCACGTGATGTGTATATATTGAATGTCGTGTTCCAGAATCTTCGCGATGCGCTGGACAGCCTGTTCGACGCCAAGGTGCCTAACTTGTGGCGCAAAGTGTCGTGGCCTTCGTCGTCGATTGGATTCTGGTTCACGGAGCTGTTAGAGCGAAACGACCAGTTCTCAAAGTGGGTCTTCGTAGATCGGCCCAAGTGCTTCTGGCTCACCGGATTTTTTAACGCTCAAGGTTCCGTTTTTTCACGTCGTTACCACCTCACGTTGCCATGAACATGACACGTTTAAAATATTTATAAAAGTTCAAAAAATCGTGTAGAGCTATTTATAGGAAGCCCGTCGCAGAGCTACGGAGCATCACCTGCTATATGGGATCACAGTGTTACCTGCCACCTTACACAGGTGAACGCGCTTTGCCCTAATGACTTTCTTAATTTTACAAGAAATTTGAGCTAATGCTGACGAGACGCGCGAAAGCCTATAGCAGTTCCGGTTCAGTAGTTTAGCTGAAAATTGGGGTGTTCACGCTAAGTAAATATACAAATACCAAATTCTCTATATGGATCGCATAACGATAGTAGCGTGGCGCCACCTTTTAAATGATATAGACTTGTATCGCAGCCTGAAATCGCCAAAAAAATTTATAAACCCCCTATTTTGGCGTTCAAGGTCATTCAAGATCATTGAATTTGGCGCCAATCGAGAGCCAGTGTACGACTTCCTATTAGTGATTAATAGTAACCTAGGTTCTACCTCGCACCGTTACTGAGATACAGCGACTTATTGGCCAAAAATCGCAAATTTTGCCCACCCCCCTCTCATTTAGTGCCCTCGTTCGGGGTGACCCTCTTCGAATTTATGGAAAAGCTTTACGGTTCCTGAAACTAGAGTCTTCCAGCTTCCAGGCAGCCGACGGTGAAGATTTGGTGATCCTAGCTTGCACCGTTTTTGACTGATCCACCAGTGTGACAGACAGTCAGACAGACAGACAGAATTGTGATGGCTAAGACGCGCTGAAAGCAGTAGCTGCTTTCGCGCGTAAAAAATTGTGTCTGTTGTTCACATAACGAGATGCTGCAGACAGATCTCCACTGGGAAATCTCCAACAGGTCTTTGAAGATTAGTCGAAATCAGTGGTCTCGCAACAAGGGAGACAGGGGTGATTGCGTCCTTGGTCCCACCTCATTCTCCGAATTTCAGCTTGTCGGAAAACGTTCTTGTCAGAATATTTTTTTCCAGAAATACCAAATTTGGGGCTGGAAGTTTCGCTCTTTTTTGGATGAATTTAGGGGCAAAGTTAAAGTTATGAGCACCCATATTTTTCCATCAGAAATTTGCAGGTTTCCGTCGAAAGATTGCAACTTCTTGTCACGTCTCCAAGTTGTTTTTTAACCTACGACGCCGCTGACCGAAATGTTTTTGACTCGCCAGTCATTCAACCAAAATGCACGGAAACTAATACCCCGTTTACACGATCAAGCTAGCTCGACGAGCTGGCTCCTCCAGCTAACATGAAGCTGGCTGGACGAGCTGGCTCGATGTTTGCTTGATCGTGTAAACGGGGTATAAGAGCTTGAATCAGTGATTTGGCGCAGAACTATTGGCGTAGCGTTCGTCCGTCTGCTGTAGGTGTTAAGGCGCGTACAGAGCAACATAACTAAACTGAACTAAACTGACCAGTGGGCAAGCAGTAATGCATTACATTAGGCACCGTTTAACGGCGTCGGTGACCTGCATGACAAAGCTGACGTATCGGTACGCGTCAACCAATGACCAACGGGTTCGCCCTACTTGCCCATTGGTCATTTCGTCAAGAACTAAACCATGTCAGTTCAGTTCAGTCACGTCGCTCTTTAGTGTGAGCTGTGTCTGTGTGGTTGTCTGGTAGGATTTCTGACGGCGATGCGTCAGGAGGTGACGCGCGCTCACAAAGGCTGGTCGCTGGACAGCGTCATGCTGCACAACGACGTCACCAAGTGGGCGCGAGAGGACATCAACAACCCGCCCGCCGTCAGTAGCCTAATGCTACATTTAGTAAATTACATCAGACTATCAGCCTTCTGCTGTATTAACTACAGTGTAGACGTAACGTTCAGTGGCGTCGTGGCGGGGCAGAGGCAATCGCTCGCCCTAAATTTTGAGCTGTCAGAAATTTGTTTTTAAAAAATCTTCTTGTCAGAACATTTCCGTCAGGAATGCAAAATTTTGGTCCGAAAGACTTACATTTTAGGAAAGGTTAGGGGCAAATTAAAATTCTGAGCACCCTGTAGAAAATCTGCAGTGTCTGTCGAAAATTTGCAACTTCCTGCCTTGTATACTTTTTTAAAACCCACGATGCCGCTGGGGATGTTACTGTTTGAACAAGTTATTTTAAACAAAGCTCAGCTCACGTGACCCGCGACGGCATCGGTGCTGCCAGGTGGGAAATCAAGACGTCCAACGTGCAAGAAAATAGTAATGTGTATTGAAAGGGTACCCAAATTGAGACCTCTGTACAGAGGACTCTTTGAACATACGAGGTAAAAACTTAATGCTCCATGAAATGTCTTGAACTTGGTCTTGGAAAATGTCTTGTTGTTTAGATCGCTGGATCTATCTGTGGCTGTGGTAACATCGTCTGTAGGAGGGTGTGTACATCTTCGGCCTGTTCCTGGACGGAGCGGCGTGGGACCGGCGTACAGGCCGCCTGATGGAGTCCCACAACAAGGTCCTGTTCTCTGTCTTACCCGTCATCCACATGTACGCCATCCAGACCGGACCGCGAGACCCCAAGTTCTACCAGTGTCCAGTCTACAAGAAGCCGAACCGCACCGATCTCAACTACATCACGTTCCTGCTGATGCGCACCACCCAGAACCCCGACCACTGGACCCTGCGCGGAGTCGCCGCTCTCTGCGACATCAAATAGACGACCACCCGCAGACTCTGCCCCGGCCATAGTTCGAGAATTTGCATTTTAGGAATGTAAAAGAAAGTCGCGGATTTTCACGAATTTTAAAATGCAGAATGAGTTTTATTTTTTTTGCACTTTTGGCACATCGAAATGCTGCATTTTTCAGAGTGCGACTGAAGCTTCGGTGGTCTATCATCATCCAACTTCAAGAAAGAACTAATTTATGTAGGCATAGGGCAGGCTATCAGCAGTCAAAGTAGTTCTAGCATCCCAAGTTCACGTGAACTCATGCAGTTAGACATCATCATTCAGTCGCAACACTTGCAACTCTCAGCGTTTGAAGTCGAATGGGCCCGTAGCTCCAAAATGGGCAAACAAATTTTATTCTATTTGATACAATTCGCGAATTTTAACGAATTTTACAACCGGAAGTCATGTATTCTTGAACTATCCTGCCAGCATTGCACGGCTGTATTGCCCCCCCCCCTGAACAAAACTGCCGACCCCGCTCACGAAGTTCACAAAAGTATGTATTGGGGGGGGTCAACTCTAAACATCTCCGTACTCCCCTACCGGCCCCACTCCCTTATTTCCTGTGTTTAGCTGAATAAGTCATTATCATTTCTTCCATGACTGTGATAGGCTTTGACTTATTTTCAGCAGAGAACTGGAATACCGTTAATGTCCGTGGATGCCAATTTACGCGCATTCGTGCTTGTTATTTTCAAAAATTCTGGTAGGCGTTGGTGGCGTAGCATAGTGGTTAGAACGTCGGTCCTGGCCGGCGAACTATCTGTATCATGCCCTAGACTGATGGATGGCCGTTTGACCACTTGGTGGGTAAAGCGTCCGCTATCAGTCAACCAACAAGGCCAACTCAGCCTGCCATCCCTCCGGGGTCGGTTAAATGAGTAGTAACCCATTATATGGGTTACGGAAGGTGGGAACCTTTGTACAGCTGACTGGGCTGCCTGGCCGGCCGGTGCGCAAGCCTGTGTTTGCAGGCTGCACGCGGCGGCTGTGCGATCGACGGCTCTGGTTAGTGACGAAAAGCGCATTAGAGGTGTACGTTGTACACGACTTTGCGCTATACAAATTGACAACCTTTACCTTTACCTTTTAGGCCTACAGCTTTCTAGTAGTTCTACTGCTCACACAATGTCAAAATTCTGACCTCTCCTCCCCTCTCCCTTCGTAAAATATTATGACAAATACAGCCCTGCTGCATTGTTATGGTGCAAACGTTGATGCCTTATTGCCAAACCGGAGTTACCGGACGGCCACTCAGACCACTGTGGCTTAAAAACGTGTTCACTTGTTTAATTGCTGTTTATTTATTGTATGATGTTCGCGTTCCAGTTTGCAGACTTAACCGTTTTCTCAGTTGTATTTATTTACTTATTCATTCATTCATTCCTGCTGTTATTTCTATTGTGGACAAATGCAGTTGTTATCCAAAGGTTGCCACATGAAAAATGAGTATTGTTGCGTTATGCATGGCATTCCATTGCTACACTAATTTGCATTAAGCATTGCAGATTGCATTTTGCTTTTATTGCGAAACGCAGACAGCTACTAACAGACCTTTTTGGCTAGCAAACGGCTTACAAAACGTCGATTTGTTCATTACTTGTTGCATTATGTTTGCAGGTTTAACCAATTTTCCACGCTTTGTGACACTGCCATTTTATTGTTATTTATTTATTTATTCGTTTCAGTCTTCAGTCTTGTACAAACTGGATATTTTTCTTCAGTTACAGTACAGTCAGATTGCTGAATTAAAACGCTGCAAACGTTGATGCAGTGTATGTTTGAAGCTAATGGTTTCCAAAACTGTCCACATAAAGCATGAACATTCCTTTTTTATGCACCCTGTTATAACCACAGTTTGGCCGCAATTTTGCACTAACTGGGGACTCCGGGGCCCTATGGCCCTAAATCTCTGTACCTTCAGGGGGCCAGGGCCCCTTTCTAATACATGCTTAATTGAGATGAAACCAGTATCCCCCAAAATGGCATTTATTCCATCCAGTGGATTGAGCAAAGTTCACTAGTTCACAAGGACAGACAGACATCAGCCGTTTCAATAGCCAGTAATCAGCATAGTCAATGCCGCCAAAAAACCTAGTGAAACACTTAGAAAGAGATCAACAGACATTTAATGTCCATGAAACTTACTATCCAGTTTTGAAACGTACATAACAGAGCATATATACAGTAATAACGGATTATTACATGATGACATGGATACATAATGGAAATAACACAAAGATGAAATTTAACCATTAAATTCGTGGTCGTCGGGCGTCGTCATGAACATGGAAAGAATTGCTGTCAACAAAATGGTACAACGACTAAGTCACCAACTTTCACACATGCAGTCACACACTTCAACTTACAACAGCAGAAGTAGAATGTGGAACCAAGATTTAGGGTGCTTAGTTAAAATACACAGTTTTGACACGGTCTATAAGAGCTATGCCGACTTTACATGTATAACAAATGCTGAACATATTGGAGCAATCAGGGCTGCAATTGCATAAAGGGCAAGTATTAGATCCAACAAGGGTATTGCATTACTGTTTTAAAAAAAATACATATTTATTACGGAGACTTCTCAAAATGACAGAAAATCCAAACTGTGTTAGTAATTGTGTTAATAGTTAACATTACCAACAAATGCAGCTCTGACTGCACAATAAAGAACTATTTCTATCTATTTATTTAAAAAATAGGAGAACAACTAAGTATCAGAACATCACCTACTGGCAGGTAATTCACGACTACTAAAAGCTAGCAAAGACAGTTATCTCTCGGCAATACAAAGTAACAAAACTTCAGATTCACACATCCACACAAAATTTCACAGTCTCACAAATGCATCACGTCACGAACATTAGGATACATTCACAGTTTAATTGCACTCACAAGCTCCAAAGTGTTATCGGCAAAAGTGACAGAAAAAAACAAACAATGTGAGTTTGGATGTTAACGATAAAAACGTGTACGAAGGTTTTACAGACACCATAAAAAAGCGGCAGAATGCCTCATTGAATATCGTTAGTTTGTCAGTATTAGTATGCATGACAGCACGAAATGCAGAATACAGTAAGTGAAAAAAAGAGATTACGGAGAAAGATCAAACAACTCGGCATGCCTAAGAACAGCACACTGTAAGTGAAAGTTTGTCATGAAACAACAAATGTTATCAGCAGTTGCTCAGTGAATCCATTGCAGCCAGTGAGTGAAGTGCAAATCTGAGTGCCCATGAATTGTAGTTTCAGACCCCTGTCACTCATATGGGACACGAAACTTAATCAAAAATTCTATCCGCATGCATGAACAAACAGCAAAAACTAAACGAAATGTATGATGTGATATAAAGAAATGAGGAATTTCAACTATGCCACTTACACAAAGACTGACCATAAATAAAATGTTCTGAAAATAAAAATTTTGACAGCAATTAAAAATGAAACAGTATAAAAATCTATGCAGAGGTAAATTTCAGTAGACAGCACACAGCACATTGAAAATCAGCTATCTGCGTTTAAACATATGCAAGAGCTGAGATGTGCGTTCAAATATCAGTTTGGAGCTTGGGAACTTTCGTTGGCAATATGCGGGGTCCTGGATATGAGTTTCAGCATGCTCCAGCCCACGCTAATCACTGAAAGCAGCAGTAAATCCAACTGAACATGCCTTAAACATGCCTTTAACGAAAACAGTGAAATAACGAAAACGAATGCATTTTGTAACAGCACATAGCCACGTAATATTTCTGTTCATACATGAAGTATGTGGAAAACAAAGAACTACCAAATCACTACTGTAATGCCACATTTCAAGCCACTAAATGAACAGCTATGTGTGAGGGAAGAACAAACAAAATGACCTGAGCAGTCAATTTAAGATATTCTTGTCTACAGCAGCATCAAACTTTTATGTCAGTCCAATGCCATGTGTTCAAACAGTAGCAGTTATAAAATATCCTACCCATTTAGATTCAAGCATTACCCAATACCCACTCTGGTTCTTTTGCCAGGCATCCGTAATAAAAATCACATTTCAATAGCAAAGTAATTAAGCAGACATTATAAACAGCTAGGAAATTGATCCTAAATAAAAAATGGCATACGCACATGCTGAAATATGCTTAAATAAAATTTAATGACGTGAAAATAATATTACAGCAAAGCAATCACATATATCAACGGCCATTCACACCTTCCCCAACACAACACACAAATAAACTTAAGATGCCGTGTATAATCTGCAAAAACATCAAATATCTTGAAATGGCAGATGCTACATTGAAAAAATGCATAAAGGAAAACTAAGGAAATATCAATACCTAACTACAGGATATATTAACACTATACGGAAAGACTAGGTTTTACGCTAATGAACTGAAGATGCATTACAATAAGACAGCTCAAAAACTGCTAAAATATAACTATTTAAACAGCAAAAACAAACGAAAACTAACCACCAACCTATTTACGCATGCACAACATAGTATGTCTTAAAACCTTGCTGTATGTATTTACCATAGACACAATTTATTACTCCAGTTGCAACCACATAATCTGCAACCGCTTAATCTGTGTTCACGTTTACAGATCACTCAGTGTTATCCACTATGTATGCATCTGCTATTTGTTCTTTTATTGCATATTTTATCTGCATCGCGTATCAGTCCCTATTGTATGGACCAAAAGTCATATAAATTAATAAATTATTATTATAAATTAATTATAAATTATAAAATTAAAATTGATTATAAATTAATCGCATCTCCTGAGCATAATCTCATCAAATGACACATGTGGAATGCTGATCAAAGCAAGGCTAGATAGCTTTTTCAACAGGATTATTTACAGAGGGTTAATTCAATAAGTTCGGACAGAAAATTCAAATCATTTTGATACTATTACTAATGGAAGTGATGACAGCAGAAAGCTGTTGTTATAACATAAAGCTAGCATTTCATCGGACAAATGCTCAGTGCTCACTCACTTTGTGTAAGTGGCTAGCTGTTTCTTGACCGAATGACGCACAACTCACAAATGTCCGACAAATTCGTATGAATAATGCAGCCGGACACGTTTCTACTTGCTGGAAGTATCACTGCATTCTAGTCTGTGGTTTCTGGAGTATGAAGGTTCAGGTTGTTTTCCAGTCGTGGAATACATCGCCTGGAAAACTTGGCTTCGTGTCCATGCACAGTTAGACTGTTGGCTGCAGCCATGTTCTGTGTGTCCTACATGTTTGCTGCTGTCACTCGCTGCCAGGTGTGGTCTGTGGGACTTGGGCATGAGAGGTCCAGGCCCCGCAGCCGTTGCAGAGGTCAACACCAACATGCAGTCGCCGCCCATCGATCAGCTGACTGACAACTTACTTAACATCTCCCCTTGCTGCTGTTTGCTGTATGACCTGCGACATTTGCCTGACATGCCATTCAGATGTGGATTGTGTGTGGCGCCGCCACCTCGGCAGCAACATTTTCCGCGTGTCTTGGACGTTCGTCAGCCCACCAGACAGTCATAAATAGTTTGTCGTGAATTGCGATTTTATTTGTGGACTTTAAAGTTTATTACTTAGGCTACATTAAAAATCTTTCATGTAAATGTAAATAGAAATACAACATCCATGGCGGCCGGCCATGCAATGCAACTGTGGGAATACAAACCGACACTGGATACGTTTGTATTATACACAAAGAACACATGTGGACAGATTCCAACAGATTCATTCGATCTGATCCGAAGTGAGCATTATAAAGCAGTAGTTGGTGGACACTGAATACATATAAATACACCTCACAAACACACTGGCACATGAACAACATTCAAACATAAATAGTAAAATCTGTTAATTCTAGTAGTTTGAAAATCATGGTGCTCGACATGTTACTGCTGCTACTATTCTGGCTTCTAGGAAAGTTAGCATTTTCGTGTGTTGTCGGAAACAATAAGTCGACGTGAAACAACAACAACATGTTGCTGACTGTGACAATACTCATGGTTTTGCTTACAACAAAAAACACAACAGGCTCTACGATAGTTAGTGTATCACAGCCGGACACAGATCTTATTATACTGCATAATATCTCTGTTGAGTGTAAGTACCAGAATCACAGCTTTCTTCACATACTGTGCATGTACACTGTGTCTCAAAAAAATGTCCCACTTTGTAACTGTCCATATCTTTGACAAATATTAGCCAATTTTCAAAATTCTTTCACTCGCACACTCTTTGGATAATTTGCAATAAAGCAGTTATTGAATATCCCACCACACCATAACTGCGTCGCTACACTACCTTGTGAAATATAAATGCAAGAAAAAACTAGCAATACTAAGCAACAGGTATGTTGGAAGATGAAAGACACTTCAGACCAAAATTGCGACAAATGATCTGTACAATGCTATGCTGTATTAGACCCGTCTTTGTGGATATCTGGCCTTCGTGGTTTAGTAAGGCTACCAGTTCATCCACAGTGGTCACGTTCTTTTCAGTACGTGCATGCTTCAATCTGCCGCTCTCATGCCTTTGTTCAGTGCTTCCTGTTATCCAAATCTTTTTAGTAATGTGTCCCAGTCCTTCCCTGTTTCTGTTTATCTTAAAAAATTTTGCCAGTATTCTTTGCAAACTGCATTTTTGAACTCAAAAAAGCTCTTATTTAAAGCCTTGTCCCCATTGCTAAATGCACATCACATTACCAGTGTATTGTCACTGCATAAAAAATTATTTTTTTTTACAATAATAGCATCTGCTTTTGTTTAGAAACACAAGGAATGTATCAAAAACTAAACATTATTAAATATTAATATAAAAATTGTTTTTAGAAAATAACTTTTGCATATGTATTACTAGCATTTTAGACATTTTTGACAATAAGAGTTTCACATGGTAGTGTAGAGACACAGTTAAGGTTTGGTGGTATGTTTAATAATAGCACTACTGCTACTTGTCCACAAAATGTGCCAGTGAAAAAATTTTGAAAATCGGTCAATATTTGACGAAGATATGGACAATCACAAAGTGGGACGTTTTTTTGAGACACAGTGTACAGACGTCTAGCAGCGTACAATCTTCACGGTCACAACAAAGAATATATTGAACTGACAATACACACCACAAAATCACAAAACATTACATCAAACATTGCTGCTGAGAAGAGCCAAGAAACTAAAACTGAAACAGTACACAGTAAACAGGTGCAATCAATACAACCAACAGATGCTATTAGGGCTCTTAAAGCAAGTACCATAATAATTATTTTTTCATCTATAGTTCATCTTGTGACTGGCTGTAGAATTTGTGCATGAAAAAATAAACAAAGTTTTATAATAACTTCTAGAAAATAAGCAGCCGGAGCATGCAAACTTATTATGATTATATATCCGGCTTCTAGGGGGATTGCGATGTCTTTGTCTTGACCATAGCTTTGTCCATTCCCATTAAAACCAAGTTTTTCCAACTGTTGAGTATGTACTAAGAACCCTAGAAATAAATTAGCTCTAACAACTCAAAAGCCAGTTTGCTCACAACTGCAAAGACAAATGCAAAGAGCACTCACTCAGAATGAGTGAGAGTGTTAAGAACTTGGATAAAGATACTGGCTAAACGACATCCACCTAAAAGTACTGACAAGAAAGAGTGAAACTGCTATAAAACTATGACATACGATCATCTACAATTAAATACCTCAGTGCACGCATCATACAAACAACAAACAGAATTTTGGAGTAAAAATGACACAAAGTAAACCAATCCTGTACGACAGCAATGGAAAATACCACTCACGCCATGACGGTAAATGCTTCTAGTAAATGCACAGCAACCATATTATAGGGTGGTAGTAAAAAAGTCAAACCAAAAAATCAAGCAATCGGACAGTTTTCATCACTGCAATCATGCAGAACACTGGGTTCAAGAGTTCAACATCACTACCACACTTCACTGCAATGAACGAAACCACAGCTGTCGAGGCGTTAATTTTTAACGCATTAATTAACGCCTTATTAAAGCACCCATGTCCATCGACAGGGAGAGCAGGGGGGAGTTACCCTGGGCCCCGCAACATTTGGGAGGCCCCACCTGTAAACCATAGAAAGTTAGAAAACAAGTAAAAACACATTTTTCAACAATAACTGATGTCATCACTAGCACAGAAATCTAAATAATATTTATTTACAGTAGTGATGTTACGGCAACTACAGTTTAGTTATTTGAATGCATTTGACTGTCAAATTACCACTGTTTAATGGAATATTGGAACTTCTGATTCACAGAATATAGTAAATTAAATACATTTACACATGTGCATTAATTTTTTAAAGCGCATTAATTTATTAACACATTAATTTGACAGCTCTAATCGAAACTAATCATTTCCAAAACTGTCAGATTTATGACAATGCACAGATGCATTTACTGTTACATTAAGAAATACAACTGCACTGCATACTGCATGCAATTATTGCAAAAACACGGCATGCTAAATAATTCCAAGTATTTTGCAGCAACAACACTTTGGTGAGATGAAACAGTACAATAACAATTAATACTTTCTTTCCACTATATCTGCCTACAATCAAACAAGGGCACCTGACAACCGACCAATGAACTGCCACCGCGATCAATGTACAAAATAAGATGCAGCTATAGGCCAGCTATGGGCTGAAAATAATATTTACAATTTCACAACGAGTTACAACTTGAGTTATCTGCAAGCATTTTCTGTGCGGCACACAAAAACTTGACGAGCAAATATCAAAAATAACACAAAATACTTTAAATACAATCTATGAGACAGTATCACTTGCCATCACTGGTTATTAACTAATTAGTAATTATTATTAGTTGTAATTTGACACTAAAGCAGTATAATCAGAAAGTGTATGATACTAAGTCATAGGAAATATAAAACTAGTATCATAACAACATATGTGGCAGCTTTCATGGCAAAAACTAGAAGGTGCTCGTGAAAGTGCATATCTTCGCCAAGTGAAGTGATTTAAAGACAAGAAAAGGGGAGGGAAAAGGAAGAGCCGCTTCACTGCAAGGGAGGGAGGGAAAAGTAATAGTCAGCGTTGCTGCTTGCGCTGTTGGTGCAATGACATCATTGCCATTACGAGTCATCATGTACACACACACACGCGCACAGAACGACGGACAGAACAACCAATCTCTTAATCTCCTCCAATGTTCACTACGTTCACTTGGCAGAGATAATAAGGATAAAATACAGCTTAACTTAAAAATAAGTTTTTGATGGTGTTCAGTTTCTGCAGTAATGTTAATATGCACTGACAACAAGTCCCAGAATGATACAAACTATTACACATACGGACTTTCAACAAACATGGTACATCGTCTCTTGCTGCATTAACAAAATGGAAAACATCACATAAAAATATACAACCACTTGCCAATAGAGACGTGACGAACTTCTTATTCGCATTTGACAACATGCGAATATTGACCACTTTTCAGCTATTCGATATTTGACAAATAGTTGTTGGCACTTCTGTTAAATACGAATATTTCATTTTATGCAACTCGTGACTGAATTTAACTAAACTTTAGACGGTGGTTACTGACTGAAGAGAACACAGAACACTCTGAATATTTCATTATCTTAATGGAACTTGATGGATTTAACTGAACTTTGCCTTAGATATGGATTTTTTTCTGACTGAACAATGAACAACTACTTTGGATGTTTCGCTTTATTCAAATACAGCTGTAGCAAAGTTTCATCGAGGCTAAATAACTATTCGCATTCATTATTCGACGAATAGTAAATTTAATATTCACATTCGCATTCAACGAATGCGGATATTTTCCGGCTTCGTCACATCCCTACTTGCCAATCTTCTCAACTCTTAGTGATAAGTACTCTATCAATCACTGAAGTAACGACAGTCCAATAAACCGGCATTCTCAATGGAAAATATATCCAACACATAAGCGAACTCCATTTAAAAACCATGCAATATCCCTTTCCACAGCTTCAACAGGACCATCTGTTAGGTGGGACTTTTCCTGGAGCAATTTCGGTTAAACATCATATCGTTCCATAACTCATATACATCTAAAGACAAAATCAATACGTTAAAAACACTGCCTTAACCAATTAACCAAGCTTGCTAATTCACCACAAAAGAAAGGTAAGTTGTGCAAATACAACCTAAATTGCAACTAACACGTGTGGAACAGGCGACAGTCTCACAATTTCAGCTCGTTGGCAATCTTTGATGCTATGTTTTTGAAGCCGATTGATGTGCCGGAGATACGCTTGAAGCGAACGCCATTGAGCGATAGCCGTGGTAATTTGCAGACCTCCATTTCCCACTGAACCAACGAGTCTGAACACTCGTCACCGTACGAACAGATCAACAGGTACCGCTCGGACTGCTCGTACCGGCAAAGATTGGCAGCCAGCACAGCACGGATCTCGCGGATAATTGCATCCGGCTCCATGGCAGACGTCGTCTTCATGCTCCACGTGAAGCGCAGTGACCGCGGCCGAGATTGGTCAGCAGACGTCCGCACGGGATGGTCAGCAACTGACTCGTTTTGTAACCAATCAGTATTTCCCGCACCACGCGGTCCATCACTGTCCAAAACAATAATACCACTTGCGGTAAGCCAACCACAGATACACCAATAGTTTTTCCTTAAACAAACATTATCCTTAGTTTTATCATAGTTTTTAAACACACACTGTACACCATTCGTTATTCCTGTAAATGACTAAAACTGCAAATTATGATGTGACTATAATACCACAAACATGTAACCAAACACAGCTTTTTTCAAATATAGTAAAATTAATGTATTCCTTTAGCATATGCTGGTAACAGTTAATGCATACAACTAAGCCTATAATCACTTTACAGACAAAATGGAATAGACTGCATTGAAACGCTAAACTTGATCAAGAAACCGACGTCTTCAGCATATTCACATATCTTCAGCCTGGAATGGTTAATTACCATAATCATGCACACTGCAAGTCAGCAAGGTGGCTCTCTCACCGTTTATTGGCAAATTTCGAGGTGAGTTTGTCCAGCAAAGTGCGATTGCCGGCTTGACCATCAGCGACTGCAGATGGGCCATTAGTCACAGTGTGTGACACCGGGACACGTTGGTCCTGGACAACGCCTCCATGAACTGTGCGTCGACCTGGAACCATGCGTGGAAAACGCGCTGATGACTGCGGAGACGTAACATTCGACACCTGTGACCTCGACGTCCCTCTGCACACAATGATATTAACATGTGACTGAGGCTTGGCATTCGCAGCAAGACAAATGCTGACATTCACATTGCATCGGTCACGTTGCTTGGCCAATGCAACTGATCATTCACAGCATGCGAAATCCGGAAAGTCACATACTGAACAACATACACCGACTAACTACTGAATCAACACACCAAGCAAATCACATTCTAAATAACAGCAAATGATCAAACAGTAATTTTTCTGCAGCACTTTATGCTCCCTCCAAACACGTTGCATGATAATGCATGTGCTATAGATAACAATGTAAAGGACATACATGTACGGCTGTACTATACTATCATACTATTTTTATCATTATCACTGTTATTAGCAAGTGTAATTCTAGCACGAGCATATTACGAGAAATAATGAAGGATGGAGACAAAAGTGCCTGCAAACGTTCAGTGATATCACAAGTGAACATTAAGTGACTTTGAAGAAAAGTGCAGAAGACCGACAGCTAGCAGAAGTGATGTCATAAACCTGCCATGCAGCCTTACCTTACCTTACCTTACCTGTGGGGCGAATGCCACCAAGGCAGCATCCAGCGCTCAGGCCACCAGATGGGCCCACTGCGCATCCCCGTAAAGCCAAAGGCTAAAGAAATCTACCCGAAGCTTTAGCAAGCTTCAGGAGTAGAGATCAACGTATATTTTATAAGTTGTTATACTCAATACGGTAAAAACCTAGATGGTTAACTCTAGTGAGTGAGATTGCATCACATCTCGCAAGGAGATGACAGGCTGTCTCTTCCTCCTGTTGACAAAGGGGGCAGAGTGGGTCTGACTTAATTTTCATCAAAGTCAAATGCCGGTTAAGGTCTGCATGACCAGTTAATAGACCTATAAGAATACGAAGATCCTTTCTAGGTAATCGTAGGGTATATGTAAAGAGACAAAGATCAACTCAGAAGCAGCAGAAGACTGAAAATTATCTTACGTGGGTCGTGTCACTGGATCAGCATTGGCATGTGGCGTGGCATTAGAGCCCTGGCTACGTGGTGTAGCTCCGGGAGACGGCGCTAGATTATCACAGATGGTAGGTGTAGTGTTCGACGTTTTGACTGCAGGCCGGCCTCGCGACACACGGCTTGATGGAATGTTGGATGCATGCACTCTACTGCAGTACACATTACAGAAGACACTGTGCATACTGAGCCGACTAACACAGCATTCATTAATGATTCCTACTTAAAAGTTAAGATTAAATCACTGATAGTCAACAGGCCCTCTCACAGCTCTGTGACCAACGCGAGCAGTGCTCATCTACATTTCCATGGCCACGAGCCGGCAGTGTGCTGCAGACGCCTTGCCTGCAGTATGGGATCACACGGTATTACCTGCCACCCGATACAGGCGAACGCGTCCCTGCCTTATATATGGGAGGAGGGCCAGACCTCCGCATATTACTGCAGTAACCTTCCCGGCGGTGAAGCCGGTACCAATTTGTACTGCTTGGTGAACAGAGACACATGTGTGTGAACAACTTGCCGAAGGTCGTTACCTGGCAGTGGCCCAGCTCGGAGTCAAACCTGCAACCTCAGGGTTACAAGTTTGGCACGTTACTGTTAGACTACCAAGCCACATACTACTTAATTTACGACAATATCATCAATCATCATCATCTGTTTCAATAAATTAAACCACACTCAATCAACACTATGCTAAATTTAAATACAAAAGACTAGTAAAAAGCTACTATATAGAAAAAACATCATAAGAAAATTTAGGCCATCACAAACACTTCCAAGGTACATGATCACACCCAGGAAAACTGATTACTTAACTGTTATGCAATGAACATATCACTGATTATTAGGGACCAACCTAATTCACGATTTCACGGCCGTGACATATTCCATGAAATTGGCCTTCTTCCGTGAAAAACGCCGATTTCCGTGAAATCCATGATTTTTCGTGAATTTTAGTGCTTTTAGTTTAATTTATGACGATTCTAGAGTTTTATCAGCAGCTTTTGTACGAATGCGGCTGTTTGCTACGTGTCACACTACATCCCACTGCACTAGGTCAACCTGCTTGCTTCCTTATTAATTATTAGACAGCTGCGCGTCATTTGTGACGTCATGCAGGCGTGTTTTGTTGATTGTTGATTCTAAATAAAAATTATTATGTGTTGAAATTAAATGTTGAAAGTCTGAATGATGTCGACAAAAAAAAGCTGAATATGTGTCTTGTGAAGAACGAGCTAGACAGTATCCAGGTTTCCGTTGCTGAGCCGCTTAGCGCTACGGTACTTGTCTGTCCCTACTAACAGTGTTGATGCTGAA
>Ga0209367_1002084_pt1 | contig 25918 bp, 9 predicted proteins | sample WorMetLIZISLAND2_FD_187412 | JGI IMG/M metagenome (GOLD analysis project Ga0209367, IMG submission 187412) | Marine gutless worms symbiont microbial communities from Max Planck institute for Marine Microbiology, Germany - Olavius geniculatus... ... | reverse complement strand
GGATGACATCACAGACTGGTGCAACTGTACATTGCCAGAAGCCGTCCAACTCGCTAACAACAGACAGCAGTGGAGAATAATCACTGGTCTCAACGGCCCACAAAGGTCATGAGATCGAGAGAGAGAGAGAGAGAGAGAGAGAGAGAGAGAGAGATAAACTTATGACGGAAACGCCGTGAATTTTTTTGGACCAAATTATAATTATGTCAGACATGGAAATCTTCTATCATGTATAGGCGATGCGTGTATTGCAGTTTACATGCAACAATACAGGGCAATGGACGACTGGACATTATCGACGCACTTCTCGCCAGCAACACTTGCAACGCTGACACAAGCGACATCAATGGTCTGATCTTTTGTCGTTTTACATCCGCAAACCCGTCATGGAATTGGCGCCGATAAAACCGTGGTTTTCGTTATGCAAATAAATGTTTCGCCGCTCATGCCTTGTTTCGTTACGTGTAGGCCTACCCACGTGTTCGAGCTTATTTGACTGCGAACATTTCGTTGTTCAAAACTTAAAATTTAGCAGTCATTAATTATGGTTTTTCAAAACTGTTGATGCCGTTGAAGTAAATAAATATTCTAGCGATCGCAGTGCTTAAAAACTTTTTTCAAATTTTATATAGTGTCTCAATAGAATTCGGTAAGTAAACCGGTTGTCTTGACTCAAATTTAGCATTTATTATCCTCACATTTTACATTTACTCCGTAGGGCAATCGCATATTTTAGTTCTTCTCAAAAAGGTTTTGCAAAAGCTTAAACTTCAGTATGCTATGCTATGATATTGTTCTGCCGATGTGTGTTGTAATTTGTATTGCAGGTCGAACAGTTCTGCAGTGTGCCGTGGAGAAAGCGCGCAGTGACATCACACAACGACTCTTACAGGTTCATTAACTGCTTACACATGCCTGCAGACTTATTATTGGCGTTGATATGTAGTGATGGCGATTTTATAATTTATTTATTTATTTTAGCGCCGAATGTAGTTAATTTCTTAGAAATGCAATAATGAACTAGGCAAATTCATGCCTAGGATGGTCACAGTCCAGACTGGGAATGGGAACGTGTCAGCAAGGCAGGCTGCATTTTATTATTCGTCCATTTATTGTTGATGTTCATTATAGACGGTGTTTCATAAAAGGGACCCCTTTTTGTTTTTCTTATAATTCACTCAAATAATGATCAATTTACACAAAATGTGTACGAGTTATAACTGAAGAAATACTAATTCAAAATATTGTAACAAAACATAGCAGTTGGTTAAATATTTTTTGCTAGTCGTCACGTAATGCTGGCATCATAATGTGTCACAGGCACAAGCTTGATAGTCTTAACTGGTGCTGTCTATCGCTACCCTGCTTCGATGGTAAAAAATTTGGTTCGCTGATGACAAATTGTTGTAGTTTTATAGTTGCAACCACAAAAAACGTGAAAAGCAATTGCATTTACGTGTTTGTGAGGATAGTTGGAATTTCACATGTCCGAGCAAGATAGTGCACTAGCACACCGAGCTTGCAAAATGGTTTTTGGATCGCAAGACGCTTGATTTCATATCGCCATGTTGCTTAGTGCTGACACGATAAACATTTTTCATTAGCGAACCAGATTAAGTTCACCATCGAAGCTATGTAGCAACTGACAGCACCAGTCGAGACTATCAAGCTTGTATCCGTGACACATTATGACGCCAGCATTACGTCGCTACTAACAAAGATTATTCAATCAACTGTTATATTTTGTTGCAATAATTTGAATTAGTATTTTTTCAGCTACAACTGGTAAAAAATTTGTTTAAATTGATCATCATTTGAGTAAATTATAAGAAAAACAAAAAGGGGTCCCTTTTTATGAAACACCGTGTAGTATTTATAATTTTGTTGGTTATTTATTTTCTTATTTTCTAGCTTTTATTTACTCACTCACTAATTTATTTATTTATTTTTGATTTATTTTTATTTTCTCATTCATCAGTTATAGTATATCATTATAGCAATAAATAGTAAGGTAGTACATAACACATAAAAGTATAATACATTATGCGAATTAGCGCCACATATTGGATTACATTACATTATAGTCTCACTTGTGCGCATGTGCCTTAAAATGTAACAAAAATATTAAAACTATATAACTAATAATAATCATTTTATGTACAGTATATTACATGTGTAGGCGGAGGCCAACATGTCGAGGGTGGACCATGAAGGCAGATCGTGTCTGCATTACGCCAGTGTCGGCGGTCATCTTGGTTGCGTTCAACTGCTACTTGATGGCAGTGCGCCTGTTGGTATCAAAGACAAGGTTTGCAATCACGCCTTAGCTTAAAGGCGCGTACAGAGCGACGTAACTCAACTGAATTGAACTGCGCTGGCATGGTTCAGTTTATTACGAACCGACCAATGGGCAAGCAGTAATCAGGCCCGTCGAGAGCCACAGCGGGGCCCGGGAAAACATTCACGCGGGGCCCTCCGAGAAAAAAATTTTGTTGGAATTTTTCTTTTTAAAATGGCGCATTCTGGTGTACTTCATATTTTTGAGCGACGACGGGGCCCCAAACATCGCGGAGACTGGGGTAACTTACCCCATCACCTTCCCCTCTTGATGGGCCTGGCAGTAATGCATTACAGTAGACATCGTTTATTGGCGCAGGTGGCCTACGTGACTACGCTCATGTACGCGTCAACCAATAACCGGTGGGCTCGACATGGTTGTCCATTAATTAGTTCGTCAAAAACTAAGCCGTGTTAGTTCAGTTCAGCTCAGTCGCTCTGTACGCGCTTTAAGGAGCGTGCTTTTACAACGGCGCATTTTCGTAACATTTATATGCAGTGCGCAATTCTGTGTACGAGTATTAGGGTAACACAGCCGAAGATGTTGGCGCGCCTTGTGCCGACGTGTGTGCGGCCGTCGGTCTAGTTACGCGTACTCGCACATAGCACTGTGCCTTATGTGCAGTGGTCGAAGTTGACCGACGCCTGTAAGCGCGCGATCCCCCAGCCGCAAGCAAACATGACGTGCAAGACAAGAGTTTTTTTCTGGAGATTATTCACCTCCGACGACCGTGACTTTAGATCTTTTGAGCGAAAAAAATTGGCACACCGGTTACTTCGACAACGAAGTGTTTTTCAAGTTATTTTTTTGGTTTTTAAGTTCGAAGCCTGTAGGAGGCAGAGGAACGGACAGACGAGGGCAAAACTCGTAATGCGGTTTCTTAGAACGGCCGCATAATAAACTTTAAAAAAGTTATGCAACGCCTTAAATTTGTAAGACAGAAAGAAGCGTTATTCGTTCACTTTAGATCAATTGTTTGACAGATGATAGACTGATTGACTGATTTAGTGGCTTCTAGCCCCCCCCGGGCACGGGCGCAACTTCCCCCCAGTTTTGGGCTTAAGTCTCCCCCAATCCTTGACTCAATTTTTCCCCTTTATGCTAAACTTTTTCCCCTCTAGGAAGAACATTTTGTCAAAGGTGCAAATCGAAAAATAAGGGAGAAGTAAAAAAATAGGAAGGAGTTTAGTTAAAGGTGTAAATATGCCAATGAAAAAAGGGAAAGTTATGTTAAAAATGTAAGTTAAAAATAGGGGAAAATAGAAGAGAGCTTTGTTAAAGGTATAGACTGCTTAGTGAAAAACAGGAAAAAAGTAAAATTTAGGGAAAGTACAAAATAAAGGAGAAGTAGAAAGTAGTGAATGTATAGATTGTTTAGTAAAAAATATGGGAAAAGTTTTAAGGATGTAAATTGAAAAATTAGAAAAAGTGAAAAATAAGGGGGATTTTTGATCTACAACCTTAACAAGACTCCCCCTATTTTCACCGGGCGCAAGCTGCGCCCACCGAGTATAAGGATATAAGCCATGCGTATAGTTTTGTCGTGTAGTTGTGACGTGAAATGCCGGAAAATTAAAAAAAAATATTGAAAGTACAGCTGCTTGTATAACAAGGTAAGTGAATGAGTTTGGCAAACGAATAGGGCCTAGGCCTATTCTTTTTATTCGTGTTGTTATTCTTGTGTAGAATGGTCGGAGCGCGCTGTCGTACGCGGCCGAGCGCGGCCAAGCTACCGTATGTCGTCTGCTGCTTGCGCACGGCGCTGACATCCATGATGCCGATGACGTCAATAGGCCAGTGATGACAATGCTCTGCTGCTGGAGCTATCGCACTGCACGTTGTAATGCTATCTTACTGAGAGTGATGGTAACAAACAGAGGCGTCTTGGGTGAATAAAATAGGAGACAGGAAGTTGCGATTTTGCGAGAGACAGCCGGAAATTTCCGACAGTACTCAGAATTTCAGTTTCGCTGTTAAATTTCTCAAAATAAACGCTTGAACCCCCCCCCCAATTAAGCAGTTTTTGAAAAAAAATTTTCGAGAGGTTAGAGGCTTAACGTTAAATCAGATCAAATTTATTTATTTGTCGTATATGATATCGACAGTGTCCAAACACGCAGGCATCACAGAACATTGACAAAAATTCTATTTCCTTTCAAACGAGGCCATGGTGTAGTAGCACTGAGCACTGACCATTAATCTCGTTCAATCCCCAAACTGTTCCAAATGTCAATTAACAATTACAAGTTAAGCAAAGTACCGGTAGGCCTACAGTTGCATTGCACCGTGTCTCGTGGTCACTAGTAACAGTGAAATTTTGTGTAAACCAAAAAAAAATTACAGGTTTACAAACAGCTACGATCATAAAAAGTTGCTTGTGAGTCGATATTTAAATAAAAGAAAAACTGACTAATTCCAAAAAATATGTATCGAAATAAGGTTGAATTGTGTGCTAAATGTTGTTGTTATAGAACAAGTCTAATGGTAGCTGCGGAGCATGGTCACGTGGCCGTGTGCGATTACCTCATCAGACGAGGTGCTCGACTCGACTTGACTGATGTTGAAGGTCGGTCACCCATAGCGAACATTTCTTCAAGATATAGAAATGTCATGGTCTTGAGGTCTGCGTGGCCTTAAGCCTTTTATGAACAAGAACATTCGTGTCAACAACTTTTTACAACCGAATTAAAAACGGCATAACATTTTCGATGATTTCAACTCCAAAAAGCATACATTTGCAACAAATTTAGCACATTTTGTCGCAACAAAAAATAACACACGTATGTTACGCGGCCGCTACGTGTATTTTGAGAAACTTAGAATGATCAGGGCTGCCGGAGGGTGAAAAAAAAGTGTGATGCCTGATGTCTTTGGTTAACTGTTTTACTCTCAGTGGTAGCCTACTTATAGCAGTTGTGTTGTACTGTCTGCGTGTACGCTTGTTATGTGCATAGTTTTAAATAAATAAATGTTAAAATACAATACGATTTCGAGACGTGTTATGCAGGAAACGACGCGTTGGCGATCGCGAAGATGTACAATCAGTCTGAAGTGTGCAAACTACTGGAACGTTCGCTGCGCGAGGCTCGTCCTCAGGCGACTGCTGCGGGAAGAGACAGCTTATACGAAGAATTGAACACCAATGACGTTATCGCTGCTGACGTCAGCTACAGACAGTCGGAAGTTGAGCATCAAACGCCGTCGACGACGTCAGCGGCGATCATTTCTAACGACGGAAGCTCTTTTCAGTCACCGGAGGACAAAACTTTGGTCGGTGCTGACGAAGAGGCTGCGAACAAGCGAACTGCTGAGGCAGGTGTTAACGATAACACAGCTGCTGCGGCTGCTGCTGCTGCTGGTGCTGATGATGATGATGGAGTTAGAAATGTGAATAAATCTAGTGATTCGAACGTGGTCCAAATGCCTTTCCGTGAAAGCGAAAATAACGCGAACATCAGATCTGGCGATGAATCAGGAGCACAGCTGGAAAACACGGTCTGATTTTTATAATATATTTAATTATTTAATAAGTTACGTAAATTCATCGAAAGCAACCTTTTTAATTGGATAATATTGTTGACGTTTCGGCAACCGCTGCTGCCATCTTCGGAACGACTGTCCACCAGGTGTCGGTGCGGCGGACAGTAAGTCTGCCATCAACAATTACTTAATTAAAAAGTTGTTTTCGACGAATTTATTAAATTATCGTGTCTACCTATAAGTCTATTCAAAGATATTTAATTATTTATTGCGCACAAAGTAAAAATGCAGTTTCAAAAAGAAAAAGCGCAGCACGCAGCCAGAACACGCAGAGGATATTTTTTGTTGTACTAATTTTGTTTTATTTATTCTCATAATAAAAATACAGTACAAAATGCAGGCTTAAAAGATAGAACATGCCATCAAAAACATATAACTTAAAAGTTAAATGTTAAAAACCGTTCGCAGTTGGATAAGTGTTATCGAAAAAAACAGCTGAAAAACACGGTCTGATGTTCACAATATATTTAATTATTTAATAAGTTACGTAAATTTATCGAAAGCAACCTTTTTAATTGGATAATTGTTGACGTTTCGGCAACCGCTGCTGCCATCTTCGGAACGACTAATAAACTAAAAGCAATTGGAAAGCAAAAATCTCTGCCGAGATGTACTTGTATTACAGTAGTACTATATACAGTAGATGACAATCAAATTTATTTTTGATGATTAAATGACTAATTTGACCACAGGCAATGCTGCAAATACGAAAAAAACATAAAATAGTAAAAAAATTATAAATATCGGGTGTCAAGAAATATTAGACTTACATAATTGAAATAATAACCAAATACTTAAAAATTTTAAATAGGTTTGAATTCTTATTTAAGATTAAGACTGCATGTTTTAGTTTTAAGTATTTTGTAAGTATTTAAGTATATTATTTTAAATATGTAGGCCTAATATTTTTTGATATCTAAGATTTATGATGTTTTACTATTTTTCATGTTTGTTCATCCATTTTACTTAGATCAGCTACTTTTTTGTTTCTTTCCTATCTTAGAGCAGTAAAGTGAAATGTATAAGCACGACTAATTACTGTGTGACTGTAGACTCAGCTGGTAGGCATGGGCACGACAGAAGGCGAGTATCTTCATGGCAACGAGCTGCATCAGCTTCAGCAGCAACTGTGGGGCATGGAGCGAAAAAACACAACACTTGAGCAAATGGTGAAAATATCCACATGATTTCTCATGCTTCGAAGTTTGAATAACACTTAACGGATTATGCTAAGCATTAATTTCGCGCGAGACCAATTCCTGGGTACAGCAGATTTGCGATTTCAAGTTGAGTTGATACTTAGCAAATAGGCCTAACCTTCTGGTCAAAAAAGTGTTTACAGAAGTACAAACAATCTAAAGTTGACTAAAGTTGAAAATTTGCATGTGGGTGGAGTATGGTAAGAGAATAACGTCTGTACTAGAGCTGCTAACGATGAAAATTATTTTAATGAGCATAGTTAACTTTTCAAAAATTGGCGATTAATTAATCGTTCGTCAATTTTGATTAAAACTATAGCAGTGGATAAAGGTCCTATATATATTGTGCAAGAAAAATGCACGTTTTTGTCAACTTTATATGTTATTCAAATAACAGCTGTCACAAATACACCGAGTCAACATCGGGTCTTCTGAGTGACATAACTTTTTAAAAAGTTTAACAATTATTTAAATTTTGTCTATTCGTTAATTGTCGCAGCTCTAATCGACTCCCGATAAGTATTTGTTTGTTCTCCGATAAAACTATGCTGGTGACTTATATGTCGAAAAAAACCTTGTTTGTTTAATATAAATCGAATTATACCACATTTTATGCAGAATTGTACGTTGATGCTGAATTAAATGTGATGTTAATTTTAGCTGTCAGATGCCGAGAAGAAAAAGGCTGCTGCAAACTCAGCCAAAACCGACACTGAACGCAAATACTTTCTACTGGCGGTTAAACTGCAGCGCTTGCACGCCGAACTCGACAAGCTGCGCGGTGTTGTACAAGAATTCCAACAGCAGTTTGAAGGCATCACTGCAGGAGATGACGACAGCGAACTGCCTTCTTTGCCGCCGGCAGCCGTCGTCGAAGCGTACGTCAAGGACGTCAGCAGAATAGTCTGCGGTCTGGCTGAAACAGACATCGACGAGATCGATAAGTCGGACGTTGATCAGCAAGAGAGTCTGGCCGCAACGGCGCTGACACTGCGTAAAGAGAACGAGTCACTGCGACGCAGCGTCGAACGGATGCACGCCGAAAAGCAAAATATGGAGCAGCAACTGACCAGCGTGGAGGAAATGATCACCCTGGCTCGGGAGCTAAAGGAAGAGAACCAGGGTCTGATCCGCGACTTCAGGGGTCTGAAAGACCGCATCGACGTCGAGCAGCAGGCCGACGCGCACGAGATCGCCGAACTGACCAAGTCTTTCAAGGAACTCATAACCGACAACGAGATGTTGAGGCGAGAGAACGAACAACGACTGATAGAACTGGCGATCAGCGACACACAGCATCGTTTGACCGCGTCATCATCCTTGGCGGAAGCACGAGCGCTTAATAACGCTGTGATCAGCTGGGAAAAAATCTTAGACAAGTCGACGGCATCGTATCCAGTAGTTGTAAAGTCAAGTCAGGTCACTTTGGACCAGAACGCAGCGCAGACAAAGAAGACATCGGTCGAAGTGTGGAAAAAGACCAGGCTAGACAGTGACAAACCGACTCAAACCCAGAAAACAGACCACGAAGTTCTGGGGGCAACGAACGGTGAGTGCCTGCAGTTAAAAACGCCAGTAGAAGATAAAAAGGCATCACGCGACAGCACGGTTGCAAAGTTGATGAGCGGTGTTCGTCGAAAAAACGACGAGATCGGTCGACTGCACCAGAACGTCCAGCGAATGGACCGCGTTCTCGGCCAGATGACGAGGACCACACCTACTACCGAAGAAGCTTGTCCGTCCACCGATCACCAAGAACTGATCGTCAGGAAGACGACTCGACGTTCTGTCTGCAGAGTAAAATCAACGGGAAACGCGGGCGTTGATAACAGCGACGTTGGACAAAACAAGCGCGACAGAGAAATAACAGACAACGTAGAATCAGCTAACGTGTTTCCGCCGCTGGAAAGTGAAGCGGCCGCGGTTAACTCCGCTCCGTGCAAGTGGGTGTCGCGACAGACGTCGATGGACTCGGGCGTGTCACGTGACCGCTCGTTCAGAGAGCACGACAACAGCGGCAGCAGCCTCGGGGACTCGGGTCTGCTTCAGTTGTCCCTGCTCCAGTCACAGCCCCCGGGTGACGCGGAGCTCGGCGGACCTGCATCCTGGCAGCATCTAATCGCCGAGAACAGCTATCTGCGCAGCGAACTCGACAAACTGATGACATCACCAGCTGCCTCCGGTGAGGACGACTCGGGAAAAACTGCATCGCAACAGCAGAGTGATCGTACAGCGCAACCTGAGTCAGAGATCGCGGCGCTGACACGAACCGTGAAAGAACAGAGTGCTTATCTGCAGGTCAGATATCCTGACGACAGCGGCGACGAGTTGCAGGCTTGGGCTCAGCCGTATGACTACAACGGCATGGATGTGAACGGAAGCGAACTGCACACAACTGATGACGACGGTAAAGGAACGACGGTTGCTGCGCTGCGACGTCAGAATGCACTGCTGGAGCATAAACTTAAAGAGATGACGCTGAAATGGAACGAGTACGAGACATCCGTGCAGGACCAGACGAACAGCCAACTTCAGTTAGAAACTGCACGATTACACGACCGCCAACAGTCGGCGCTACTCGATGAACTTGCTGCCAAGACTCGACAGATAGAAGACTTAGAAAAACTCTCCAGACACCAGACTACAGCACTGCAGAAAACGGTTGACGAAGTAGCGAACAGTTACTGGTCAGTACTGGAGGATTTAGACAATAGGAGAACGCTGATGCTGGGCAACAACGTTGATTTTGATTCTCGTACGCCGAATGAAGAGAAAACAACACAGGTCTTTTCTCGTCGCTTGGAAGGCTGGCTAAAAGACTACCAGGCTCTGCTCCGGAAAACAAATAACGTTCAACGTCTGAATGGTGACTTATCTCTGCAGGTTAGCAGTTCGGAAGATAAGCTTGACGAAAATACGGATGACGCCGCCACTGATAATTTGAGACACTGCAGAGTCGACCGTCAAAGCTTACTGGCCAATGTGAACAAGCAACTCGACTATGTGAATGGTGCTGTCGCCAAGCTGAAAATTCCTGCGGAACAGCAACATCAACAACAGCAGCAGGCGGGTAATGCTTTAGTTACAAATCCGGAACAACTTGAAGGCGAGCTGAAGAAAAAAGAGCCGAAGCTGAGCGCTAATCACGAGAAAACAGATCGACTGCAATTGAAAACAGATTTGGAACAGGCTCAGCTGACGGTCGTCACGTTTTCCGAAAAGGTAGATCGACTCACAGCCGAGCTGAAAACGAAGGAGGAAGACATCAGGCGCAAAAATGAGGAAATCGATGAAATACGAGTCGAAAACGAGGCTCTGCAGGTGGCCGCCTTGTCGTCGTCGGCGTTGATAGCGAGCGACTGTGAGGAACAGTTGGTCACTGAGATAGAACGTCTGACGTTTGACCGAAGCATGCTGCAGCAGCGCCTGCAGGAGGCCGAGTATGAGCTGGAAGAGACGCGAGAAGAGCTAGCCGGCGAGAACGAAGAGCTTCAACGTCAGCTGGATGGCGTGCGACAGAGCGCCGCCGACAACAAGGCACAGGCTGAGAAGACTGCCGATGTGCTAGCGACCGAAAACCAGAAACTCCGCAACCAGCTGTCTCGGCGTGAGGCGGAGTTCCGCTCTGCGGAAGAGTCGCTGAGATCGACAGAGGAGAGGGCAATGGTGGAGAACGGTCGACTGCACAGCGAACTGGTTCTAGCGAGTGCAGAACGAAGCCAGCTGCGGGAAAACTGCGCCAAGCTGGAGAACGACTGTCTGGCGTTCCAGGAACTTAGCAACGAGATGATTGAGCACTGCAAGCGGCTGAGTATTGAACTGGAGCGACTCAGAAGGCGCAGTACCAGCGGCGGCAGCGGCATCGCGAACACTCAGCACGAGGACTGTCAGCGCACCGCCGACCAGGCACAGCGTCAGATCCAGTCGCTCACCGACGAAAACAAGCGACTGACGCTCGCGCTGGAGACGGAGAGAAAACGCAAGAATTTCACTGAGCCGGAGCGTCTGGCGACGATCGACGACCAGACAGACACAGCGCGTGACATGGAACTCTCCGAGATTCAGTCCGACAACGACAGCCACACTCAACGGCTGAAACAAGGTGTTTCCCATACGCGAGGCAAGGGTGGTGAAGGAGAGAAGGAGCTGATGATGTCACAGTTAGTGGGACACGCTCAAGCAGCTCGCGGCACGGCCCTTCAATTGCGTCGACTGCTAAACGCAGAATATCCGTCACAAATCAACGGCAAAGCAGGTAAGTCGTCTGTAGCCTATGTTACAGTTATACCGTATATATGTAAAAAAAAACTTACCAGTTTACAAATGTGTGTAAGGACGATTGATGATATCAGTCCTCTAAAACAGCAAAACTTCCGGTCAGGGTTGACGACCTGGCGTAGGAGCGCTATTTTTAGAAGATGAGAACTTCCGACTAGGGTTAGGGTTATGGTTAAGGCTAGGGTTGGAACGGTGCCAAGTGGTTTTCACCCGTCACGGACTACAGCGAAAAGCTAGGGTTATGGTGGAGTGAGTCATAAAAATAAATATTCTTTGCTGTCAAACTCGTCAAAATATAGCGATTCTTGGTAGGGTTGAGTCACTGTTTTGGAGGCCGAGATAGGGTTTTAACATGGGGACAGACCACCCGCTGTGGGACAAAGTCGGCCTTAAGATACTACTTTGGACAGACGCGGATACGGACCGGCAAAGCTCGTATGCGGCCACAGCCTATAATAATGCAAATTCCAGTCAGTTTCTGGTTGTAAATTCTAAAAATAGCAAACAAGCATTTCGATTGAGAAAGTTTGTAGCGATGCACGATAATGTCGGCATTTTTAAACGTTATTTCAATAAAACAACCTGTTACCTATCGATTGTGTTTTAAAGAATAACGATGCCTGCAGCGTATTAGACACGTTAAGGGCCATCTCAACTAATGCTATAACTGTAACTGTTGTATTATTGTAAGATGAGTATATCTGTGAAACTAGACAACGGTGAAGTTGCGGAGACGATCGGTGGCGTGTCGGATGATACTGAAGCTGTGTCCGAGACATCGGTAGTCGTCGAGCTGGCGACAGTCGTCGACAAACTGATGGCGCAACTCGACGCCCTGACAACACTGTCAGCATAGATGTAAAAAAACGTTCCAGGAAAAAACGTTTAGAAACGTTAAAAACGTGGCAAAAAGTTAAAGAAAACGTTTAAAACGTTAATAAATACGTTAGCTCTAATTTGTTTTGTTTAAAACCTAACGCTGTAAATGCAGTATAGCTAGAAATTTAAAAATTGATCAGTTTCAATTCAACCCTGTGGTTATAAGACCGAATATCACTAAATTAAGTAAGTAAACTACATACTGCCACAATAGCGTATTAATTCGTTTCAGTGGATTTAAAAGTGCTCCTCGACGTTCGTAGTGGGATTTTCAAATTCAAGTAAACGTTTTAAAAAAATTTTAAAACACGTTGAGAAAATAAAAAACGTTAAAAACGTAAAAAAAACTGGCAAGAATAAAAAAGTAAAAAAGGTTTATTTTTACATTTATGACTGTCAGCGACCGCCAGTACGAACTGACAGTGAACAGAGAATGACGAAAGATGAGCGATGCGAAGTTGCGAACAGCGATTAATCTGACGTTGTGTATACCGGAAAATTTTCGTCACGTGACCCCAAAAAGGTCAGACTCGTGACTCCATTATCTTTAAGGCGCCATATCTCCGTAACGGTGCCAGATGGACGCATGGTCACTATGGACCACCCAAAGGAACTCGGCCCCGGGAGTCGAATGGTCACGTGACCGATGACGTCACGTGACCACAAAAAGTCAAAGGCGTGACCCCATTATCTTTGAGGCGCCATATCTCCATAACGGTGCAAGATAAACGCATGGTGACGATGGACCGTTTATTGTGAATCAAATGGTCTCGTGACTGACAATGTCTGTTGTTTAGTTAAAATAATAGAGAAAGATGAAAGGATCATTGCTACTGTTCAATTTGAAATTAAACTGTTTGATTTTTTTCTACCAGTCTAAACAGCTCACTGATTATATTTATACGGACATATACTGTAAAATATCGAAATGCATTGGACAGACTCCGTGTTCGTATGAACATTATCTCGTATGCCAAAAGTTTTAGAAAGCTGTAGACAAAAAAGACCGAACTTGCATAGCAAATCATTTAAATACTTTTGTATAATTTGCATACATCTTTATTACCCCTGAAATTAGGCATTTGTCTGCACTCCCATGTGCTCGCAGCAACATGTGCTACAGCGAAGCAGCACGTAGGCCTATCATAGCAATAATTATTTCTACTTCGTCCTGTCCTGCCCTGAAACAGTGACTGCAGTGTTAGCCTATAACCGCTCGTAAATTATCATTCCAGTGAAGCATGACAAGTGAAATCTGTCTCGCGTCTGCTTGCAGGGTGCAGGCAGAACCCATCGTCGATCACGGCAATGAAATAAGCACGTTTAACACGGTCTACAGCGATTAATTAATTATGCTTAATTATGATTAATTAATTGATCAATTATGCAATTGTTGCAACAGCATAATATACTGTAGACCATAACTAAAACTAGAATAACTAGAAGGCGCTCGTTATAGTGCATATCTCGGCCAATTCGTGTACACAGACAGATAAACAGACAGACAGACACAGACACACACATGAACAGAACGGCCAACCTCATAATCTCCTCCAATTCACTTCGTTCCATTGGCGGAGATAATAATAACACATTTTGATGAAAGTTTGGAGTGACCGAAAGGCCATGGACCAACCACGCAGCGCGATTTTGGAGGCAATCAGGTTCAATATTTGAATCGAAAAAATTAGTTTTTTGACGAATTTTAAATTATCTATAGGTGTGGGGCAAGACGGATACAACATAATGGCAATGTTCGGCCAAGAAGTGCGCTTTCTAGCGAATATTCTGTGTAGCCTATTCTTATACTGCGCTGCTGTTTTCTTCTCTTGTCGACGTTTTCTTCTTTCTGTATCGCACGCCGTCAACGTCCACCCACGAGTGCCCTGTCCTGCAAACAATATATACGATGTGTCTCAAAAAAGTATCCCCGACATTTTCGACTGTAACTTGAAAACCAATTAACAGATTTTAATAATTTCAAATACTAATATTTCTGACACAACTTACCATCAAATAACCGTTCAGTTTCCCACCTCACCCAACGTATGCTTCTGCACTACCTAGGGAAAGCAGATCAAGCGAAATACGTGTTAAAAGAAAAACTGAAAAAAACATTCCCAACATTATTAATCGTGCTTTGAATAAAAATTAGCAGATTTTAATAATATTCAGCAGAAATATTTTTACACAACTGGCTATTAAATAAATGTTGTAGTTTTCACCTCACCGAACGTCTGCTTTTGCACTACCTGGGGAAAGCAGAGCAAGCATAATACGCGTTAAAATAAATGAAAAAACGCCCATTAATTCTAATTTGTCGGCCCCAACAACAGGTTTTGCTGCAGTGTGTCTACCAGAAAAGTTTTAAAATGTTTGCAAAGTCAAGAAGCGACTGGTAAAGCCTGGATTGGTCTGGAGCAGAACATTATCGATACTGCTGTCAATGAATGGAGAAAGCGTCCCCTTGCCTGTGTTCGCATAGTGGGCCAGCACTTCAAGCAATTTTACTGCACGCAATTGAAAAATAAAAAAAACTGAATAAAATGTCAGCCACAGTGTCAGAAATGTAAACAAAATGTGTTTTTACGCGTTATGTTAATTAAGCAATCACATCGTGTTGGATAAAAAGTGATATTTCACTGGTTGTGCTCTCCCCAGGTAGTGCAGAAACAAACGTTGGGTGAGTTAAGAAACTACATAGTCATTTGATGGCAAGTTTTGTCTAAAATATTTGTACCAAAAAATATCAAAATCTGATATTTGGTTTTCAAGTTGCAGTCGAAAATGTCGGGGATACATTTTGAGACACAGTGTGTATATATACACCAGTCAAATTTAGCAAATCAGTCTGTAAGTAAATTAGGCCCACAAGCCTATGCATATTTCTAGTCACAAAAGATGTTTTTATGGTTGCATGTTAATAAAAAGCAAAACATCTTACTTTCAAAATTAAATGTTCTCATTTCAAAGTAGCACTAACAAAAGAATTTCGTTGTGACTTTTACCAAAAGTGGCTGCCTCGCCAAGGCAAAGCAGTATAATAGACCAGCGACTGTAAGGTCTATGCGAGAGGTAGCTTGATTTAACACTCCGAGCAGACTTTATTTATCAGATTTCACAGTGCAAACAGAATCAATCGAAAGCGACCATTTACAGCTTCACTATACAGTTATGGAACGGCTCTCAGACGAACTGCGTACTTCTCAACGTTCAGAACTCGACTCTCTCAAACCTACTGCACAGCAACTTTCGACTGCACAGCTACAAGCCTACAATGACGCCAATGCAGCTAAGCCGCCTTAGACGCAGCTAAGCGTCCCCAGCTACGAAAACTGCCCCCCCCCCAAAAAAGGGAGCGGAAGACAGCAAAGAGCTGGCCTCCGCCCTTACGCACAGCTACTGGCTAAACTCCCTAGATTATTTCGGTTCTAGGCACTCTGCTGTATTTCTATATCTTTGCTCGCACAGCTATCCAGCTAAACCTACTGTAGCTAAGTTTCCTAAGCTAAATTCTTCTCTATTTTCAGAGTCCTATCTTCGACTGCTGCTAGCCAACCACACCCAAGCAACACCTTCTATCTATACCATAACTCATACACACCTACTCTGCTCCAATAATATTATCTGCCGGGGGCGTGCGGTGTTGAGATTTCTGTGGGCCTAGGGGCTGAGAATTTTAATGTGAACTAAGTTGAATTGTAATACTTATGAGGCGCAACACCATTAATGACAAAAGATATTGCATCATTAACTTTTACAATGCAAAAAATCTATAATGTAGATCGTATTATCAGAAACAACACCGTAAAAACGAGAAATAACACAACATACAAACTGGTGCCGCCTAACAAAAGACAAGTAGAATGAAACGGGTAAAAAGACAGCCACAATTTGACAAAACCTCGCATCCGACGCAACAGTGCAGCTCTAAAAGAACTCGGGCTTGGCAGCGGCATCGTACGCGTTCTGTGCGATGGCGCTGCCAAACCCGAGTTGACTGACCGCTGCACTGTTACAGCCTACGTAACTCCGCCCTGTTTGTGTTGCATGCAAAGTTCGCCCACTTAGCGTATCGGATGGTGTTGTTGGGAGCGACTATGATGTTGGTACAGCGTGGCACCAGGAACTGATGACAGATGAACACTTTAACACCGGGGTGATGGTCAGCTTTTGACACACTCAGCAGACGCCGTGTCAGCCAGGAGCGCGCGAACTTCAACGATTGGCCGTCAGCAATTGTCACGTGACCTGGCTCCAGGCTTCTGTAGTCCACCTGAATACCATACTGTAGATGTAAAAAACATTTTTAATGTTTTTAATAAAAGTTTAAAAACATGTCTTTTCATGTTTTTTTTATATATTTGTTAATTGTTTTTTTTAAATTTTTAAAAAAAATGTTTGTGTCCTATTTTTGATGTTGCGTTTTTGTTTTTATTAAAACATAAACGTACAAAATTACAAATATGATGCATCCCTCATGGGCAAATTGCGTTTAGCCCTGTTTTTGATCTGTGCCATAATCACAGTTACATAATAACATTCAGTACATGTCGGTCTTTACTTTTGACAAGTGGTTTTTTGTTTTTAACATGTTATTGTGCTAATTTCTGCTAAATGTAGTTTAATGTTTTGCATGCATGTTTTACATGTTGTTTTATAAAAGTAAAAACATGTTTTCATGTTTTTTATTTGCAAATTAATGTTTTTAACATCTATGCAAAACACAGTGATTCAATCAATCATAGCAATCATTACGCGCGACAGGACGTAGTGCTAAGCGTCTTAGCCGTCGTCGAGGCGTCCATCACTCTGTCTGTCCATTACACTGCGATATTGTGTCAAAAAGACGAAGCTAGAATCACCATATCTTCACTCTGGGCTGCCACAAGGACTCTAGTTTATCGTGACAAAATTTCGTGTCCGTGGGTGAGGGGGTTCCCCTCGCACGAGGGCGTCAAAAAGGGGTACCCCCTCTAAAAAGACGTTATTATGCCGCTATTGGCTTTTATAGTGTGAAAACGGTTGCAAATAGGTACAGAATTGTTGCATATCATAACAAACACTGGTGACGGGCTTTTTAGATTTGTCAATATCGATGACCTTAAACGATTTTGAACCCCCAAAAGAGGGGTTTTGTTAAATTTTTCGCAATTTTTGGCTGCAGCGCACATTTCAACAGTGAATTGCAACGAAATGGCTGTGGATAGCCTAGACCAAGACAACCTGCGTACGCAATTTTCAGCATTGAACGCAGATTTTAGCTGTCCAAGTTCCGATCCCTTAGGCTCAAGAAGACCTGCGCAAGTTTGCGTCAAAGACGGCTACCCCCCCCCCTAAAAGTGGTCTTTTTACCACTGGCTGGCGTAGCGTGAAAATGGTTGCAGCTTATCATAAGAAGCAATAGTGACAAGCTTTTTAGTGGTGTCAACATCGATTACCTTGAATGACCTTGAACCCCAGAATAGATGGTTTCAGTGTTTTTTGCAATTTGTGGCTGCGACGCATGCAGATTTCAAAAGTGAATTGCGACGATATGGATAAACTGCCCAAAACTGACGAAACTGACTAGACAGTTTTGTGCAGACACGCGTTTCAGCTGCACATAATACGCGCTCTTTAACCTCGACGTCGAGTTTGCCGGTAGCTGAGCCGCCTTCCCCCGTAGACGCTGTAGGTGCCGAGCCAGCGACCGTGAAATCGGTCTTCTCTGAGAGTTGTACAGATGACTGAACCTTCACGTAGACTTTGTCACCACTGGCGTTAGCTACCGACACCGCTTGACCCATTATTTCAGTCCAGTCAAATCAACCCGGAAATGGCCGAAACCTAAAAAAATACTACAAAGCTGTCAATTTATCCCAAACATTAATACACTGCTTATGGACAAAAATATCAAAAATCCGTTAAAATTTATTTTGAGAGAAATTATAAACTAGCTAACTAGTTCAGAAAAATGTGAAGAAAACTATTACATAGTGATAGGCCTATAGCCTAATGCGTTATGCATGTGACGCACCAAATTAAAGCTTCTGAAGAAGTAAACACAATATCAGTAAACTAACAAGAAATATTATTAGATTGTGACCAATCTAATGTACTCCTCGCGCGCAGCATTTTTTTTGTATTTTTTTAGGAGCTTTTTCGTTCCTTTTGGCTTGTATTAAAGACCTGGGGTCTAATTGAGACCAGTTTAATGTTATACTAATAGTGGCTGGCGTAGAGGTCGTTATTAAAAATTGTCTCCCCGAAGTTCATCAAATATTGTCCTATTTTAAGAACTGAGAGGAAAAAAATTGCGAACTTGTCCCGGACTTTGTTGAAAATATCTCGGCATGTCGAGATGATTTGTGTCTGCGACTTTCGTGATTTGTGTCGGCGACTTTCACCGAAATCATAGACCGCGGAACCGCGGGGGCAAAGGGGACAATTACCCCTTCACTTTTTCGAATGGGGGCAAGCAATGTTGCTTGCCCCCTCCACTTTTCATGCCCATGCATGAATAAATTGTTGGTGCTGATGCTTTGCATCACATTATATTAAAGTTTAAAGTAAAAAGAATGTCTCTAGCGTTTTAGTCACTTTACAGTCAGCTATGGCAAACACGGAAAACAGAGGAGGTTTAGAGACTTAAGTTTAGTCTTAATGAACGTAGACACTTTGGTGACGTCACATCTGATGACAGTCTGTTCCAAGTTTTTGCTGCAGAGACGGGCACCGCTCGGTCGCCTCACTGATGTAGGGCATAGATTGTAGAGTGCTAGGGCCAGTAACGAGTTCGATGATGAACGAACTAAACGAAGGCGTCGACCACGATAAAGCGTCACCCAGGTAGGCCGGCGCCATGGACACACTGGTTTATACGCTAATTACTCCGGCCCCCGGCGCATGAAGCCAATGCAGACGGTAATATATATTATTGCAGCGGTGTGATGCTTCAAAGATGCAGCAAAGAGCGAAATGCGAGTAACTGAGCCATTGCGATTTTTTGGTGACTTAAGCCTACCACTTCAGCTTCAAACCTGTGAAGACTGTGTAACGTCCCTTATGATCGCCTCTACAAGCACCAGATTCCTTCGCTCGGCGCCGAAATATTTGCACAGTTTTGCTAACTGAAGTCTAAATGTTCAAAATTTGTATCAATTCACAAACAAGAAGTCTAGCTGTCGCTAGGAAAGACGCGCTACAGCCTATAGGCTACAGTTGCTGTTGCATTACTGACCTTCAGTCATCCAAAATCGATGATTTTCATTTTACCTGAAAGGGCCTATGCGATTTCCTATTAGTGATCAATACCAACATTGGCCCTATCTCGCATTGTTTAGCCACAATACAACCGTAAGCCACAAACGAACGGACGGACAACAGACGCATCGTGCATGCAGAGACTACAGCACAGCTGTAGCGCGACAAAAAGGAGGAGTTTGATTCTGAGGGACATAGTTCCATTCCACAGACCGTATATGCCTAGATGGTGTATAACAGTAAGAGGGGGTGGTTATACGATGGCCACATTGGCAAGACAACACAAATGTCTGGTTTTCTGTGTTTCTAAATTTCAGAAATGTAGGAAAATTTGCCGCTTCCATTGAATGTTCAAAAGCTAAGTGTTTCAATTTCAGGGGGCTTTCCCCCCGACCCTCTGACCAGGGGCTCTGCCCTGGACCCCGCTGGGGGCTCCGCCCCCAGACTGCCGTTATAGGCTCGCGCTCCGCGCTCGCCATGGTTTGCCCCCACTCTCAAATACCTTCCGCGGTCTCTGACCGAAACTTCACGGTTTCATGATTTGTCACCGTTTGTGTCGCGACTTTCATGATTTGTGTCCACGACTTTCCCCGCGAGTAAGTTTCGGTGAAAGTCGGCGTCATGGAATTTGGGCTTACACAGACTTTGCACACATGAACAGCTTAAAGTTAAATGTAAAGTTCCTGTGTCCTTACTTTTAATCAACTACATATCATCTTCAGTCAAATGGTCCACACTTCACAGCTTCACAGACTGTCTGTAACGTTAAATTTACGGATTTTAGTATATTTTTCTGTTTTAAAGAACACTGACGACGTAACGATTAATTTTAACTAACGATTAATCGATTAATCAATTAACGACTAAACAATTAACGATTAATGGACAGAATTAACGATTAATCAAACCTAGAAAAATTAATCGTTAATAACGATTAATCTTTAACGATTAAATGCACTAGTGTTTACGAGTTACGACGTCGACTGCCATGACAGTCCAGTGCGATGTTTTGATTTTGTGCGAAGTTCATGTTGAAGTTGTTAAAAAGTCTGTCTTACTGTTCCTAAAAGTTAGTGTGTCCGAAAATCGAATGAAACCTCTGACGACAAAGATTCAATGTGCAATAAGATGCGATTACTGCAAGATTTACGAGTAGGCCTAAGTGACCATGTGCTTTCGCCTGAAGTTTTTCCAGGAAGGCTCTTCCAGGAACAGAGGTCGGTCGTCGGTCCTCAATATTACACTGATCTCGTATACTGCTCTTCGCTACGTTAGGAACATAGCTCGCGAGGAGTAAAAAATTAGATCAAAAAGAGGTCATTTCAACGATATATGATATTATCTTCTTATGTACTAGGCCACATACTATATAGTCGACCTACCAAAGTAAACAGATAGGGCCTAGCTTAGCCTATTGCCAATAACAACGACTCACGTAAGACCTACCTGCATAGACCTAGGCTTTTATGAGTAGGCCTATACCAGAGCAGCACGTGACGTAAACAAAATGTTTGTCCAGTAAAATGTTCGTCGAACAGTGCAGCAATAGCGCAGAAACTGTTCGTGTAGGCCTATCGTATAACCCGGAGACGAGCGATAGGCCTACTGACTTCCGTCAATAAAAGCGTAGGCGACAGGCACTCGTAGACACAATAATAGCATGTCGATCTCAGTGTGTATTTTTCCGCCTCTTGCAGGAAGCGTTGGTCTATGCCTATTCGAAAATACAATAATTATGAATGAGTCACTTTTGTGCTAGATCTGTTACGCTTATAGGCCTACAGCAACGGCACAGCCAGCCACTGAGCGGCTTGCAGGCTACTTTGTATATTCCCAGGCCACCAGCAATACGAGGGGCGTTCAATAAATTCCAGGACTGTTCTTCTCAGCAGGGCCGGATTTAGCTGGTGGGAGGCCTGGGGCCCAGTGGCGTATTTGGTAGCAAAAGTTATGCAAGCCAGGATTGGCTATGGCTATCGAATTCGGGGTTTTAAAAATTGAGGGGTTTGGTGGGAGACCCCCTGTTGGTGGGAGGCCTGGGGCCCCCCGCCCCTCCTAAATCCGGCCCTGCTTCTCAGTAAGGACACGTGACAGCTGAAAACCAAAACTATTATTAAGTTGTACAGCCATTGTACTGTGGTTTCATTTATGACGTCACGCTGTGACGTCGTTATCACAGGCGCGCGGTACTGTGTTAATGGCAACCGGCTAAGTCAATGGAGAATGGCGAAATTCGACCCCGCGCAGATCCGAAACCCTTCAACTGATCGACACAAAATTTGAAACAGATGATTACATCCGCTACACGACCACATGTGCAAAATTCCGTGCAAATCCGTCCATTGGGGGATTCTCGGCAAATGGGTGAAATATAACGAAACTGCAGCAATGTAGGATTTCAGAAAATTTTCCTTGAGGTGACGCCCCGCAGCGGAACCCCGCATTAAGAGCAGGGAAAGGGGGACCAGAAAAAGAGGAGAGGAAAGAAAGAATGAAGGTAGGCGATAGGGAAAGAGGGGAAGGAGAATGGGGATTGCCCACCCGCAGCGGCGTCTTGGGTTGAAAAAGTAGGCGGGGCAGGAAGTTGAAATTTACCAACGGACACTGCAAAGTTCGGACAGAATTCTGAATTCTGCAAATTCCCGATAGCAGATCTTATATATGTGCAAAATTTTAATTTTTAACAAATGGGAGTTTTTAGCCCCAAATTTTGCACTCATGGACAAAGATTTTTTTTCGACAAGAAGAAGATTTTCCGACAATTTTCCAACAGCCCAATTTGTTTTTTTTTGGGGGGGAAGAAGGGGGAGGGGATTTCTTTTCTCCTGTTCCTCCCCCGGCATTAATTGCCTCAGATTCGGCGACTGTCTGATATTGTGCACTTTAAATATGCAGGTTAAATATATGCACTTAATTTTGGCTCAAAATTTACACTGAGCAGATAGCAGCAGATATGAACATTGACTGACATGCACAACGTATGCTGTGAATTTATCAAGAATTTCTTCTACTCTGCTGCTAACTGTACACATTTTACCATCAGCAACTGTCAACAGATATACCTGCAAGCCTTCTGCAACTCAAAATCAAAACAGTGGCATGCTTGTTCAAATACAGAACATTGCAGCATTACACAAACACTGATTAATTACACCACACAGTTACACAATAATTACATCACAAGCATGCATAAATGCGAAGATCATTTCAGTTGCTAGCGACCCGGTACCATTCCAAGACCAGGCGAGATAGAGACTTCGGGTTTTCGCCACATGATAGCATATTGTCTCCAATATTTAGTGACAAAATTCCATGCCGTGAAATTAATATTTAACGTATTTATTCAAAAAATTCCAAAAAAATTACAATGGCGCCTATAGGGAAAATTATACAATTATTTAAACGGTCATAACTTTGGCTGTGTATAAGATAGAGTCGTAATTTTTGGTTCTAAGGTATGGTTTTCGGAAATGGCCAATCTAACAGTGTCATTCAAATTTACCCCGGACTCTCCCTAGTTGCCATGGCAACGAAATTTGGGACAAAATGGGCTATAACTCGGCTTCTGCTAGAGATGTTTGCGAGATCTTTGCGTCTATAGGGGGGTTTTCAGAGTTGGGCTATCGAATACTGCCAACAAAATTTTACCTCAACCGAACCTTGTTGCCATGGCAACGAAATTTGAGACACAAGGGCTATAATTCCTAGAAAATAGAGGACTTTTGTGATTTTGTGAGATTTTTGGCTGCAGAAGAGTGAAGTGCGATGAAATGGATGGAGATAAACCGATATTAGCTGCAAACAGAAACTGCCACAAGCTCTCGTGCGTCTCATGAGCATTAGCTCAGATTTCTTGTTCCAAGTCTCCATCAATAGCACTATTAACCGACCGTAATTAAGCAACAGGCGAGCTTATGGTATGGTTGTCTGTCTGTCGTCTGTTGCAAATGAATTGTGACTAAACAGTAAGTCACAGAGGGTCCGCGATGGTACCATCGGACAGGGCGGTGAGGACTTCCTATAGGCTGTCAATAGTAACCATGTCCCCATCTGCAGTGGTTTGGCTGCAATTTTCAATGAAAAGTTTTAAGCTATAAGTGGCCGTATCTTGGAAATGGTGAGAGACGGTGCCAAGGTTACTATTAGTCACAAAGTGGCAAACGCCCTTTCAATTTACATGAAAATCATTGAGTTAAATGACCGCAAAGGTCAGTACGCGCTATTGTGGCTAAACGATGCGAGAAAGGGCTAAGGTTGCTATTGATCTGCAATTGATCACTAGTAGGAAATCGCATATGCCCTTTCAGATGAGATAAAAATCATCCACCTTGGATGACCTTGAAAGTCACTGATAGCACAAATCTACAACAGCCACTGCATATAAACATTCATAGTCTCTATGACAAAAAATTAATACACACAAACGTACGGCTACATGCCAGGTTGAGAGCGTGTTGACGGTTGCACAAATAGCCACTTCTCGGGATCAAACCCAAGTTTCTCAGAGCAAATCGTAAAGTGAGACACAATGTAACATTTACGTTTAAAATATTTACCACATGAACCACAGCAAAAATGCTTGAAGTCTGAGTGTTTCAGCTGATGAGACTTTAATTCAGACGCTGTACAGAAACTCTTTAAACATTCATAGCAAACGTAAGGCTTCACACCTTCATGACGAAGTAAATGTGTCTTAAGGTAACCACTGCAGCTGTATCTCTTTAGACAAATGTGAAATGTGAACCAAGTACCTTCACTGTGTGACTTCAGCAGATGTGTCTTGAGTTGGTCACGCCATGTAGAACAATCTGAACAGTGTCTACATGAGTATGGCTTTGCACCAGTGTGAGTATAAACATGACAGTTTAGTTTATGGTGAGTTTTAAACAGCCTCCCACAGTAACGACAGTCATAAGGTCTTCTGTTACTGTGCATGCGACGTTTATGTCTCTGCAAGTGGCCGGACTGGCTGAAACTTTTGTCACACATTGAACACTTGTATGGTTTGTCTCCCGTGTGGACTCTCATGTGAATGGCCAAATGTCCAGACTGACTAAACGCCCTGTCACACTCATGACATTTGAACGGTTTCTCTCCACTGTAAATTCTGCTGTGAACAGCAAGGTAATCTGTGCGTGTGAAGTGTTTGCCACAAACAGTACATTCAAACAGTTTCTCTCCAGAATGAATTCGTCTGTGTCGTGTTAATACTTGTTTATCCTGGAAGCACTTTCCACATTCAGTGCACTTGTATTTACTGCTGTGAACATTCATATGTTCCCTCAAGTAATCCTTAGCAGCAAAACGTTTCTTACACTGAGTACACGAACACAACTTCTCTTATGTATTTCTTTGTGACGTTTCATATGTCCTTTTGTTGTAAACCGTTTGTCACACACTGTACACAAATATGGTCTTGGCTTGTCATCATGTGGATGCTCAGTGATATCATTACTATCAGCTTCAATCTTCATCTCAAATGTACTTTCACCTGCATAACATACAACAATTTCTGCTGGGATTAAGGACCAATGAAATAACTAAGACCAACAAACTGTTTGACTGATTTGGGGTAGATTAAAATTACCGTAAAAGCTGGACCTCCAAGCAGCAGTTACCACACAGTCCATGTCGTAAAGATGCATAGTTCTGTAGGCCCCTACTGGTTTATGGAGCGAGTTTTGCAGTTGGCACTCAGTAAGCCCTTGTGATCAGACTATTGATTACCTCCGCCAAGGAGGTTATGTTTTTGCTGGTTTTTGTTTGTTTGTTTGTTTGTTTGTCTGTCTGTCTGTTAGCAAGATAACTCAAAAAGTTATGGACGGATCATTCTGAAATTTTGAGGGAACGTCGGGCATGGAATAAGCTACCAGTGATTCAATTTTGGGGGTGATCTGGCAGGAATCCTGGATTCTGGATCACTTTGAAATTTTCATTACAATTGCATTGAAGGGGCATAAGGGAACCGCTGCCACCTGGCGAATAACATTGCCTTGGCGGAGGTACCTGCGGGCTATGACTGCTTTCTAGTTCAAAATGCACCAACTGCATTGTTGTCACTTTTTCAAATTCTGAGTTAGTTTATGACAGATAACAACCACCAGTAGCTGTATTCTGCAGCTTTTGTGGTCTTTCTGATTGACTGCAATAATTGGTAACAAGCAATTTGAGAAAAGCTCACGAGACGCGCGAAAGCCTATAGCAGTTCCTGTTCGCAGGTAATCGTTGTCTATCTCCATCCATTTCGTTGTAACTCACTCTTTTGCAGCCAAAAATCGCCAAAAAATCACGTTAAAACAATATTTTTAGGGTTCAAGGTCATTCAAGGTCATCGATGTTGATAAATTTAAAAAGCCTGTCACCAGTGCTTGTTATGATAAGCAGCATGTATGTACCTATCTGCAACCGTTTTCACATTATTCGAGCCAATAAAGGCAAA
>Ga0209367_1002083_pt1 | contig 25926 bp, 20 predicted proteins | sample WorMetLIZISLAND2_FD_187412 | JGI IMG/M metagenome (GOLD analysis project Ga0209367, IMG submission 187412) | Marine gutless worms symbiont microbial communities from Max Planck institute for Marine Microbiology, Germany - Olavius geniculatus... ... | reverse complement strand
TAAGTCAATAGTTCAATAGTGCGCGTTTTACGTATGCTAATGCATTTGTGTGCGGGCCACGTGACTTTGCTACCGGGGGAATTTCACCCCTCTAAATTTGTCCCCCCCAGTTGGACTTAGGGCGTCAGGTGGACTCACGTTGGGCCTTGCCCCAAATTTCTAGTTTATATCTACAACCACAATGACACTTACACTGTAGCCTATATAAACTGAACAGTTTTTTTACATAAATATTTGCAGTTTTATTGCCGTTGGAAGTAATCTGGAGCTGAATAAAATCTGGCAGTAGAATAACCACTACAACTACTACCACAACTACCGCTACTCCTATTTCTACTTCGACTATAAGTAACCCTTACCTTACTATTACCATACTCTACCCCTACCATAACTTACCTTACCCCTATTGCTACCATAACCCTATGCCTACACTACCACTATCCTACCCCTATCTCTTCTACTACTACTACTACTATTACTGTGATGAAAGTCACATTTGTGACAAACCACAATATTTTAATAATTTAAATTGACCCAACACTAGCACCCACGTTGTCTGCTGGCGATGTCATGAATACTATCAACTTCGGCTAAATTTATTGACTCAAAATCCATCTGTTTTGTCTTTAAACTCTACTTTTTGCCAGTATTTTATTCATTTTATTGCGTGAAAAGTAAATTTAAAATTGGTTTTATCTTGGAAAATGAGCTACTTCGCTTAGTTCCATAGGTTTACTATCAATTTATGTTCAAAGCGGACGGGTGTCCTATCTCGCTTTAAGCAGCTGTTGAATTAAAAGATTCTGTTGTTAACTTTTAGAATGTCATACTAACCTAATGTCTGATTAGTTAATTACAGCAACGTTAGAAAATGCAGAAATGTTTTTGTTGGTAGATAATAATGATTTTTTGTATATTTAACGTATGATTTTTGTGGGGATATGTATGTGCACTTTCAAATAATTGCACATGCGCACTGCCCATACCAAAATAAAATTACCTCGAATACACCCAATCTGACGCAAAGATCTTCGATATACCTCTTACGTATGCTGAATCTAATCCATTATGCCCCAAGTTTTGTTGCCATGGCAACAGGGTCGCCAGGGGAAAAATTTTAGCAACACCATCGGATAGCCTGGGCCCGAAAATAGGGGGTAGGTGCAAACAGTGCACAATTATCTTTTAAGGGGGCCAAGTTATGGCCCATTTTGTCCCAAATTTCGTTGCCATGGCAATGGGGGTCAATCAGGGGTAAATATAAATGACACCGTTAAATTGGCCGACCCCAAAAACCATACCCTAGAACCAAAAATGATGACTCTATCTTATACATAGCCGGAGTTATGATGGTTTAAAGCATTGTCTAATTTTCCCCATAGGCCCCATTGTAATTTTTCATATTTTTGTAAAAAATAGGTTAAAATGTTAAATTTTGTAACCCCCAAAAGGCACTTCCTTGCACGAAACTGCGTCATAAGAGCCATCATGCATTAAAATCAATTCAATCGTTTTTCCTGTAGAGAACGGCAAGAAAAAAGGGAAGGGAATGGAAGGCACAAAAAGTCACACTGCAAGCGTTATATTTCACCTATTCGTGGGGAAACCCCCGCGAACGAATTTTCACCAAATTTTGCACATCAAAAGATATGCCGGATGTAATCATCTGTGCAAATTTTGGTTTGGAAAAATTAAGGGATTTGGGATATACTGGGGGTCAAATTTTGGGTTCTCCCATTGAAATGGCTGGTTACCCTTACAACAGTGCTGTGCTGCTGCGCAGCCTGTGATGCTGTCACTGCAAGGGAACCTTTCAAAATTTTTGCAGCAAAACTTTTTACATTACAGATACTCTCATGTCTCTCATCTGTTAGCATGAAAGGAAGCAATAAAAATGAAACCAAACTGAAGCTACTAACATGTGTTTCTGAAAAATACAAAATTCATAAAACAAAAATGTGTTTATAACACTTACTCTGATAACAAGAAGATCAATGTTACGTATATCAGTGACATCTTTGTTTCGCATGAACAGCTCCCGTAGCTTGATGCGACACATCCTCTCATTGAGTGGAAGCTCCATCTCAAACTTGCCCACTACAACAACAATACACACTGCTTATTACTGTCTTGAAAATGACTAACTGCCGTGTTTTTAACAGTCACATCAAATCAAAGTCTCACACCATTGCAGACAATTCCGAGTTCACACATGCATTTCATTTGCTGAAAAGGAATGCATACAGTGAAATACTAGCCCACAAATTACTGTCTAATAGATAAAAAGTTGAAGAAATGCCTGAAACTTGAAAACCATTCACAAAGCAACAGAATTTACATTCTGAAACTTCTGTTTGTTGGTTTCGGTAATGACAGCATGCGACATGGTGCTGCCGCCTAGCAAATTCAATTAAACCAGCCCACAGGCTACCTGTCCTGCTGCCGGATAAATAATCACTGCGTTACTAGAAATTTCTAGAAACGCTCACAACAGTAACGACAATATATTCCATAAAATACTGCAGTTTTAAAGTAACGTTTGACGAGCTCAGTGTCATTTATATTATGCAGAGGATCTGGAAAACAACTTCAGACAGTCAATGTCACGGCGTCCATTAGAGGGTGTGAATAGTGACTAAGCTATTATAGAAGTTTCATCAACGCAAGCGCTTACTTATGTACGGTATATGACGATAGCATAATTTGTATAAGTTATACACACGCCGCCGAGCCTCTGTTTTGTCCAGTGACAAAACAGGCTTGACAATCTTTGAACCCTGTCTAATAACAGTCGGCGTCGTCGCCATTACAACAAACCAAGAATAACTAACATTGTTTATGTTTACTGACTGAAATAGTGATGGGTCATCCAGAACATAGAATTAAAATATTCGTTCAAAACGCGTCTGCCCATTTGCGACGCAAAAAAACACGATGCATGGCATACCGTAACCGTATTTGCCAGACAATTAACGTGGACTGTGCAATGTTAAACTGTAACAGAGGATAAAAAAACTGTCTCACGTTATCTTACTTACTTAATGTTATTTATTGATAGAGCATGTGACCATTGTTTACATTAGATTGGTTATAAGTTTTTTTCGATATGTTTGTGTTTTGTAATTTACAGTACATTATTCAATATGGCCGGAATATGCTGTAATATATATGTTCTGTAATATGTTATTTGCTTTGCGACGTCATGGAAGAAGACAGTGAAAAAACGCCGTTATTACTTCGCCATGGATCTGCAGTAAGCAGTTTCACTGTAGCGTAGTAATTCAGATTGACCTGTCAACCTGTATTGGTGAAAGGGAGTGCCGACACTTCCGTAACAAGCCATGATGTGACTTAATAGTTGAATTAATGTGTTACTGAAGTAATAGCATTATTATTATTCAATGGTTTGCATGTCAGATGCAACAACTGCCATTGCACTCTCAGTTGGGGGCCCTGCTGACTAAGTAACAAAACTCCAAATGACAAGAATTCAGAGACAGTGATCTCTGTTTTCTTAGAACTGCAGCTGTACACTTCTAGTGCATTATGTACTTAACATTGCTGGAGCCTGGAATGTCTTGAACTTGCTGGACACTCCTCTGGAGTGGAGATTGTCTTCTCATCCGTAGGCCTACTTATTCACAATCGTTTTTATTTTTGTTTTTCTTCCATTTTCTTTCTAACTATTTCCACAGACTGACTTACACTGTTCATGTCGTCTGTCTGTGGGCCTTTTTTGCCATCATCTTTTTGTATCTTTCTATTATTAGTCCTTTTACTGTGCTTCCTTCGCATTCAAATATGTGCCGTGTTGTTTCTTGTTTCCCACAGATATAGCACTGTTCGTCTTTCTGTCCATAGTTTGAATTCAACTTCATCATATTCGTCCTGACTTCATACACTGTTCTGGAATTTTCCCATGTGAGATCCTTCAGATAATTCTTTGACTCTGCATTAGCACCTGATATATTATGCAGCTTGGTCTTCTGTGAACTTTCTTCCATTATTTCCTTGTTTACTGTATCATTTACCTTCTTTTGTACTAACCTTCTCCATTGATTTGCTGTCATATTTTTTTTATTTGATTGTCATTGTAGGTAATGTTAAGCTTTTTCAATATTACATATGCATCATCAAGTAGGTTAATTGATCCAGTTTGCTCTGTTTTGACTATTGATTTCTTTGTAAGTCTTCCTTCTATCATCGTGATTATTCTGTGGTATTCTATGAGTTTCTTTATTTGGATCTTGTATTCTACTGGAATGATTCCCAGTTCTTGAGTGATGGCAGCGTTAGGACATCCTCTCGGCACACCAATGAGTCTTTTATACTGTTTCCGACTTTTTAATGTCACTGGTTTTAATTTTTGTCCAAGTTTCTGCATTCTGCATTTCACAGCAGCTTGCTGTCTAAGCATGCTGTGGCCAAATGGATTCCAATTGGTATTCTTCTGTTTTTTAATTCATTTGAGCTGACTACTGCCAGAATTTCATTACATACACCAGCTGCCTCAGAGATTCTTTTTTCAGCTGTCGTCATTTCTGTTCCATTCTTATTTATATATTCACCAAGGTACTTGTACTCATTGGCCTTTTTCATATTTATACCATTAAGCTTGAGTTCTTCATTTCTTCTTTTCCTGTTTCCCCTGTTCACCAAGTACTGACTTTTTTTCCAGATGTAGCTGAAGTCTTTTCCTATCTTGGAAAACTTCTATAGCTACTTGGTGCCTTCGTGCATCCATTAACGAGTTACTCACTGCTGCTATGTCGTCAACAAAGCAAAGTGGGTAAAGGGATATGTTTCCCAGTCTGGAGCCGGCCATTTTATTTTGTGCTTCTCTGACCACTGTTTCTAGTGAATTTGCACTTTGACTGCTCCCAGAACACTTCCCTGTCTCACAAGCTCTTCCAATTTAAAAACTCCAGTCTTTCCATATGGCGTTTTGACTGATATTTTTGTACAGCTGTTCAAGCAGTAAATTGTTCTATACAATTTCCCACTCACGTCGTTGTTGCCCAGGTCACAGATCACATTCTTTAGCCGCAGTTTGTCGAAGCACTTCACAATATCGTAGAATTGTGTATTGTCCAGTATGTTTTGTACGCACGACTCCCATTCGTTTCTCCAGGTTTTTCTCAGTGTTTCCGAGTTGTCAGTTCCACTTTTGTACTTTTTGACTGTTGCTTCTTTAACTAGGATCCATCGCTGTTGCTTGGGTGCTTTACATTCTTTCTCCTTCCCCCTCCTTCCTCCTAGTCGGTGGCCACTTTTTTCGGGTTGAGTGCAGACTTCATTAAGTTGAAGGCTCTAGCGCTTGAGTCGGGTGTGCGTGGTGAGCAGTATGCTCAGTTTTTCCAGCATAAAAATTACGTCGGTGCAGATTTTGAAAATGGAAGCAAACTTGGTTGCTTCGGGATGAGAGAAGACTCCTGTACACTGCATGATAATGCACCAGTTGTCATAAAGCATAAATGTGCATCATGTCAAAACGCTTTAAAGACATTAACTGCATTCTTCATAATCATATTGCTGTTATTACGTTAGCAGGAAAGTCGGCCAATCAATGCGAGTCAGGAGAGTTGGCATGGTATTGATGATCAACAGCTAGAGTCAGAGCCTTCATCCGCTGGAGTCAGCGGCCGGACAAGACTGACGGGTGAAAGTAGTGAAACTGAATCTAGAGATGAACCACTTGACATTCGACTTTTGAATGCTAGGCTTGAAGTAAGTTCTTGTCTAAATTATTAACAATACGATTACAAATATGTTAGGAGTGCAAGTGATCTTGCTTTTTTCTGGTTTATTTTATTTATGCCGGCTAGTTAGTTCTGAAGTTATTTGCTGTAGAATGACTGAGCCAGTATGTTATATATGAAATACCATGAAATTTAATTTTATGAAATTTAATTTTATATCAGCAGCACTGTTAATCAAGATAAATTAAGACTTGTTTAATTTTTGATGTGAAATACCGAAAGCTATGATGTGTGTTGTAACTTACTTGGGTTTGAGGGTATTGATCTTGGATGAATGGACTTGGTATTGAAATAGTGTCATCGGGAGCTGTAGTGAGAATCGTATTGCAGACATATTACGTGATTAGGGTGCTGGACTTATGATCATGGGTTTGATGCCCAGTCAGAGAGTTCCGGCTGGCAGTGCTAGTGTATCGCTGCCTCCATGGCTCTGCACCTGGCTACCTGGCTTCAGATCTTCAGCGCGTTTCACACCTCAACGCACGTTGACGACTGCGCTCCTCGACTACAGCGCTGGTCGCTCCGCACACTGCGTTTTATCATTGGCGACCGCACCTTTCCAGCGACTGCTGCATCAGTCTGGAATAGTTTGCCGGAGTCAGTCTGGTCATCACCGTTGTTGCAAGTTTTTCACAGCAGACTGAAAACCGAACTTTTTGCCCGTTCTTACAGACATGACTAAGAACGTCTCATTGTGCTGACTACTATTACGTGACTTAACTGTTTAAACTTATCATGTGTCCTTGTAGTCTTAGGACTTACAAAACGCCATGCTAAAGTTTATTCGTCTTTCATCATCATCATCATCTTCAGACAGGTAAAATATATCAATATATAACAAGCCACTAGAGTCAACTCAGCCTTCTATTCCTCCGGAGTAGGTGAATTGAGTGCCGGCTTGTCGGGCTGTGGCTATGATGGTGCGTGCTCTAATCCAGCATCACTCACCTGTGTCAGGTGGCAGGTGACACTGTGTAATTCCATATGGCAGGTGACTCTCAGTAGCTTTGAAATGGGTTATAATCAACGTTCAACAGCTATAGACAACCTATGATATTTTTAACCTTTAAGTTATGTGCACCCAGATGGTCTGCCACACATCTGTTATGTCAGTTACTGTGCCATCAAGTTATTGTTAATATGTTTATCTGTTGTGCAGAGCTTGGATTATGATAACTGCGAGAATGAACTGTATCTGCAGGAAGAGCGTTGGAGATCTCTCAAGGTATAGTAGATGCAGATTGTTAGCTATACAGTTCTTGCACAGACTATAAGTGCCAGTGTTTGATGGCAAAGCTGGTTGTTGATAAGTTTATGGGTTAACTAAAATACTATAAAGTAACTGGTTATATTGAAGTATATGGGAGCTGGAGGTTTGTTTTTTTTTAAAGATTTTGCTGGCAAGATGTTTTGTAACAAACAGTGTGTGCAGAGGTCACAGTTACGGAATAAGCAGAGATCAGTCGGTTGACTTAAATGCTCTGTTGGCGTCAGTGTCTCATGCTGTTTGCTATTGCCAGTGGCTGTCAATATGTCTTGGAATAAATATTCCTCATCGGAGTTGTGGCTCTGCAGTTTGCACTGTCGGATTGAACTGATTAGGTGACTGGCTAGCTCACTGATGAGTTTTTTTCATCATCATGACTGATTGATATCGTTCATTTTGATTTGGGTTGCTTCAAGGAAATCAGTAAAAGTTGTCAAGTTTGTTCCATGGGCAGTATATAAAGTTGTAGCATAAATGGATCTGTATTGCTAATTTGGTTTTTGGAACTGTATTATATCATTGTTGCATAGTTACTCTGGACTTAAGCATATGGCTGAAGCTGTGTTGAGGACCCCAGCAATGTATGACTTTTTGTTGGGTTTTTTTGCTGTACAGCATTAGAAATTTAATGTGATTAATTATGACTATGTTTATTTACAACATATGCAGAGGTATAAAAACACCACGTGAAATGCATCAAGAAGTCGAAAATGTAGAAGGATAAGCACACAAAATGTATATACAATATAGTTTAAAAATCTAAAGTAGCTGGAGCAATGGTGTGAGATTGAGTTTATGTTCTGTCAGGATCTGTTGCGGGTGCAAGTGGCACGTTGGTTCGTAATGTTACTCATTGGCATTCTAACAGCACTCGTTGCATCCTGCATTGACATTTGTGTCCGAGAGCTCACTAAAGTCAAGTTCAGTCGCATAAATTATTGTATCCACCTCACATTTAATAGTTCTGGTGAACGCATAGAGTTGGTTCTCGCTGTATCTGTGGAGTAGTTCCAGTGGCATCGTGGTCGGGGGAGGCAAGGAGAGGCAAACATCCCCCTAAATTTTGTTCTGTCGGAAAATTGTCAGAAAATCATTTATTGTCTGAGAATTTTTGGCCAAAATTGCAAAAGTTGGGGTGAAAACCTCATTTAGGGGAATCCAGGTGCAAAATTACAATTTTGAGTACTTTGTCAGAAATTTACAGCGGTCTGTTGGAATTTTGTCGGAACTTGGAAGTGTCTGTTGTAAAATTGCATTTTTCTGCCCCGTGTACTTTCTTTTAACCCACTATGTTGCTGAGTAGTTTTGTTATAACAATGTTTTTGCAGATTGAAATTAGGGATGTGACTAAGCAAAAAAATATTTGCATTCATCGAATGCGAATACTAACTTTACTATTCGTCGAATAACAAATGCGAATGCGAATACTTATTCAGCCTCATGAAAACTGCACTAAACCAGTTTTTGAATAAAGTGAAACATTCGAAGTGGTTGTTCATTGTTCATTGTTTAGTCATTAATAATCAGTATTTAAGCAAAGGTCACTCAATCAAGTTCAATTAAGAAAAAGAAATATCAATGCTTAATATTGCTAAATCATTAGTCATAGCGATTATTAAGTATCCCCTATGTAAAGTTCAGTAAAGTTCAATCATTCTGAATAAAATGGACTATTCGTATTCGACAGAAATGCTCCCAACTGTTCATCTGATATCGAATAGATGAAAAGTGGCCGATATTCGCATGTTGTCGAATGCGAATAGGGAGAATGTGAAGTTCGTCACATCCCTAATTGAAATGAATTTTTTAGTGGTTGTAAGAATATATTGATGTTACAGAAAATTATTTGTCAAAGCAGAATGAGATGCTACTTAGCAGGGACACTTGAGTGGTCCAAACTAACCAGTAACCATGTATTAACAGTGTATTAGATGGGGGCTTCCAGTCTCTCGCATAAAAGAGAGATTTGGAGTTGGTTTGTCACAGCATTGTTGATACCATAGTTTTAGCAAATACAGACTCTGGTGCCAGTCAACTCCGTTTTTGCAGTGCTGATTATTGCCAAATTAGTTTGGATCCTGCTGATGTTGATAATCGCTACGACTAATGATTTAGCAATATTAAGCATTGAAAATTTACGGTGTTTGTAATCTTTAATCATCGTCAATTTGCGATCTTTAACACTTGTTATAGATTTCAGTCTTGCAACTGAATACCCTTACTACTCGTTGCTGGTGCCTTTGTCATTCTGGATTTTCTGGAACGTTGCTCTTGTTGGTATAGCTGCTGTATTTACTGCATTTGGCGAGGTATGTCGGTTTGATTGTTGTTTATTGATAGTTTGTATAGGTTGTGATATCTGTAGTCTGCGTTGCATAACAACTGTTCTGCAGTTGAGTCTGGTCTTTGCTATGCTCCGCAAGTGAGCTTGTGAGTGCACAACGTTGAGCAATGGTTGTATATCGAGGGTACAGTGGCAAAACGTCATATCTGCAGTCATGTATGGCAAAACGTCTAAACAACAAACTACATTGTTCATCGAAATGCTACCTAAATATTTATTTCATTTAAATATGAAATATATCAGGCAAATCTAGATGTTATTCGTCAATATACTTTTCAAGCAGCGTTAAAAACACTCAGAGATAAGTTCGAAAAAGTGCGTGGCATGGCGTAGAATGTTGTTTCCAATTTTCTTGAAATGTTGTCAACAAGATGTTTTACCATTTCACCCTTGATATGCTTGATAAATTGCTCCTGAACTCTTTTCATATTTTTGCTATTGTGCATTAGGTAGGTATTAGTGGATGTTTCTATTCATTCACTCTGTGCAAATCCTAGTAGCTGTAGAATAGGCCTGATCCATTTTCTGGCATAAAAAGTCTTTAAACTAGGTTTGTAGTTTTTTTATTGCCATAGTGTGGGTGTGTATGAATTTTTTTTGTTAGTATTAAATTTTTATGCATGTGTAGGAAGGTAGCTTAGTGCTGGTGTTGTAATTTAGGTTGTTTTATGTTAGTTGGTTTTATCTTTTTGCTGTTGATTTTTTAATGTCACTGCCAGTGCAAGTGATCACCTGGAGTGGTCTCTCAAATGATATGTCGAGTGGGACATGAAACGCTGCTTACTCACTCACTCGTATCCATGAAGTCGCTGATTGGATGCATTGCAATCGACATCAGCTGAATGCATCCAAGACGGAAGTACTGTGGTGCGCTTCAGCCCATTGACAAAGTCAGCTACCTTCCGATTAGTTCGCTGTTGTTTTTGATCTCTTGTCGCCTGTCAGATGTGTGCGCGATCTCGGTATTTTCATTGACACTGACCTGACGATGCGTACCCAAGTCACTCAGACATGTTCAAAGTGTTTTGCTGCCCTTTGACAACTACGAAGCATACGACGATCTGTGTCAAACGACGTGATGCAGTCGCTCATCGTGGCACTGGTGTTTTCCAGGCTTGACTACAGCTCCACAACATTTGCCGGCCTTCCGAAGCAACTTATGGACAGGCTTCAGTCTGTGCAGAACGCCGCTGTACGGCTGATCTTCAAAGCTTGTTGTCAGGACCACATTTAGCCGTTACTGCACAGATCACACTGACTTCGGATGTTAGAACATGTTTTGTTCTGGCTGGCAGTGCTAGTGCATTGCTGCCTCCATGGCTCTGCACCTGGCTACCTGCCTCAGATCTTCAGCGCGCCACACCTCAATGCACGTCGACGACTGCGCTCTTCGACTACATCAGCGCTGGTCGCTCCATGCCTGTGCGTTCTGCCATTGGCGACTGCACCTTATTAGTGACTGCTGCATCGGTCTGGAACAGTTTGCCAGAGTCAGCCCAGTCATTGCCGTTGTTGCAAGTTTTCCGCAGCAGGCTGAAAACCGAACTTTTTGCTCGGTCTTACAGCTATGACTAAGAATGTCTCCTTGCACTGACTACTATTAGGTGACTTAACTGTTTAGGCTTATTGTTACGTGTCCTTGTAGTCTTAGGACTTAACGCCACGCTAAAGTTTATTTGTCCCTCATCATCATCATCATCAAGAGAATAGCTGAATGTTGTGCTTTGTGCAGCCTGTGGCAGCCGGGAGTGGTATTCCTCAGATCAAGTGTTTCTTGAATGGCATCAAAGTTCCACATGTCGTCAGAATCAAAACACTCTTCTGTAAATTTGTTGGTGTGATCCTGTCTGTTGCTGGGGGTCTTTCAATCGGAAAGGTGAGCTGCAGACTTGGGGGTAGTTTTTGTTGTTATGCTGGATATGCTGGGTGCTCCATAGATTGATTCAATCTTATAATGTTTTGGCATTATTTCCATAAATTTTAGCAATTATGTGGCCAGACTTTTTTAGGACAATACTTTCAACACTGATATATTGTTTAGTTTTTAGCCGACCATACTTTAGTTACAGTCGAGCTGTTTTCATGGTTGTCGTTTGTCTGTCTATCTGTCCATCCATTCGTTTGTCTGTCTGCCACAGATGTACTGTGACTAAACGGTGCAAGATAGAGCCTATGTTGCTATTGATCACTAATAGAAAGTCGCATACTGGCTTTCAAATGACGTATAAATCATTGACCTTGGATGATCTTGAAGGGTCATAATGCACTATGGAATGGAATGTTTCAAGCTATACATGGCCATATCTCGGAAACAGTGCTAGATAGGGCCAAGGTATTCAGAAGTGGCATACGCCCTGTTAGATTAGATGGAAATCATTGACCTTGGATGACCTTGAAGGTCACTGACAACCAGTATGGTTGGCTATCCTAGCGGCAGCTGGGCTTCTTGTCGTTCATCTCTAGTTTCAAAAAGTTTCACCATATGAGTCCCACCAGGTGAGCTTTTGCATATCTTTAGACAGAGGAATTATTCGAATGATGTATGTAATGCATAGATGTGTCTTCTTGGGGATGTTTTGGTTATATGTTCAAACTGGTGTGCTAACATCTAATGAGCTGAAAATTCTGAGTTTCAAAGTTTTCTTCCATTCTGATATGATGTTATTATTGTGATTAAGCATTAATCACCAGTAATGGTGACTGTCAATTGTTTTTGTTTGCCAGGAAGGACCAATGATACATTCAGGAGCTGTGATTGCTGCGGGTGTCTCTCAAGGCCGTTCTACAACACTTGGCTGTGATCTACGGGTAAATATTTAATAATATTAATATTTAATATTTCTCCCCACTGCTAGTTTACAATGCCAGAGGTATTATGTTTAGTGTCATTAATCAATCTATGCATGCCTCTGTTCACTATGATGTTTTCACAGTATCTGTGGGATATAGGATTTTTATCAAATTTTTGTCATCAGTGCACCTTCGACAGAGATGAGCTGATTGTTTTGGGGATTGGAAGTTTAAAGGTCATGGTCACAGCATTACTCCTGTGCTAAACAGCTTGCGGATGCTTGCAGAGCTAGATGCACAATTCATTCCTATCCTTCAGTTGCTGAACTGCATGACATTTTTAACAGTGTCAGAAATTAAAGTGGGTGCATAGCTAAATGACACAGGAGAGAGCTGTGAAGTGTAGAACTGAAGCTGTGTGATGCTATATGACAGCTGTTTGAGTACTTTCGCACGGACACGGAGAAGCGTGACTTTGTGTCTGGTGGCGCGGCCGCTGGTGTATCTGCGGCTTTTGGTGCTCCCGTCGGTGGAGTACTTTTCAGTCTGGAAGAAGGAGCAAGCTTCTGGAACCAGGCTCTCACTTGGAGAATTGTATGTTATATTCTCACAATGGACTTGTTTTTTTTCCTTATTTAGCCTATTTTCGGAGTTACTTTAGGTTAAGCCAGTACTTAATAGGAAACGTTTTATTTACTTAATTTAAGCTGGTACTCTCGAATAAAGTTTTGGGAATTTTGGCAGCTGGATGACTTTTCTATGGTTTTGCCAGTTTATCATATTTAGTTTCATTGTTGTTGTTTTGCAGTTTTTTGCATCGATGGTGTCAACATTTACGTTAAACATTGTTCTTAGCATCTATAACAAGGTTCCGGGACGACTGTCATATGGCGGCCTCATCAACTTTGGCAGATTTCAGGTAGGTTGTCAGAGTTCTGCTCTTTGTGTGCGATTTTAGGGTCTTGCTAGAGTATGGTACCCTCATACATGTATTTGCAACTGGCATCTTTGAACTTACTTGCCGCAATGCTAAACTGTAAATTGGGCCATTTTTTGACTGTATGACTTGTATGGTAGTGTACCAGGTAGTGTGTAAGTGCTAGATATTTTTCCTGTCTGTTTACCTGGTAGTTGCTGTAGGTCTACTTAATGCTGTTATATGATATTCCTTTGTCCCTTCTAAAAGGCTGCAATATAGGTATCTCCCATTTGTCTGTTTGTCTGTTCATCTGTCCCATACCGGCTTGTAACATGAAAAGAAGCCAAAATATGTGTGAACGTTTCTCGGGACAGGATTGTCTGGTGTGTCAGTTTTCAACTCAAAAGTCTAAAGTTTAGGGTGGGGTTGTACAAAGCTAGGCAGATGGCCACACAATGTGTCTACATGGATCAGATATTTGTCTAGTTTGTGTCAGTTTGTATTTGAATTGTTTTTAGACGCGTACCATAAAACTGCTAATAGAAGCCCCCGGCTTCTATTGGAACATTTGATTTAAAACCTTGGCTTGTATTGGAGACCAGGCTTTTATTAAAACATTGTCAACCTGGCATAACAGAGTAATACACTTTTTCTATGGTTAGTGTTTGCAATACTATTATTGCAATACAATTTAGAGCGAGCACATGTATATAAGACTACTGCACATACAACTAATCACTACTACTACTACTACTAGGTTGGTGGCGTAGTGTAGTGGCAATGCGTCTGACCCAATCAGCCAAGTTACTGTGCGCTGGGCTCGGTTAGTACTGCGATGGGTGACTGCCTTTGGGTGGGGTAGGTAAACCATCTCGGTATATAACCAGCCGCCTAGGTCAACTCAGCTTTCTATCCCTCTGGGGTAGGTAAGTACCGGTCTATCTGGCTGGGGTTAAGGCGGGGCGCGTTTTCCTCTGTCGGGTGGCAAGTAACACTGTGTGATCCCATGACAAGTAACGCTCCGTAGCTCTGTGAGGGGTTTGCTTCTTAAGAGCTATATTCCGACCTTTACCTTTACCTACGTCACTGCTAGTACGCTTACAACAACAACGACTTGGATGTCCAACACTGTTGGAGACCCGGCTTTTATTCGAGACTTGGCTTCTATTAAAACATCAGTCTCAGACCCCCGGCTTGTATTAGAGACCCAGCTACAATATGAGACTCGGCTTGTATTAGCAGTTTTACAGTATTTATCAACTGATTTATTGATATTGAAAACCAGTGCAGTATATACCGACCTTGCATGTTTTAGGATGTTTCTTATGGAGCTGAAGAAATTCCAGTTTATGTTCTGATGGGCGTATTTGGTGAGTTGTAATCTGTTTAATAATTTCTTTTTTGTTATGCAGTATCAGCATTTTGGTTGATTTGAATAACGTTGATCAGGTGTTCGCTAAATTTTAATTTTTATAATTTAGAAATTTTCTGAATTTCTGGTATTTGTGTTTTGCTGGCAGGTGGCCTGACAGGTGCTGCATTCAATTTTATCAACCACAAGTTAACTGTCTTTCGGTATCGGTGAGTGTTAGTTAGTTTTTTTAGTTCTAGAAAGTTGTTTTAATAAGTTGCACTACTCTGACGTTTCCAGCATCTGTTAGTAGGCTAAGTGTGCCGTAAGCTAAGAAAATCTGTATAAAGTTTTTGTTTGACTGGATAAGTAGTTTATAGTAATAGTCAGTTAGCTATTGTAATTTTAATGTTTTTTATTAAAAAAAAATAAATGTGTCATTCTCAGGTCTGCATTCTATTCTGCTATTTACAGCCCAGCAAGATAATGCAATGTTGGATAAATGGTGCCAGATGTCTTGTTGTGAAGTATTCATAAAGAAGCATTACAGCTTTACTTCTGGCTGTTTGTTACATCTCCTATAGTGTTTTCATGCTGTTGTTAGGTGATGTGAAGGGCGTGTGGCTTCTGAAAACCCACTGCTGCAATCCCCAAAGGGGACCTGTAATAATATGGATTAGTTCTTTAGAGAAAAAATAGAAATGAATGAAAGAAGTATTTTTTGCTTTGCTATGCAGCGTAGGTAGGTTGTCTGTGAAAACTTTTCCTGAAATTCCTGAAAGTTCACTTCTGCATCTTGAATGACTTGAAAAACTGGCTTCTTAAAAATAGGGTCAGTGGTCATTGGAGGGCTCACGTGAGACATTGAGTGGTGCTCTAACAGTTGTGTTGTTCGCACAGAGGCATCAAAGGTCGTTGTCAGCAAGTGGTTGAAGCCATCATGGTCGCTCTGAGTTCTGCAATGTTTGCGTTCTTCCTTATATACTTTGATCCGAGCTGCCAACAGAAAGGCAGAGATCCAAATAAATATCCTCTGCAGGTACATGGTCTAAAACTTGAGGCTTTTCGCACACAGACTGATTTTGACGTAAATTTGCATAGATGAATGAACTAATGGCCAGTGATAGCAGACAAATTAAGAAGTACTGTAAAAGCTTATTATGATAACGTAAAGTTAAGTGGCACTTAATCATGAGAAATACATGTGTGTCTCATGTACACTGCCCAACAGAATATTTGTGATTATGCAGTTTGAAATTTTTTAAGCCCAGTTAATTTTCTGAGCACTGCGGTGAATCTTTTTATTGTAAGAGAAACACATTTGATTGGACGTGAAATTGAGCAGTGTCATTTACATGTATTCTAGTGTGTGGTTTTATTACGTGCAAAAGCAGCTACTGCTTTCAGCGCATCTTAGTCATCGCAATTCTGTCTGTCCGTTTGTCCGTCCGTTCGTCAGTCAATGACCTTCAATGACCTTGAACGCTAAAATAGGGGGTTTTATGGATTTTTTGGCGATTTCGGGCTGCGACACAAGTCTATATCATTCACAAGGTGGCGCCACGCCGGTGACGCCACACGTTATGCTATGGCCGATGTGTACGTATACATGGCAATAAATAAACTGTTGAACTTGGTCGATTTCAATCATCTGCAAACTGTTTCTGAAATTAAGGCTTTCTCCTCAATCGCCAGTATATATTACGAGAACAAAATTAAAAACGTTACGACACCCAAATTTTGGCCGTAGGTGAAACAAGTAATCGCGCGTAAAAAATGGTTTCAGAATTGCACAGACATGCTGCTTTTCACAACAAGCACTGCCGACGACTTTCTTAGAAATGTCAACATCGATGACCTTGAATGACCTTTAACCCCCCAAAATAGCAGGTTTTAGTGAATTTTTTCACAATTTTGCACTGCGACACTCATTTCAAGAGTGAATTGCACCAAAATGGCTGGATATAGACCAAGACAACCTGTGTATGAAATTTTCAGCATGGAATGTAGATTTTAGCAGTCCAAGTCCGGACCCTCTAGATTCAAGCAGGTCTGCGCACGTGGGTGTCAAAGAGGGGTACCCCTGTAAAAAGTGATTATTTATCCTCTGTTGGCTTGTCTAGCATGTAAATGGTTGCAGATAGGCACAGCCATGCTGCTTATCATAACAAGCACTGACGACAAGCTTCTTAATTACGAATGTCAACATCGATGACTTTGAATGACCTTGAACCCTAAAAATATTGATTTTAAGTGATTTTTTGGCGATTTTTAGCTGCAAAAGAGTGAATTGCGATGAAATGGATGAAGATAGACTAACATTACCTGCGAAAAGGAACTGCTGTAGGCTTTCGCACATCTCGTGAGCATTAGCTCAAATTGCTTGTAATTCTTGTTTTCTGTATGTGTATATGTGTTTCACCACATCATCAGTTAGCAGTAGATGGTCGTTTTGTGCAGATGCACTGTGGTGATGGACAGTCAAGTACAATGGCAACATTGTGGTTCCAGTCACCAGAAGAAACGGTCAAGAGTCTTTTCCATAATGAATCTGGTACGTCCAATTAGAGTGATACATGCATCGTGCATATAGCTTGAATCTTGACTTGGTGTTTCATGGGGATGTAGCAGTTTTTTTACTATCAGTTGAAATTGAATTTAAAATTGAAATTGAATTTTGTACTGTTTGATTTCAGGTGCCATTCAATCACCTTGAGTTAGAAAATCTGTGTCCCAACACTTGATTCGCTTTTGTTATTCTAGTTCAGTTTTAGAGTAGTTTTAGTTTTTTTAGTTTTTGCACTGGATAAAACTGAGAGCTTACCTGCCATTTTTCAGTGCAGACTATTCATATTTGTACGCTCAATTTTGCTTCTGTTATCAAGCATGGGCAAGGTTTCTTCGTCACTGTGGTCCTCAGCACAGCTTTGGTGGGTAGCATATAATTTGGCATGAGCATACTATATCTCAGTGTAGACTTAACTAAGAAGGTTTCTGAGATATTGTTTGACAAAGAAAGCATGGCTTGTAATCTATCATTTGCCCAGTTTCACAGTCAGTTAATGAGTTTTGCTTGCTCGGCTTGGAGGTTTCTGTGCCATGAGGCGGTCGGTCGGTTCGAGGACTTGCTGGTCGAGGCTCTGGAGCACAGGAAAGCGGTTCGGAAGTGGACTCAACCTCGCAGCAACCTCAGCACTTGGCCATGTGACAGTTGTTCTTGCATCTGCAGCTGCAGAATTGGACTCCGCGCCCATCAGCAAACTCACCGATGACAAGCGATCCGTCGTTTCGACAGCGCAATCCATGTAGAGTGTTAGATCCCATTGCACCTGCACTGAAGAATAACATGTCCTTGCTTTTGTGCAGTACCACTGAGGCAGTTCTTTATATGTTAGTTTGACATTATGGAAATGTTGAAGTTTGAATTGTCGAATTTTGCATGGTCGTTTTACGTTGAACTGTTGTGCATCATGTTTGCAGGTACATATGGGCCGCTGACACTGTTCCTGTTTTGTGTTGTGTATTTCTTCCTGGCCTGTTGGACGTATGGTATGGCTGTACCAAGTGGACTATTCATTCCTGGGTTGGTCATTGGTGCTGCATGGGGCCGGCTGTCTGCAATTGGATGTAAAACAATCTTTCATCAGGAGGTCATTGGTTTTCTATGCACATGTTTTTGTACCATAGTAACGCATGGTGAATGGAGAAGTTGACAGATAAAGGGTAGACTGATAGTAGTGACAGTAACTGATGATTTTGTTTTGTGAATTTTGTTTTAGAGAAGTAGCCATGTAATGACTCTGTTTGATAATATTTAATGTAGGAGTGTAGTATACTGAGAAGTTTTTTTTCCAGTGATGACGTTGCTGTTAAGTTTGTATGTTTTTTAAAATATTTTTTTATATTTTTAGGCTTGGGTGGATCCTGGCAAATTTGCATTGATTGGTGCTGCTGCCCAGCTGGGTAAGATAATGCATGAAATCTGTTTTATAAAGTACATGTATTGTTTATCATACATTGTTTAATTTGGAGGCACTCCTGTGATTAAATTTTATAGCCAAGTTTATTGACAACATAAATAACTGTGAATGGCTTTGGCAAATCTGGTCTGATTTGCATATTTCTTTGCTGCTGCAGTTAAAAGAAGCTACAAATACTTTGCCATTTTAATTTGAATGTTGTGCTATATTACCTTGCAAATTTTAGATGTTTGACTTTACACAATTTGTAATTCATCATTTTATAAACACGAATAGTCTGCACAGCATTGTGTTTAGGATTATGATAGTGAACCAGCACATATTTCAGTTTGATCTATTTACACCGTGTCTCAATAAAAAATGTGCCACTTTTATTTTTTGAATAATTCCGTGAAACATTGGCCGATTTTAATAATTTTTGGTGGGCAACATCGTAAAGAAACGTGACATAAATGGCTGACATTTAGCCCACCTCACCTTAATACTGTACATAGGTAGACTACTTTGTGAAATGCAGAAGTTGTAGTTCAGCCGTTTACAACAATGACTTCATACTGTGGAGCACATGCGTCGCCTCAGAAAATCACTGAGACCACAGAATCATTGAAAATCTGTTACATATTGAACATTATTCGTACTCCTTTAAGATCGTATGTCAACAAACTGAAATGGCGCATCAACAGCGAATGAACTGCTCTCCGTTGTGTGTTATTGAACGTATTGTTTGTGAGTTGTGTCAACGTTCACCACTTGCATTTGTGCTGGAGGAGGAAATTTTGAGCACATGTAGTAATAAAAACTAGAGCTGTCACAGTTGACGCGTTAATTAACGCGTTAATGCATTAATAAATTAACGCGCGTTAAAAAAATTAACGCGCATTAAAAAAATTAATGCATGTGTGTAAATTTATTTCATTCAGTTACTAAATTCTGTGCAGCAAAAGTTCGGATATTCCATTAAGCTGCGGTTATTGACAATCGAATGAAATCAAGTAACTAAACTAGTTTTCATTTCATCACTACTGTAAATAAACAATTACTTATTTATTTCATTGACAGGCTAATAGATTTCTAACTTTTTAATTTTTTTTTCATTTTTCTAACTTTCTATATTCTACAGGCAGGTCCCATAAACGTCTCGGGCCCGGGGCAATTTACCTCCTTCTCTCCATCTCCACGGGACTGGGTGCGTTAATTTTCGCGTTAATTAATGCATTAAAAAAATTAACGCAGTGCGTTAATGCGTTAAAAAAATTAACGCCTTGACAGCTCTAATAAAAATGATGAAATGTAACACAAGACTTTCTGAGAGGAGAAACTTGATTACTAACTGTGACTCATGTATGTCGCTATTCAGTTTTAATCACTTCTGAGCCGACACATGCACTACCCAGTATGAATCCATTGTTGTGAACGGCCAAACTGAGACTTATGCATTTCACAAGGTAGTGTAGCAACAGTATTAAGGTGAGGTAAGCTAGACCATAGTCATTTACACGTCAAGTTTCTTCATGATGCTGTGTGCCAAAGATTATTAAAATCACTCCAAGTTTCGTGGAGACATTCAAAAAATAAAAGTGACACTTTCTTATTGAGAAACGGTGTATATTTTGCATGCTTGTCATTCTGAGAGTTGCTGTCACTTATAATAAATTCACAGCACCGACTACCCATCGTTGATGCATCTGTTGAGCAGTGCTCTGAGACTCGAAGCATACGTACATGCTAAGATTAGACCTTCATTTGTTACACATTTGCTGTATATAATCAATTTTGCACCATTTTTGTATCGAATAAGTGCTGAGAAAATGTACAGTCGAGCATTCAATTTTGCAAGGTAGCGAATGTAGTGACAGCTTTAAGAGGAGGTAAGAAGCTGCATAAGAAGCTAAAAGCCTTTCTTCGCAGATCGTCTGCAATGATCATCTGATGCAAACATTATTAAAATCATCGACAGTTGCTAGAATTATTCGAGAAAATAAAAGTGGCACTTTTTTATGGCCCATATTGTATAAGTGAGAAACAGATACATGGGTTTACTGTCAAGTAAGAGTAGAATAATGTTGTGCTATTTTTACAGTAAATGCGCTGCAGTTGATCGTGATTGTTTTGTAGGTGGTATAGTTCGCATGACTCTGAGTTTGACGGTAATTTTGATCGAGGCAACTGGAAACATCAGTCTTGGTCTACCGTTAATGATTGTTCTGATGGTTGCAAAGTGGACTGGAGATCTGTTCAATGAGGTGCTGCTACATTTTTTTCAATTTTTTTCTTTACTTGTTTGAATTTGTGATTAATATACTAGTCTTTCAGTTTTTTTGTTAAACTGGGAAAATTTGGCTGAAATATAATCTGAATGTGATTATGATCTGTGTAAAAATATCGATAGATAAAACAAAGAACAATCTCTAAGGAGAATTTGATGATGATGGGTATTTTTACAGACCGGGGTGACCAGATGCCCTTTGCAACAGCAATTGCTAAATGGTCTTTACGTGTAAACCCTTATGGGAAGTGTTGTAATATTCTGCATTTAGTTGATGCATTTGACACTAAGCTGCACTGTGTTTTCGATGGTTTATATTTGCAGGGCATTTATGACATGCACATTCACATGCAAGGCGTTCCAATATTGGATTGGGAACCACCTGCCATGACGTCAAGCATAACGGCAAAGTAAGATAGATAGCTTCTTTACAGTTTCTCAAGCCTTTTGTGTATATTCTGAAACATATAGCACTAAAAATGTAGGTTCTATAACTTTATCTTGTCCTTGCTAGAAAGTTGCACCATCATTTATACATCTTAAAGTGATATAATTACAAGTTAAACTCTGCACTGTTGTAGTGAATTAATTTATACAATTTATTGGTACTTATTTGGTTCATAGCGTTTTTGAGAACATGCTTAGTAGTGAGGGCATTTTTGTCAGATATTTTACTGGTCTGCAAACTAAATCGTTACCAAAACGTTTTTTTTGACTAGTATGGTTTCTAAAGGCATGTAATAATTTGTATTACCATGTACCTATTATTACCTAGGTTGAAGTTTTGTTTCAATGGGAAGTCTAGAAAAAAAATCTCATTAGCACGCAAATGTTTTTTTATTTATTAATATTGTGTTAGAAGATTAGATACTTTGTTGTGCATATACCCTGATTTTTGACAGTTTAATGAATTACTTTACAAACAGTCAATTTATTGCAATAATTGGTGAAATATGTCTTTCAGGGAGGTGATGAGTCATCCAGTGGTGACGTTTTATACTACCGAGAAGGTTTCTACAATCGTCCATGTACTGAAGACAGAGCAGCATGATGGCTTTCCAGTCGTCCAGAGAGATGATGAAAATGTCTGTGCACTTTTGCTTACTTTTTCACTTCTGTCAAAGCAGAGCTTATGTTTTGGGTCCTGATTGTTTGTCAACCGAATTACTAAAAATTATGAATGGATCTTGACTTTGTTGCAAACATCTCGACATGTTGAGATGGTTTGTGTCCACGACGTTCATGATTTATGTCCGCGACTTTCACCGAAACTTCATGATTTCATGATTTGTCACCGTTTGTATCTGCAACTTTCATGATTTGTGTCTACGACTTTCTCCGTGGGGAAGTTTCAGTGAAAGTTGGCTTAACGGTATTTGGGTTATCAAGTCATTATCATTATCTAGAATTCTTCACCATTGCAAGGTAGCAGTTGTATTAAGTCTGTGTATTTTTGCCAGGTTTATTGCTTATGTACTGTTCTCAGCTGAGGTTTGAGATCTCTGATAGCTTCTAGTTTTTTAAAAATACTACTTTCTATTTTTCAAGCTAACTTACCAGCGGTACCTGAATACTAGGTCAGAATAATTTGTGTTGTTTACTTGGAAGAAGTGCAGGCAATGAATAAGTTGCCACAATTATCTCACAGCTTTTCAGGCAAAATTTATTGTGTACTTTGTAGAGAAGGCTTTGAATATTACATCATTGTGTGCAGATGATGTACAGTCGATTCTCTCCAATATATGTGTGTGTTATGTGTATGCATCTCAGGAGATGTATGCTTATGATGAATATTTCAACCGAACGACTTTTGGCGTTCTGGAAGGCACAATTACACGTACACAGCTCATTGTGTTGCTACGGAAGAGGGTCCGTTTTACAAGCATTTACTCTACATTGCTACTGGTGTAACCAAAGCAAACCATTTATTAGTAACAGATTGTCGTCATGATTAGTCTTTTTGTTGCTGAAATTTCAGCCAGGTACAGTTTAACAGTCGACGACAATTTTTATTTTTTAATGTAATTGATGGTATTACACTAATAGTGATCAAACAGATTGCTAATAAATCAGTGAGTGTTTTTTTCTTTTACTGCTTTTGCTTTGACAGGAGGGGTTTGAGTCTTCAAATAATGCTACTTTTCATGTAACTTTTCTCCAAACTTTAAACTTCTATTATTTTTCTGGCTTTTGTCACCTTTCAGCTTCATTCAGTGTTTCACTACTACATTATTAACTGTCGACTGTTGTGTAGAATTTACTTAAGAAAATACTTTAATGACAATCGCAGTTTTTCTCTAGCAGCTGACTTTAACAAACAACTAACTACTGGAAAATTAAATACACAATAGGTTAAAGGTCCATGGACACCAAAATTAACTTACCATTTTCCTAAAAGAGCACAATTTTGTGAGAATTTTGACAGTAATATCGGCACCCAGCATTTTGTCAACACGAAGAAACTTGCATTTGAAATTGACTGTCTACAAAAACAATGCAGAAAACGAGACGCCATGTTGACAGACTGATGACGTCACCGCGTGTGCCCATAGTCAACGTAAAATATGCACAGAAACATAAGCATTATAAAATTACATTGCCTACCCATGTACTGCTTCAGTTGTCATGTGACACAGTATTTTTTGCCATTAAAAATATTAAAATTAATTGGTAAACACTGACTGGGTACACGCGGTGACTTCACTTCCCGCCACTGACCTAGATAAATTATTTTGCATAACGTAATATAATGTTGCATTTTGTTACAATTTGGGCATTATTTTCGTATATTTATAAAGCTTAAATCAACATATTATATATGCATGGTGAAATGTTTAATTCAGATCTACATAAATTTCACAAGTGAGTTTGACTGTAGCCATGGACCTTTAAACATTTGTCAGCCCAACGGTATTGCGCTATATTTCAGTGCACTTTGACCAGTCTAATTTGTATGTGTTTTATTCTTGTTTGTAGCATTTTGAGCGTGATGATGGTGAGACGCCAAAGCTTCATCTTCGCGACTTCAGAGACGTCTATCCACGTTTTCCTCGGATAGAGGTAAAGAATTGGTTGACTGGAAAACTATTGCTGCAGGATGTGCAGCAGAGATAGTTGAACAGTCGAAAATAGTCAGATTTCAAACAGAAGTATAAGCGCATTTACAGCGTAGCACATAAGAAGAAGTGGAACATGCGTGATTAACGAGCAGTCCGACAGTTTTGGAAATGATTGCCCCTGATCATTGCACTGAATGGTGGTGGTGGTTGTAGCCCGCTTTCCTGTCATGTTGAACACCTCTTTAAGTATGGTATATAGTGTATCAGTGTGAACACTTTTACTGCACTGCATGCGCTACCACTTGGAACATGTTTTGAATATGGTAGCTGTCAGCTATTAAGCAGAGATTTCTTTCAAGGGATCCTGTTTTGGGTTTATTTCTGATTCTCTGTTCCGTGTTCCTGCATTCTGTGTTTGCTGGACATGTGCATTGCATTGGGTTTGCATTTCTTAGTGGTCGTGTGAAAAGTTGCTGATGACTGATTGGCTTTGCCTTTTTTGTGTCTTTTTCCCTCTGTCATGCAGGAGGAATGATCCCAAGCTGAAGATTGCTGAGAGGCTGAGCTATTGCTTAAACTTATATGCACAGTATGTTGTTTGCTTGTAGAATCTTGACATTGCCGATGAGGACCAAGAACGAACGGTTGATCTGCGGCCCTTCATGAACCCAGCACCCTATGCTGTGTTTGATGTGAGTGTTTTGTGTTTTATTCTGTGTTTTGTGTGTAATTATTGATTTGTGATTTGTGCAAGTTCACAAATTGTTCGTGTATTTTTATGATTTTGCCACTGTTAGTTGGTGTTTTAGTATTTTGTTCATTTACTGTTTGTTTGTCCATCTATCTGTGTTGTGCATGTGTGCATTCGTCTATCCTGCATGTTGTTTCTGCAATATCTATGGTATACATTGATATATTTGCATCTGATAGAGCATATCTGGTTAGGTTTTTAGATACATTTAGCAAATGTGCTTCTCACGGCATATTTGCTAAATGTATCACTTTTTGGAACTTCCATTCATATTATCTCTAGTGTGTATTCATTTACATTTACTTCCAGTGGGCAGAGGCATCTGCAGCTTGATTTTGCAAAGCTAAGTTCTAACCATTTAGTTCACTAGCATGATCCTTATTAAGAATTAGTTACTATAGCTGGTGGTGATATTTATTTGCTGTTGTTGTGTTATGCAGAATACCTCGATGCCAAGAATATTTAAACTGTTTCGTGGTCTGGGCCTGAGGCACCTAGTTGTGGTCAATCGAAAAAATGAGGTGATTTTTACGATACTTTGCATTTTTGTGCAGCTTATGTGTTCATTTACAGTAGGAGCCTCGTTTGTCCTCAGTGTATTTACAAGAGCTATGTGATATGTACTGATCTTTGCATTCACATGATCGTATGATTTTTGGCAACAATTTATTAATTGATTGTCTTGAGTGGGTGAAATGTCTCTGGGTGGACTTTCCAGTGGGTGAACTTTCATAATTTTTTTTACTTGCTTGCATTTAATATACAATTTAGTGAGCTAACATTGTGGTACCTCAAAAGCTGACTTTTCCACATTGCTTAGTGTTGGACTGAAATTTTTAAGCGCAGACATCTGGTCTCAATATGGCATCGTTTCTTTGGTGAATTCACAGTTATAACTAGAAAACCTGTGAGTTAAATGTGTCTGTTTTTGTGTGTTCTTGTTGAAAGGTGATTGGCATTGTCACTCGTAAAGACTTAGCTCGCTATAAGTTCTTCCGACACAATGGTCACTACGGTGTGGTAGAGTTGGGCATGGCTACAAACTGATTCTGAATTACTGCTACTGTTTCCTCTGCATAATTTCTTATGTATTGTGAATATTTCCTGAGAACATACTTTTAAATGACTTCTGTTATTGTTTTTTTTCTGCAAGTTTTAGGCATTTTTTGTATTTGTTGTTAGAATTATGTGCTGTTTATAACTTACAGTTTGTGGTTGAGGCTGGTTTTGCTGAATGGATGGTCATTCCTGTTATTTCACATGAACTTTGTGTTGTATACTTTGTGAAATACTGAACTTAGTGATCTGTTCTGTGTAAGTCCTTGTTCTTTTCTGTCTGTAGCCAGATATTTCTTTATTCTGTCACTTGAAATATGACTTACATGGAGAAAGTTGGTGTGTATTAACACAGGGTAGAGTGGCGTCATAGCCGTAAACGAC
>Ga0209367_1002082_pt1 | contig 25926 bp, 19 predicted proteins | sample WorMetLIZISLAND2_FD_187412 | JGI IMG/M metagenome (GOLD analysis project Ga0209367, IMG submission 187412) | Marine gutless worms symbiont microbial communities from Max Planck institute for Marine Microbiology, Germany - Olavius geniculatus... ... | reverse complement strand
AGGTGTCAGTCTTTAAGATGGCAGTGCCCAACCGTGCAATTGGCCCATTAGACATTTAAAAATTGAAAAAATGGGTTGGGAACTGCTACAGCATTTGCCATACAGTCCAGATTTAGCTCCAAGTAATTTTCATTTGTTTGGACCACAGAGCGAATCACTTGAAGACATTAAGTTTAAAAACGATGGAGATGTTCTACAGCATTTTGTCCGGAAATTTCTACAGGTGCCAATGAAAAACTTAATGCTACAGGTTCCAGCCGACTTGTAGAATAATGGGGACATTGCAGGGGAATATGTTGAAAAGTAGCATAACTATCAGAAATGTGCGATTTACTGTCGTTGTATTAAGGACGTCGTCCTGGAACTTATTGAACGCCGCTCGTACTTCGTTTTGAGTTATTACGAGTAATGCGCTCAAGACACACAGACAGACGGACGGAGAGACGCATTACGTTTTTGTAGTTGATCAACGCACAAGTAGGTACTTGCTTAAATTGCCGTTCGTACGCTTCGCAATCAAAGCTGCAAATAACACGCAGCTGATTTGCACCGATAAGACAATACAAGCTAGTAGAAAGCTAGTAAGTGGCGACAACAGATGTAAAATCATGCAGTAGTCATTTTTAGTGTAGTTTTCCTTTTCAAAATGTCCCGCTGTTTGCTGCGAGAAACTCACGTAGGCCTAATGCTGCACTTAGGCCTATAGGCTATATAGCTAAACCGCCATTGGTAATAGAAGTGCTTTTAAGAAGAGGTTCTTTTAAATACAGCAGTGAACAGTGCATTGATGACGCAACCTGCTGGGAAGCTATCGAGCTGGCTGCACGTGCCATCGATCACCATTTCCATTTATTTTCTCTGCATGAAGTCGTGTGTCGTCATCATCGGTCATCATTACGCGAGTAAACAGCGCGACTAGTTCTACAACGTGGGCCGTAAAAACGTGCCACTTTACTTTTGTCCATATATCTTTGCCAATTATTGACCGATGTTCAAAATTCTTTCATTGGCACTCTCTGCGGACAATTTGCAATAATATGACTACGATATACCGTATCTCACCACACCGTAAAATGCGTCTCTACAGTACCTTGTGAAATATAATTGTGAGAAGAAAACTAACGATAATAACAAACACTTAGGTAAATGAGAAAAAAGCTTCAGACCAACATTGCGGCGAATGATCCGTATGACACTAGACTGTATCAGACCCACACAGTCTAGTGTCATACAGACCATTCACCGCAATGTTGGTCTTAAGTGTTTTTTTCATTTACCAAAATGTTTGTTTGTTATTATCGTTGCATATGTGTATTTTTTGGCCCATCCTGTATCCGCAGTTCACTGGAGGAGAGCTTATGTCGTCTTCCTCGCCCATCACGCCGGTGGGCGACATATAGGCCTACACTACAGGCGCACTAATAGAAAAAGCAGCTCGCGGGGGAAATCGTCAACATCTCGACAGGACTATCTTGAGACAGGCTCTAACAGTGATCGATGGCGGACAGTGTCCACAAACAGACAGACGAACAGACGTGTTTGGCTCGCCGAAATTCGACTTTGCTTATCTATTGGTTAGTTCGTCAAAAACTGAACCGTGTCAGTTCAGTTCAGTTCAGTTCAGTTACGTCGTTCTGTACGCGCTTCAACTCGTAACATGTTCCTTCTCGCTGTTACGCGCTGCTGTCAAATTGATTTATTTCGTTACAAAGAAGAATAACCATGGCCTACAGGCGCAGTCAAGCTATCCACAACTGCTGGATTACGGCGCAAATCTCATGACTTTTTATCGCGCGGTTTATTCACATTTTACATGCGAGAGCTGTTTGCTGGTCTAAGCAGTCTGGTAATAATAATAATAATAATAATAATAGCTATGAGCCCAGAATTATGTTATCCGGTCCGCTACATAATGCGACCTTCTCTGCCAGCAGCTCAATAATGTGACTACAGTTTGTCAGTCTGTCTACTGCTGCTAAGCTATGCACAAAAATTTTGTTAAACATTTTTTTCGGCCAGCCAAGCACCACCGAAAATGAAAATTTTATAATAACAATAATAATTCACAAACCTTTGAATAAACTTAAGTTGTGGTTGCATGTATACCCTAACAATGTTTTCAACATTTTGGCAAACGTTGTAAACATTTCAGCGCTCTGAAAATTAATTATGTTTATGACAGGAAGGGCTAGTAACAAATGTAGGCTAGAACTTTTAGTGAACGTGAAGTGAAAGTTTTAATTTCATTTATCATTATATTATGTTTATGTAAGCTAAATTTTTTTATCTACAACATTTCTATATCTTGAAACAAATTAGTCTAGCCAACGGGAAAGAAATGCCAAAGTTTCGTGGCACATAGCTAAAGCCTAATCGCTCCAAAGTCACGCAAGCATTGATTGCGGCGACGAAAGTGTCGGCGGAAATGCCTTAATCGCCCGGGGGAAAACGTCGAACGTAGCGTCTAAAGTAAAGGTTGCGTCGAATGGTCGTATAGAAGATGCACCTGATGCACAGGCTACCTGTATTACGCTCAATTACTAGATGCGACACTGCTCTATGCGGGTGGTCTTTTAACGTGTCATTTGCAGCGCTGCATTCCACGGGCGTATTTAGGATTTCATGTTAAGGGGAACGTGAAGTGAGGGGAGTCGAAGACGGAAAACCCTCAGTGATTCCAGGAGCAAATTCCCGGTGAGGAGAAGCTGGGGACCGTTTGTCCCTCAAAACTGAAGTTTTCTTGTATATAAAACATGGATATTTTTGCAGTGGCGTAGCTCGAAAATTTTGTCTGGGGCAGCAAATTCAGAGAGTTTTCTCCATCACATTCTTTCCCCCTTTTCTTTCCTTTTTCTCTCTTTTCACCGAAATGTAGCATTCCTAAGTTCCACTTAAATGGTATGTGGAACGTTGTCAATGTGGTGCATTATAGCCGTGAAATATAAAATATAACATCTAATGGCAACAATTTTAATTGCTGAGAATTAATTACAACACATCAAATTTAGTGCATTCAAACAATAAAGGCAAATAAGGGCGGCGCTCAAAAGCTTAAAAGTTGAGGGTACAAATAATCTGCAAGCATAATTTTTTGTACCTCCACTTTTTGTCCAGTTGTTGAGTTTAGAAGAGAGGGCGCCGGCTCGGCCCCCTCTAAATAAACTCTAGCATTTACGCTCGACGAGCTGTTAATTTCTCCGCGCTCACAGTCTAATGGCAGTCTTGTAGCGTTCAGGACCGTTTTTTGCCAGCGCGGGGCCCTTGGCATTGACTTACCCGCGGGGCCCCTAAAACCACATAGTGACCCGTGACCATACTACACGAAAAATTGTAAGATAGGTTTAAGTACATTGTAAAGTAGGTCTGTATTTTCTGTAGGTTTTAGAAGTACAATTTCTCGAGCGGAGTCAGCAAAAAAAATTTCTGGACCCTAGATTTTTGCTCCTCCAACACTTTTTACACCTTTTAACTGAGTTCAAGTTGTGACAATAATTAATCCCCTAACGCGATGAAAATTGGTTATATTGATCGATCGATACATCGTCCGTTGCGGCGATCACCGCCCTTTTGATGCGCGGAGCCCATTTAAGGCGCGGGGCCCTTGGCACGTGCCAAGGTGCCACCCCTAAAACGGGCCTGATCGCGTTAATCTATCTCCCACTCCCAGGTGCACTTTTCGCCGCTGGAATTAATGGTCTGCAGATAGCCGTTAGCCGTCTTTTCCTGCTGCTGCTACTGCTGCTGTTTGGAGATCATTAAGCTCAACTTAACGCGCAGCACGCAACATTTTGAGTTGCATCTCGCAGAGTCCTAGTGCACAGTGGCGTAGCCAAAAATTTGGACTGGGGACCTCCCCTTCACGTTACTTTTATCTCCCTCTCTTCCTCCCTTCTCTTTACTTCCTTGTCCCTTCCATTAAAATTAGGACCCTTAAAATCCAGCTAAGGGGTCTGGGTGAACGCTGTTAGCTCTCCCAGCAGGATCTGGGGCGACACCCCAGCCGAAATCGAATTCGGTGCATTATTGCTTCAAAATATAAGTTCTAATGCCAACAATTTTTCTGCGAATCTGCAGTTTAAACGTGTGTTTTGTATGAGAATTTGGATGGGGGCTGAGTCCCCTGGGCCCCTCTTGTTTGCTCCACAGTCGTCGGCGAACGTTGCGTTGCGTAGGTATTGTTGCGTGACGTTGCGGTAGATAATTAGCTCGTTGTTTGTGCCATAGAATCACGGCTCGTGCGAAAAAGCGATAGCGAACAACGACCTATCGTATCTCGCAAATTGCAGTTCCCCGTATACGTCGCTGCATGGCAGCACGTGACAGCGATTTGTACAGCACTGTGGGGAAAATAGAACCAGTTGGCCGCCGCAGGTGCTAGAGTAGATAATTGCACGACATAATCAGCTTAAAAATTACTCAACTCTCAGGAAATGTGCGTTAAGCTATTAAAAAAAGTGAAAATACGTTAGACCATTTAGTCTAAGTTATTTATGCCAAAAAATTATTGCAATTCGATCGACATTTTCATGTTTGCATGGCACGTTTTCTAAGTCTGCATAAAAAGCTGAGATAGATGATGGACAACAATATGATACTACGCGTGGGTGGCTATTTTCTACATGTAGCCTACATGTACGCTATTATGTACTGTGGTATATAGTCTTTTCATGCACCTATGGATGTTATTACTTGGTCTCAAAAGAATTTCTTTCCTCCGTTGTCAACAACTGAATCGGTAAGCCTAACAGCTAGTCCGTCATCAATTGATCTTGGACAGCTCGAGCGCTTTTCATTGCAGCGGATCGTTGAAAACAGCGACGTAGCGAGATGAAAGCGACTAGAACAGAGCACGGGCACCTTATCAGAGGCGATGAAACAAGATACGTGCCTTAACATTCGGGCTAATTATCACGCTCGTAATGCGCTGCTATGCCGCTATTTATTACACATTAGCTTATTATTATACTAGCAGAGTGGGCTCGACCAATGAAGGCGGGTGTCAAATGCAAACACGTGTCTCAATACTGGTCTTGCTCGCCCGTCTGACAAACTTCTAACTCGAGAAAAAAAGCGTAGAAAAATTCAAATTCCTGTAAACGTATCCCGTGTGTCAATTTTCAGATTAAAAGGCCAATTAAGATGTCGTCGAAAAACCTCCGTAAAATAACACGTACTTCGCGTTTAAATGTTTACTTGACGGCGCCTTTGGGGCTCACGGCACACTAGGCGCCGTCCACTGGGTACCAATGTGCAATGGGCACATGGACGGCCGCATACATGTCGGCCTGGTGATATCTTATAGCTTGTCGTAGGTAAAGCAAAAACAAGTGGCTCGTTGAGTCAAAGGAACAGCATGTCGTGATATTTTCGTCTTTTATTCGCATCACACTCAACATTATCGGTATCAAACACGATAGCCCAATGGCAACAGCGAAACAGTAATCTATGCTACAATCACTTGCTACAATTTTGCTTTACAACCAAAATGAATTATTTCACAAAATTGCACGGTCCACAAACGGCAAAATGTTCAACATCGATATATATCCGATGTATTGAACAAAAAATCAGTGCAACGCAGATAGAATTTATAAATAATTAAGAAAACAGTTAGATCACGTCACGTTTAAACATTTAGAATAACGTTAGCTACATAAACGCAGAGAGGATTTTTTTGCGGTTAAAGCAATGCAGGTAGCACGTACGCAAGACAAGCAAATAAGAAAATAATCACAAATGTCATCATGTCTGCAGAGTGAAATATCGCCGCTGCACGTAGGGCCCCTATTTATTTATCATGAATTTACGTACGTAAAGAATTTGATTGGCAAACACTGCACTAGCCCCATACATGCACAGACTGGAATTATTTGCATTTTCAATGCCGGTTTTGCCAAAATAAAGAATTCCACAGACGACAATCTGAATTACAAAATAATTTAACTGATATCATACAAAATCGATCAAAGGGTCACTATACAATTAAAACCTGCCTTTTGGGCAAACTTGATAATTAGAAAGTAAGAGAGAGAGTGGCTGAGTAAAGTTTAACGTCCCGCCCGACATAGTATAAGTCATTTTGTGGCCTATTAAACTTCACTTTATTGCAAAGACAACACAAACTGTATCTGAAGTTTAGCATTTCTAAATTTTAGAAAAGTTCGCAAATGCACGGCTTCCATAGAACGGACGTTCTAAAAGCCAAGTGTTCCAGCTTCAGGGGGCAAAACCCCTCTGACCCCCTGACCAGGGACTCTGCCCCCTGGACACCGCTGGTGCACTGCCCCAAGACCCCCCCCCTTATAGAGAGGCCTCACAGTAGTAATGGGGGGCGCCGGCACTGGCAGTGGCTTTAATGTAAGCAATTTCTAGGCACGGCCTGTGACACAAGGCATGTGTGGGCTAAGCATGGTAAATACCTTTATACATATAATAACAACAAATATTAAACTATAGTCACATTATTTACACATTCAATATTATCAGTATCAAACAAGAGATATTCACACAACAGCAACAGCGAAACAATAATTTGAAATAAAATAACCTGCTATCATTTTGCTTTACATTACATTAAATCATTTCATTAAATTGCACACTATTTGGTCTACAAACAGCAAAACGTTTATTCACTATATCCAGTGTATTCAACAAATAAATTAGTGAAACGCAAATATAATTTATAAATTAATAACACATAAATCAACGGCATAGTTCACAATATTAGGCTGCCCTTTATAATTAACCAGCAAAGTATTTCATCAGTAAACAAATTTTCTATAACCACCAACAAAAACACAAACAATAAATAGTATTACTGCACAAATAAAACAGCCAGTGAATATTGAAAATATGATAATAACAATGCATGGCAAAACAATAATGCAATTACACCGTGAGCCAAAAAAACGTGGCACTTTACTTTTGTCCGTATCTTTGCCAATTATGCACACTCTGCAGAAAATTTGTAATAATGTGATTATTATATATCCCACCAAACAATAAATGCGTCTCTACACTACCTTGTGAAAAATCAATGAAAACAAAAACTAATGACAATAACAAAAAATTACGTAAATAAAAAAACACTTGAATGATACGTATGACACTAAACTGTGTTAGGCCTACACAGTGTAGTGTCTTACAGATCATTCACTGCAATGTTGGTCTGAAGTGTTTTTTTGTTCATTTACCAAAATGTTTGTTTGCTATTACCATTATACATTCATATTTCATTTATATTTCACAACGTAGTATAGAGATGCATTTACGGTGTCTTGGGATATATAATAATCACAATATTGTAAATTGTCTGCAAAGTGTGCCAGTGAAAAAAATTGAAAATCAGTCAATAATTGGCGAAGATGGACACAAGTAAAGTGCCACGTTTTTTTGGCCCACCCTGTAATAATACTTTATAAGACAAGACAACAACCTAAGAGCAAACAAGCTTCTTGAATACAGACGTACAGGACAGTTAAAGTTATAGACACTTGTCTCAATAAACAGTAGCATCGTGGGGGAAGCAGTGGAGGCAACTCCCCTTAAATTTTGGGCTGTCGAAAAATTTTCTCACTATTGAAAACTTTTCACCCAAAATGCAACATTTTGGGGTTAAAAAACCCCCATTAAAAATTTGGGGAAAAATTGTAATTATCAGCATCCGCAATGTCTTCTACCCCACCACTTTATTAACGTACAACGCTGCTATCAACAGAGCAAGACCATGGCTACAGCTGTAGAGCAGAAAAATGCACAATCTTGTAAAATTTTGCAGCAAACAGGCAAATTATAAACAGCAACAATGCACAATAATAATAAAACACGAGTGCATCAGACAAGCATTGGAATAAGGCCTAAAAAATTACGTGCTTCCGGTTGCAACTGAAGAAATAATAGAGACAAGAGGCGCAAATTAAATTTTAATTTTTATTTTCACATCATGAAATGTTACATAATACACAACTCAAAAACAAGTCAACTGTTGTACTAAATAGTACCGATAAGAACTAAAGTAAAAATTCAACAGCATAACAGACTAGACGCAAGCAGTTTTTTTCAGTAAAACTTTGGAAGCAAACTACAAAAAAATTTCTGAAGGTGCAATAAAAATTTTAGCGATGCAAATTTTTTAAGGGATGGACAGCAACAGGGAGCATTTTTGGGCGTAACTAACACAGGATTGCCAGGAGTGAGTGAGCACACCTAATTCAACACATCTATTGAGATGTGAAATAGCGGGACACAGCACCCAGCAGTAGCATTTGCTGACTAGAAACCACTCTTGAAACTGATTCCAAAACAGTTTCTGTGATTAACAACAACATGGTGCAACAAGTTCTAGCGCAAGATGTACGAGATGACTCAAACATTCATTTCAGGATGGCAACAGTTTCTGGGGAAAAAAATCAAGGACTATTCAAGAAATTTCAAGTACTTTTTCTAGAATTGTTCCCATGATATTTTACCACACCCTGTTAGTCGTTTCTGTCATCATATGAAAAAATTTGACACTGCGGTTGCGATGATCATGAAAAACTGAACTTCAAGGACTTTGAAGGGTCTCTGACATCAAATTCCAAAACATTCAAGATAAAAATAATTTGGTTCTTCAGAACGTTGTAGTCTTGGAAAAAGGAATTTTTTTCAAGAACTTTGGCGAACCTGTGGCCACCCTGCCATCCACAAAAGTTGCATTTTTCATGGCATAACAGAAAAGTGTTAGGCGTCACACCATGCCCCCACTCTGGAGCTAATTAAGACATACTTTTACACCAAAGCCTACCGGAATTTGCACGCTGTTGCCACTGGTGTAGCTATAGGGGGGCAGGTGCCCCCCCAGGAGCCTAGACAGTTACTCAAAATAGTGCCAAAATGCACCCCAATAAACGTCATTTTCACACAGAAAATTCAAAAATTTTCTGGGGAGAAAACACTGCCCCCTCCTCAGACCCCTTCCCTTCAAGTGCCCCCACTACAACTAAATTCTGACTACGCCACTACGCCACTGGCTGATGCTGGTAACATCGCAGCCAATCTACCATCCATCTACTGGCATCTAACAATGATGCCCTGGTTTGGTGTTGAAAAATGCAACTCAAGATGTCGACTGAATATCTGCTGCCTGTCCAGACAACGTTATAATCTTGCTGTGATTAATATGAACATCTACAATCGTTATCAGTGATCGGTATAACTTCACTACAATAGTACCATCGGTATCACGAGTTAATGCCACATCGATGATATCATCACAACAAGCTGTGTTTGATATGCCGTCGACATACACAGCTGGCACAGTAGCTGACTTTAGTTTTCAACTCAGACTTCTTCTGAGCCAAAGTTCGGCCAAAGAGTGAAGTGAGCGTTTTGCTAAGCAAAAACCGGTTAAAGTCCGACAACATGATGCGTTTGTTATGTCCTCCTCAGAGTCAGCTGACATAATCTTCAACTCAGGGTCTATGGCACACTTCTTGACCAGTGGCATCATAGCTACGAAGCAATCCCCCGAAATTTTGGGCTGCCATAAAATTGTGGGAAAACCTTCTTCTTGTCAAAAACTTTCGTTCATTTGAAACTAAAAAAATGTTAATTGTGTGAAAATCTAGCAGCAAAATTAGACATTTATGAGCATACATAATCTTCTCTGTCAGAAGTTCACAGACGTCTGTCAGAATTCTGGATTGGAAATTTGCAGTGTCTGTCGTCTGAAAATTGGAACTTCCAGCCCCACGTACTTTTTCAACCCTCGATGCCACTGTTCTCAATATCTTCATCATTCAAACATCGCTCAGAAGATGATAACACGTCACTGCTGACGTCTTCAGCACAGCAAGATGTCTTACACATGGCATTCTCAAAGTCCGACAAAGTTGAAGGCCAACCACCATCTGAAACAAGCATCAGACTAGCAGCAGAAACTGCAGGTGATGGTTGTATGGCTGAGCACTGGATCAAGTTCTTACTGGCACTAATGCCATCCGTGTCTACTGTGGTGGAGTTTAGCTGATTGTCAGTGAAGGCCAATGTCACCACTGATGAACATGGCTTAGCAAAAGACTCATCATTCATAGCTGTGCCATCTGAAGCCACATCATTCAGTGTCTCTGACGAGAGATTAAACATAGATCTACTACTTTCATTCATAGCTACTGCTTCACTAGACTTCTGAGCGCCAGTAATGTCCTCCGGGTCTACCTCAGTAGAGTTTAGTTGATTGTCAGAGGATAACTGAGACATGGTGAAGGGTCAAAGCTGTTCCAATGACACTGCGTGATCTCTTACTACATTATCATTCAGTGTCTCTGTTGAGAGCCCCTTAGACATAGATGCAGTCACTGCTTCATCACCGCCAGGCTGTGAACACAAAACCTCACCATCAGATATATCATTGTCCCCAGGCCAAGATGGAACCATTGCAGCAGTACAGTCCATAATCTCACTAGCTACATCTATGACAGCAATGTCCGGTGAAAAATTAGAATTGTCCTCCAACATCTCGGGCGGACAGCTTAGTCCAATCTTCTTCTTGTGGTGGCACATATCTTTGGTCGTGTTCTGTGTAATCGGGACTGAAGCAGTCACATCCCATAGTGCCTTGCTGCTATCCAAATCAACAGCATGGTCCAGTAGCAGACAAACATTGTCAGCAGAACTGTTCTTGAGCATTGGTCTAATGTTCTCCTGCACGGGGCAGCAGATATTCAGATGACTGTTGTAATCTCCTAACACATTGACACTGTCTTCTGGTGGGGGCCCGTAGCTTTGGTGGTCATGCTCTGGCATGTGATCAAGAGTGCGGTAAACAACAACGCTCTGCGTATTTGGTGAACTGCACGCTACAGCGTTGCTATCACTGCTGCATTGCGGCATCAAACAGCTAGCGGTGTGGTCGTCTGTGACACAAATATCAGAGCTGGTGGTGGTAGTATTATTCGTAGCATAGCAACTCTGTGACCGGTCATGTTCTGCATAATTGTGAGTGGAGTAAATGCATCTCAAGGCTCCTCCTTGCTCTGTTGGTGAAATGTCTGCTATAGCATTGCTCACAGCAGCCACAGCATCCCCGTATTGCATGAAAGAACTAGCTGTGTGGTCACCTGACACTGTAGCATATTCACAGCCAGTTGCAGTATCAGAACCATCCTCAATTTGCTCATAAGTGTTCTGTGTGTGGTCTAAAGTAGTACAGTGGTTGCTTTCTGAGGGCACTGGCTGGCCAACTGCATCGTGTGGCATGCTATGTACACATTGTCTAGTCCTGTCTGCATTGGCAGCTGTTGTACTGGTAGGACTTAGCTTGCTATCATCAGTACTGCAGGCCACTGTGCTCAAACCAATCACGCTGCAAGACTGTTGTTCCGATGCCGTAACAATGCAGCCCTGTGATGTATTTGTTACTGTCGAGTCTGGAGCTATTCGAAGGCTGCCACCACTAAAGCCCGCAATACTGCACAAACTGGCAGCCACACTGGGGTCTGCAGTGTACGTAGTATGACGAATGCTTGATGAGTGCTTGTTGTGCTCATCAAGCACTTGAAAAGTGCTCGTTGAGCCAGCAATACTGCACAGACTATCTGCCAGGCCTGGGTCTGTATACGAAGTCTGCTGTCTACGGCTGTATCTAACAATGTAATCATCCAGCGTGGTCTGTCGACTGTTAGATGTTAGTCCATGGCGGTCATTCACGACTGACAATTTCCGGCTGTAGTCTAAACCCTCGTCATTGCCACTGTCATTGTTAGAAGTCTCACTGCTGGTTTCCTCGTCATCATAATCCTCCTCCTCATCATATGCTAGCATCAACTTGACCGAGGGATCTCCGGGCTCAGCCGAGTGATAGTAAACAGCCTGCGATGATGACGATGGTGACTGGAACCCATTGTCTGTTGATAACACCATGCTATCGACCAATGATGTAGTAGGTAGAAGATGGTCGCTGTCGTCGATGCAACACCGCTTAGCTGGCGGGAAATTTTCTATTCCTGAGTCGTAGACGGGGTGACAGTAAACAGCCTGCAATGAAGACGACAGTTGAAACCCATTGGCTGTTGATGACAGTAAATTATCGACTGATGATGCGGAGACTGACAGAGATGTGGTAGCTAGATGATTGTCCTCGATGCGAGAGCGTTTTGCCGCTGGTGGGGAATTCCCGGTGTCAGGGCTAGATGAGTGTTTGTCCAGCGCTTGACGAGCATCAACAGAATTCATTGCTCCGGTGTTGTCGTAGTCAACAGAATCAGCTGATCCAGTGACGTCATTGTAGTAGTCCGTAGCACTGTGTTCTGCCAGGCCATGCTGTAGAAGTGTACGGATAAAATGGGCGCGCACTCGGGCCGCGTTGAATTCTACCCGACCGTAAGGGTTGGCACAGCCGGCACGTGAACATGAGCATGGAAACGACATCTGGTCCACCTACAACACATACATATACATACAGGGTGGGCAAAAATGGCACCATTTTTATACACCTTAACTTCACTTAATATTAACAGATTTTCAAATTTCTTTCACTGTGAGAATCAAAAGAGAATTTGTAATAACAATATCATTAAAAATCCCACCACAAAATAGGTGTGTTGCTACACTATCTTTTGTCTTATGAAAGCAAAAATGCAGTGTCTGGTTGATTGTGCCATTAGTCAGTGACATCACCAGCTTCAGTGTGTCATGTAGCAGCAAGACAGACACATTGAACATTTAATTTAATAACTGCAAGATGTGACATTTATCCAGTACTTTAGACAATAACCAAGATAATACACCCATTGTTTTCTGTAGTTAATTTCTTAAAATATGGTGTCACAGAAGTTGTTTGTTTTCAATCATTGCTTTTAAAACAGTGACAAAAAATTTTGAGGATGAAGCCAACAGCTATGAAAACAAAAATGAGAACGCAAAACAGAAAAGTTTAACAAGTAATACTTAACACAGCAGATGGCATAAATTGATGATTAAGTGAAATTACATAGGTTAAAGACCTGCTGTAAGTGCAATCGTAAATGTAAAGGAAATAACCATATACAGAGAACCAAAAATACAGATATATAGGTATTAAAAGTAAATGGCCACAGTCAAACTCACTCGCACAATTTAGGTAGATTTAAATTAGACATCTAACCTCGCGTATATAATATGTTGATTTGAGCTTCATAAGTACACAAAATTGATGTGCAATTTCAAACAAAATGCGGCATTATGTTATGTTAGGCGAAAAATTTTAATTCACCAGTTCCCCCGGTGATGTCATGAGCCTAGCCTAGAGACATCATAAATATTAATGGCCTAGCCAGTAACGTCATCAGTCTAGGCTAGGCCATTAATATTCATGATGTTTATTGGCTAGCGTGATGACGTCACCGGGGGCACCTACATGCCAATATGGCGACGCGTTTTCTACGTGATTTTCGTAGATTGTCAATTTTAAAAGTAAATTTCTCTGTGCTGACAAAACGTTGAGCGTTGATATTACTGTAAAAATCAGAACATTATGCAATTTTTTGGAAAATGGATAAAATATACACGTTAATTTTGGTGTCCATGGTCATTTAGACCGTATCAGTACTGATTACTACATCTTGCTGCAAACCATGCAAACAAGGCCTTGATGCTTGAGTTGAGAGTTGACTGAAATGTAAACAATTTTAGTACCTTTTGTAATGTCGAGGCCACGAGACAAAGATGCATGAGAATGAAAACAATTTAACGAGAACAAGACGAAAAACCACAAGATCAAGAACAAAGCCATTAAATTTGGCCATAAAATCATGCTGGCCAAAAGAATTTAACATCAATGCATACAGCAACCAGTGCATACAGTAGTTTAAACCGTGGTTCAAAGTGACATAAAAACGGATGTACAAAAATTCTTTTGTTTTCACATTAATTTCTTCTCGGTCACTGTGCAAAAAGTTGCAGTTATGTTACAAATGGTAAACTTTGCCTGAAAAACGTTCTAACTTGGTACAAATTTTGCACGTTAATCTACAAATGTTTTGAAAATTAGAGTAAGCAGCATTTACGAGTTGTTTGCAGTTTATACCTAGTTTTCACTGATTGACCAGCAAAACCAAGTTTTTTTTTGGCAATAACGCAACCTTGACAACGTACCTGGCAGCCGATGCCTGATCGGTAGCAAGCACACGACGGCGGTCGACAGGTCTGCCCCGGACATGCACACCCACAGCGACCCCGGGAAACCCGCAGACTCCTACATTCCTCTCTCTCCCCCGAGTCAATGCGAACAACCCCCGCCTCATGTAGCATAGCACGGCGCTGACGAGCTGGCACTGGCTGCAGGAAATAATACTCATCCAGAGCCGAGGACCAGCTGCTCGTGTCCCTGACATAAACACAGCCACAGACTGCACTCCTCAACACAGATCTATGCAAAAAATGTTCCAAAAAACATAAAGATGCCAGAAATGTGATAGAAGTAAAAAACATGTTGACTAACATTGAAAACAAGTAATTTGAGCAAAGCTCACGAGACGCGCGAAAGCCTATAGCAGTTCCTGTTCGCAGGTAATCGTAGTCTATCTCCATCCATTTCGTCGTAATTCACTCTTCTGCAGACAAAAATCGCCAAAAAATCACATTAAATCAATATTTTTAGGGTTCAAGGTCATTCAAAGTCATCGATGTTAATAAATTTAAAAAGCCTGTCACCAGTGCTTGTTATGATAAGCAGCATGTCTGTGCCTATCTGCAACCAGGTTCACGCTACACGCGATAATAGCGGTAAAATAGCCACTTTTTAGGAGGAGCTGTCTTTGACGCCCACCTGCGCCAGCCTCCTTGAACCTAGGGGGTCGGGACTTGGACTGCTAAAATCTACTTTGAATGCTGAAAATTTCATACGCAGGTTGTCTTGGTCTATCTCCAGCCATTTCATTGCAATTCGGTGCTGAAATGTGCGCTGCATCCAAAAATTGCGAAAAATTCACTAAAAACCCCTTTTTGAGGGGTTCAAGGTCATCGATGTTGGTAAATCCAAAAAGCCTGTCACCAGTGCTTGTTATGATAAGCAGCATGTATGTACCTATCTGCAACCGTTTTCACATTATTCGAGCCAATAACGACAAAATGACGTCTTTTTAGGGGGGTACCCCTCTTTGATGCCCTAGTTCGAGGGGAACCCCTGCACCCAGTGGCACGAAATTTTGTCACGATAAACTAGAGACCTTGGGGCAGCCCACAGTGAAGATTTCGTGATCCTAGCTTGCACCGTTTTGATACAGATCACGAGTGTGACGAACGGACGGACAGACGCCCAGACGATGGCAAAGACGCGCGAAGCATCCTGCTTTCGTGCGCAAAAAGTTTACATTAGCCCTGCTTTGTTCAATCTTTTGCCTAATGCCTAATGCTATAAATGCAGAATAGAGCTGGAACTAAAATAAGAGAATTTTATTCAATTTCAATTCAACCATGTGGTCAAAAGACCAAGTAGCAGCCTATCACTAGAAAAACCAAGCAAACTAGAAATTTGGGGCAAAGCCCAACGTGAGTCCACCCGGCGCCCTAAGTCTGATTGCGGGAAATTAGAGGGGGGTAAATTTTTAAGGCATCAAAGTCACGTGGCTCGAACTCAAATGTATTGGCATACGCCGAACGCGCTTTGTCGACTTAGGGTACGTCAACATTAGCGCCTATAACTTTGTTCGTAGTGGACGAAATTTCACAGAATTTTTTTTGTTCAACGCCAAAAAGATCGCTCTCGTCAATGCCGTTTAGATTTTATTGCTATCTTCATCGGTTCCAGAGACATTTGCGTTCAAACTCGAAAGTTGTCGTAAATCGCACCGATTTTTGAACGTTTTTTGCCCTCCCAAATTTTAAGGGGGACGGTGCCCCCAAAATTTGTACTTGCGTTAACACCCCAACCCAGAGCCGCGTCAAATGCCAAAGTTTCATCGGGCTACACCCCTAACTCCGAAGTTATAAGCGCTAATTTATTACATTTTAAGACAATTTTTGACCCCCTTTTGAAAAAAGTTGTAAGGGGGGCCGCCGTCCCCGGTGGGGGTGCGCTAGTAAGACTTGGTGATTCTCTAGCGCGTGTAAAAATTTGGCGGCGCAGCACCCCCTAGGGGCCGAAATATGGTTTTCCAAAAAATGCGACTTAGGGTAGGTCAACACTAGGGCCTATAACTTGGTTCGTAGTGGACGGAATTTCACAAAATTTTTTTTGTTCAACGCCGAAAGGATTGCTCTCGTTAACGCCGTTTAGGTTATGTCATTATCTTCATCGGCTCCAGATATATTTGCGCTCAAAGTCGAAAGTCGAAAGTTGTCGTAAATCGCACCGATTTTTGAACGTTTTTTGCCCTACCAAATTTTAAGGGGGGCGGTGCCCCCAAAAGTTGTACTTGCGTTAACACCCCAACATAGAAACACGTCACGTGCCAAAGTTTCGTCGGGCTGTAGCCTTCTTACTCCGAAGTTATAAGCGCTAATTTATTGCATTTTAAGCCAATTTTTGACCCCCCTTTGAAAAAAGTTGTAAGGGGGTCCACCATCCCAGATGGTGGGTGTGCTAGTAAGACTTGGTCATTCTCTAGCGCGTGTAAAAATTTGGGGGCACAGCACTCCCTAGGGGCTGAAATATGTTCTTCCGAAAAATGCGCTTTAGGTGGGTAAGATTCAACATCGAGATCTCCAAAGTCACTGGACCAAACTTCACCGGACTTGTTTCGCCTAACGCAGGAGGAATCACAGTAGACGGAATAAAAATCCGATTTTGAAAATCTTTATCCGTTTCGGAGATATTCGCCACCGAACTTCGAAGTCGTCCGAAATCGGGCTAAATTTTGCATGTTTTTGGCCCCTGAAATTTTTTTGGGGTGTGCGCCCCAAAATTTTGGACCGGCATTATAAAATTCGGCCTAGTACTGACCATCGTGCAAAATTTCGCGCTGGTCGGCCCACGCATCTTGGAGATCTCGCGCTCGGAAAAAAAATAAAAAACATCTGGGCTAAAACATAAGTCTGCTTCCGCAAGCTTCCCGGCGGACTAATAAACACATGATCAAACTCAAATGCAATGCTGGAAATAATGTCACTAAAAAAATAATAAAATGTATGGCCTATTAATTCATTTCTGTAGTTTCAAAAGTGGTTCTTGAAGTTCATGATAGAATTTTCAAAAAAAAACATTTTAAAAACTAAATAAAACCATTGACAAAATTTAAAAAAATGTTAATAACCCTGAAAACGTGGCAGCTGCCCTAAAAATGTTGGGCCAAACACTTCAAACAAGTCTAAGGCTGACCGTGGCTACATTACAGTACGGTCTAAACTGTCACTGACCATTCGCAGTCTGAGCCTGGAGACGTCCAGCCACTGCTGCTGCTGCTGCTGCTGGTTGATAAGTTGTCCCCAGGTGGCAGCGGTGGTGGCAGAAAGATGCGGCCCTGTCTCTGATGTTCAAGTAGGATGTCACGGTGCAGCGATCGACGCAGTGCGGCGTGTTCTGACACACTGTACCTCTCAACACGCGTGTGACGACCTCCCATCCCTGCAGACACACAATTTAACATTTCACCAGGTAGTGTAGCAACACCTGTTAGATGTGGTGGGAAGTTTATGACAGATTTTTCCCGAGTCCTTTGGTGAAAAAATTCTGGAAATTGGTCACAGTTTGGAAAAGATATAACGAATGATGCAGGACATTGTTTCTTACGGGACATGGTGTAGACTGTCTCTCAACATGTATGTGATGACCTCCTATCCCTGACACAGTATACACACACAAACACAACTTTTCAAACACAGCTGTATAGCTCTTCATTGGAAACCCATGTCAGAGCTACAGAGCATCACCTGCCATATGGCATCACACACTGTCACCTGCCACCCAACACGTGAGAAATTTCCGATCTAGCTTGCAATCCACTATCCTACCTGTCCAGAAAGTTGATCGTAATCTGTTTACCATTTGGGAAACAAAAGACGTGGTAAATCTAGACATTTATGGCAATTACCATGTCCATTGGCAAAGAAGCAAGAGATAATTCTGTTACTTCGACAGTTATTACTCCATCTTTGCACTGACTTAACACTGAGTTTTTGTAAACCTGAACCATAAATATCCATAAGAACTGAACTAGTTTAGGAACTGCACAAAACAGACAAAACAGTAACTGAACAGACAACAGAAATTTTCTGTCAGATGTGACAGGACTAGTAGACGAGAGGGTTGCGTGGATATTACCTAGCGTGGATCCGCCTTGGCTGGGGACACATGTGAAGCCTTGGACACGAGGGAAGTAGTAAACAGTCACATCATCAAAGCTCACTGATTTCTTCACACTACGACTCTCTGCAAATCCACATTACAAATTAGTCACATCAAATAGCATGATCATTTCAATGAAATACAATGCGAACTAGACCGTCAACCCTTGCACAAAGCTAAATCTGTCCGTAGTAGCCCCTGTGACATGCTGCATTATTTATAGCAATGACGTCAACGTCAGACAATATTTATCAACCTAGCTAGACATGCTTAGCAGCAGCTGTTAGCAGCATGGTACGGTACTAGACTTATCTCGCAATGGGAAAATATCCAAAAATCCGGTCCTGTAACTTTGATCTTTGACCTATGACAATATACCCTGATTCTCTTGTGAGATTTTGGCGCTACATAAATTGCTACTTACTTACTTACCTTCACGTTTGTGCAAAATTTCGACGACATGTAACCACAAGTCTAACATAAACCTCATCCTATGTCAGATCTTTGCCATGGCGGCTCCTTGTTATAGAAAGCCATTAGCAATACATGAATATACATGAATGGACATGACATACGTGAGTAGGCTCTGTCATCAGAAGATGATGAATATACATAGACACACATGAATATACATGAGTATAAATGCATATGCATAACAGTGATATGAAGTGACATACTGGTGCTGGTAGAGCAGGTGGGTTCTGCAGTGTCACTGCTGCCATCTGTGAGTAGGCTCAGCGTGTCATCACTTGCTGACGAAGCCTCAATCACTGGACCTGATTCATCACTACACTCCGCATCTATCTCCTCTCCAATCTCACCCTCTTCATCATTCCCTTCCTCTTCAACTTGCTTCATATCCGCCAGCCCACTGCTGCAAAATAACAACACATCTTTAAATCAAAATCAGCCGTAAATCAGTCAAATTTGCAACTGTGCGCTCAACGTCAAGCACAATCTCACAGACTGCACACGCTTCACTGCAGCAATTCAGAAATATCACTACTGATACACTCATGCAACTTTTCAACCTCGAAACATCATTGCTTTTATTACAGTTTTTTATATTATCTTAATAGCCTTAATCTTAGCAAGTTTTTTTATTCTACACTCTACAATGGTATTTTTATTACATAATAACGACTGGAATCAATGCGACATTTCTTATACCTGTATTTTAGAAAGAATTCTAAAAACTATGCACTTGGATTTTTGATAAAACTATGAACCAAACTATTATTACTGCTATCTCCTGTATGATTTCATCATACCATGGCAAACAATTATTTACAGAACAGAATGGCTGTCAGTATGCATCAGTAATGACTACCATAAGAATTCGAATGCAAATCCCCATCTATCAGTACAAGTTGCCTTGACTCCAGGCCTAGCCTGCATCCGGATTCAGATATTTTATCCAAGACCTGAATTCCACAAGTAAAAGTTACCTTGGTCCCAAATGACACGGATTTATTTGGGGCATGACATCTATCCAAAATTTTACGGTATGTCTATATGACATTTAATAAGATGTAATTTGAAGTGTGTAACAATATAAACATAAAAACCTAAACTTTGGCATCTTTCTACAGCTGATGATGTCTGATGCAGGCAGGATGCTGGCTGCTGTTGCAGTTTCATTGCTGGTACTGTGAGTGACATCATCTACACAGGAGTCCTCATCCAACGATCGCTTCAGCATCACAGATTAGCAGCCTCCGCACCTCACTGCATCTGAAACCACACAAAGTACAGACCATTTAAAGGTTAAGGTTAAATCAGCGATAGTCAACAGCACTTCTCCCACAGCCATGTGACCCTAAGCTCAGTGCTCATTTCCGTTTCTAAGGCGCTGAGTCGGCAGTGAGTGCAAACAGCTCAATTATATCGCCAGTCCTTTGCCAAAGAAAGGAAGTCTCAAGAACTGCAATAATTGGCGAGGAATCACACTACCTTCTACACCTGGCAAAGTCTTCAGCAGAGTGCTGCTAAACAGACTGCAAGATGCAGTAGATTGCACCCTAAGGGACGAGCAGGCAGGATTCAGAAAAGGGCGTTCATGCACTGAACAAATATTCACCCTGCGCAACATCATTAAACAGAGCCTACAGCATCAACAAAACCTCATCAACTTTATCGATTTCAAAAAGGCATTTGACAGTGTACACAGGCCATCCTTGTGAAAAATTCTGACATACTATGGCATTCCTGACCGGTTCATTAATATCTTCAAGGCACTGCATGACAACTCCAGCTGCTGTGTCAAGACTGCAAGTGCTTACATGGAGTTCTTTGAGATTGTCTCAGGGGTTCGACAAGGTTCAACAAGGCTGCATCCTTTCACCATTCCTCTTCATCATAGTCATCGACTTTGTCATGCGCAGAACTATGGACAAGTCGAAATATAGCATCGTCTGGCAGAAGCGGAACCGTTTAACAGATTTGGACTTCGCTGATGACATAGCGATAGTCGTGGTGAAAGAAAATGTATGCCAAGAGATGACTACCAAGCTCGAGGAACAAAGTGTACAAGTTGGACTAAATATAAGCCAGGAAAAAACGAAGGCCATGGGAATCACCCAGCGATCATCACCACAGCCAATAGCCGTTGCACAAGGGAACATAGAATATGTAGAGAGATTCACCTACCTCGGAAGTGTAATATCTAGCGATAGAGACGTTAAAGCAGATATCAACAGTCGACTGGAAAAAGCAGCAGCAGTCTTCCGACGACTTGACAATGTGTGGCGATCCAGCACGCTTAGCCTCAAGATTAAACTGGACCTCTACACCTCCCTCATTGTCTCTACAGCCATATACGCCAGCAAGACTTGGAAGAGTACAGCTAGAATATGTCAGCAGCTGGACGTCTTTCACCAGCGCAACTTATGGAAGATTCTGGGCATTACATGGAAGGACCACGTGACTAACATGGAGGTGCTAAGCCGGACTGGGCAGCGAAGATTACAGGACATTGTAGCAGAGAGACGACTTTGGATGGCAGGCCATATCATCAAGATGCCACCTGGACGACCAGCCAATCATGCCATGCCATGGACCCCTCGTGGTAGTGGCAGACGATGAGGTCGTCCAATGAAGACTTGGCGGTCTACATTTAAAGAAGACCTGGTGGACCAAGGAGTCAATTGGAACAGCGTACGGGCTGTGGCTACAAACAGAAGCATATGGCGAACTCTTGCTGCCCATTGTCCTGTCAAGGACCAGAGGATCTAATTGCTAAGTAAGGGCCTCTCCCATATATTGTACAGGAGAAATAATGTCGCATAACAGACATCTCAGAAACAGAACTAAGAAATATGCCATACCCAGATTAGAAGTAAATGCACCTGCTGCCTTTTGCCTTAGTCTTCCAGACGTACCAGATCAGCCAAAAGTGATAATGAGTAATGACCGATGCCGATGAGCTAAATTAACCCAAAACGCCGTTTGTTTATCAGCTGTGATTATAGATCTAATTAACAATTTAAAAATTGTTTGAAACGGGAATTGCAACCGGAAACACACAGTTAATCTAGTTATTAGGATAGCAAGAGTTATATGGCTTTTGCCTGTGCTTACTTAGGCCACCAGTAGTTCTGGTGGCTTCGGTGAATTCGGTGAACTGATAGATCAGCACTCAAATCAGTTCAACGATCAGCTCAGCGGATTCAATCGACCCCCCCCCAAAAAAAAAGCCATTACGCCAGGCGTCAGAATAAAAAGTTCATGGATTCTGCTGTTATCAGTACACGACTGTAGGCAATAATAACTGCTGTTCTAACGTAACAAAATTTTACTTTTAATGCATTACATGAAAATCTACATTACCTGACAAACACTAAATATTAGTTATTACACAAAAAACAATCATAAACATTGTTTACATAACATTAGCAACTAAATCATATCCAGCTAAGTTCATTCGCCAAGGTATTTAATTTTAAATAAAGATGAGCGAATTTGGCACGCTCCAAGACTCTATGGTTTATTTTCTGAATATGCATAACAACGTTGAATATGCAAATAAATGGGACAAACCACTTCAATATTGGGGGTTTGCACTCAAAGCGTAAATTGCCGCACAAACTTTTTCAATAATTTTTAAAAGCAAACTGAACACTTTTGACATTAAGCGCACAAATTCAGTTTGCAAATTTTGTCCTCATTTAATAATTTTACACGTACTACTATAATAACCAAAATATAGGTGATTTGAGTGACAAAACCTTTATCAACTTTGTAGTACACCCCTGGCAAATAAATAATAAACTATTCCAGAAAACATAGAACAGTTGAGAAAAATTTAATTGAATTTTCTGTGCCGGCAAAATGTGAACACATTTTGGTCATTTCAGTCAGTTATGCCGCTCTATACGCGCCTTTAAATACCAGTAATTCCAAGTCTTAATTAACTGCCGCTTGACGACAATAATTATTGCAGCTGCAATTTTACACCCGTTTCACGTTCGAAATTCCACCCGTTCCACATCATAGTTCCCGTCAGTCACGTTATAGGTTCGCGCTCTCCACGCGACTTGTCCAGTAGACATCATTCTGAGATTAATGACTGTCTGGAGGATAACAGGGAAGATTATTAGAACTGACGTTATCGTTACACATATGCACAGTTATAATCGGCAGTTCTTACAATTTTACGTTTAGATCCTTTTTGTGTTTGTACTTTCTGTGAAGGTTAAACTTTTTGTTTCGTTATTGTGTATGTGCAATTTTGCCTGCAAAGACCGTCCCCAAAATGACCTATACTGTGTCGGGCAGGACGTTAAACCCGAGCTTGGTACTCTGAACCTTAAAATCAGGATGACCAATTCTGAACATTATGAAATTCCCTGATGATTCGTGGCACTCCTGGCCATTTTAACTGGTACTCATGCCATGCTTTTACTACCCGTACTAGTATTAAAGTCAGTGATTAAATTGTTGAGTTTATATTCAGTAGCAATGAAACCACAACATAAGCAAGCAATATGGTGTGGCTTAGTAGTCTAGTGGTTAACGTGTCGGACCAAATGACCGCAAGGTCGGGGTTCGGTCCCTAACCACTGCACTCTCAAGTAACAACCTTGGGCAAGTTGTTCACACACCACAGCCCATCGGTGCGATGCCCCAGTTTGGAGGCCTTGCCGACTAAATATCCAAAACAACAAAAAACAAAACAAAAAATGTTCAACAATGAACAGCATAAAATAATTCTCACAGACTACCAAGTGACCTTGCAATTTTTAGAAAAGTTCTGGCAATTTTCTCCGATTTTTCCCTGACACTTCCACGTTTTACAAACAAGTGGACACCCTCTGAAATAGCCTCTGGAGCCTGTACTATAAAATTCACTATTGAACTGTTTCTTGCTATTGATTTTTTCATTGATCAATTGATTAATTAATCGTTAATTTCTGTAGTGCTAATAAACAGAACATTTTGACGACAAAATTGGTTAGCCAGATGTTGATATTTTAAACATAACTCCAACCAATATCACCAATGAAGCTCTGAATTCATATTCAGACAGACGGACAGAAACGTAGGAAGCATACGCCATAAAACACATAGGCACCATCCACAACCAAGTTAGCAAACGAACAAAGTATGATAACTGCATTAATATGTAGATGTTGTAAAAACTGGAAAAAAATCATCACCATCGCTACGATTCAAAGTGAAAAATCCTATATAGACAATCACATCATAAGATTTCCATGATTCCAGATAGTCCACGGAACCATTAAGCTAAGGCCTTAATGACTGGTCTGAAGCCTTAGTGGCTGGCTTAACAGTTTAAACCATAAGCCGTTAAGCTAGCGGCGGTCCGGACCATTAAGCCTTAGCAGCGGCTTAGCGGTCCAGACCGCTAAGACGTCTGTCAGGTCCGACGAGAGAGGGGGAGGGGTAGGGAATAAGTTACCCTAGCCCCGCAACGTTTGGGCCCCCCGTCGTCGCTCAATAATATAAAGTACACCAGAATGTGCCATTTTAAGAAGCAAAAAATTCTAAAATTTTCTCCCCAAATGGGTCCCGCGAGAATTTTCTTCTCCAGGCCCAGCTGTGGCTCTCGATGTCCCTGGTCACTGGTAGTATTTTTTGAGACTCAAAAGCAACAGCCTTTACAAGATTCGTAACGACATACAATAAACTGCCATTTTCCCATTGAGTCACATTAGTAACTCGTATATTACATTGCAGAAATGAGCGCAGTAGGCCTACAATCGCATCATTATGTCATTATGTAAAAAAAAGATAAGCAAATGGCCAAAAACATGTAACCACAAAATACCGTGCAAAGTACAAACACTAACTCCAATAGTCATGCTCATTAATATTCATTCACTAATTGTCAGTCATCATCGGCAGTTGTCACTACTGTGACGACCATAGATGACGACTGACTGGCGGGGAGACGCGCACTCATGCTGGCGCTCTGCTTTCATCAGTGTCAGCACAACACATTGTTTGATTTTATTTTTTTGTTAAACCACTAAGACCGCTAGCTTATCGGTGGCGGCATGGAACCTTAGCAGTCCGGGACCGCTAACTTAACGGTTGGTTGCGGTCCGAAGCCTTAACAGCGGTGGCGAACGGCGGCGGTTCCGGGGACTAATTCCAGACATTATAAGACACATACCAGTACATACTGGCATTCATAGCTCGACTCGTTGAAATCATGCGTACATGATACTTATCACACTAAGAGAGTGGATAGAGAGAAAATGAAGTACCACAGCAAAACACAATGTGCTCAATCATCACCACTACTACTAATGATTATGATATCACAATAGTTTGAACAACAATGTCACACAGATGACTGAAATTGACTGATACGAATAAATGCTTTACGATCAAGAAGACATCACAGATGATCACTGAAAGACAACGTATTGTTACTGTACCTATGCAGATGCACTGTATGTAGAACGTACGGCATGCTTATGATGACGTAATATAGGGATGCTGGTTTATAGCAGAGAATATGCGGGAAAATACGTGGAATTTGGCGAAATATGCGACGCATATATGCGGGATATATGCTTCATATGCGCATATATGCGGCATATTTTTCCGCATTTTTCTAGCATATGAAATATGCGGCATTGACGCGTGCAACGGTGCACTATATTTTGCCATAATATCTTTTGCATACATTTTGTAGCCTTATAAAAACGGTTTTAAGGAGCTAGTGAAGCAACAGACGTCACTCGAAAACACATTTTATTAACCAAACTGGCCTGTTAAAGATTGGCTTAATTCATAAAAACATGGCTTGAATAATCAATACTTAGTTACCGGTAGTAGTCTATAAGTTAACAAACTAGACTCAATTATTGTCATTTAAATTTCAAAGTTCACTTATTTTTATTATCTCTGAATTGCATTGTCTGAGCTGCATTTTTTATATAACAGCGAAACAATCGGACATTAAACATCCGTAGGCCTACAGCACTAAAAAGTCTAAAACAACACAGTAGGTTACTAGTCTGTGCATACTATGTGTCGGAAAACGCACTAGCAGTGGCGGATCCAGAAATTTGGAGTAGAGGAACGGAAGGGTAGGGGATTGGGTCTGGGGAGGGGACTGTGCCCTCTCCCCAGAAAATTTTTGAAAATTTTATCCAAAATCATGCATTTCGGTGCAAATTTTTCTGTTGTTTCAAGATGTATCCGGTCAATAG
>Ga0209367_1002081_pt1 | contig 25929 bp, 26 predicted proteins | sample WorMetLIZISLAND2_FD_187412 | JGI IMG/M metagenome (GOLD analysis project Ga0209367, IMG submission 187412) | Marine gutless worms symbiont microbial communities from Max Planck institute for Marine Microbiology, Germany - Olavius geniculatus... ... | reverse complement strand
GTGTTCGACCATCGCACCAACGAGGCGCAGTTCATCCGCCTTCTTCGAAGAAGAAGCCGTTGGCCGCTACCTTTATGCCTGGGTGAGGACTGGTGAAGGACTATCGCCCCGCCGGTTTTCAAGCCAGAATTTCTATGTTCCCGGGGATTCGATATGCCTCTACCTATACAGACAGATTTTGTAGTACCAGATATATTTCATAGTCGGGAGGCCAAACAATACGCAGCTTGGCTAAAAGAATTCATAAAAACATTACACGATATGGTCAGAATAAACCGCATAGAATCAACACAGCAAATGAAACAAGATTACGACACAAAACACAACATACAACGACCAGACTTCAAAATTGGTGACCTAGTCTTATTAAGGGACATACGCATTCCGGCTGGCAGTAACAAAATCTTGACAAAAAGACCATACGTTGAAAATCCCTATGTAATCAAACAAATCGTGTCCTCGCACGGGGCGGGTCCTGCGTATAAGATCACAGTCGAACAAACAGTGAAAGATCTGTGTGGTTTAGTGACGCACGACAGATTACAACATTTATCGTCCTCTCTAGTAAGAAATCAAGCAGCATCGTCATCAGTTAAAACATGTTTTAAGCGAGCAATAAAAATCCCAAATGACAGAGCTGTCAAACAGGTGCATCAATTTTTAGTCTTCTTTAAAGACAAACACAATCCTGAAGCAAAATTAATACATTCATACATTCATTATTATTATACCACTGGAAATGTGGCTAGCGCCATGCATAAATTCATGGATCAGAACACCTTGATCATTATAGTAAATGTGCCCCTAACAGTTGACGAGCTGATTGCAGGTTCACACTTTTCCGCTGCTATCACCAGATGAAGGAGCGTACCATACAGAGCTAACAGGCACACCAAGATTTATTATTTACAACCGTGCGAACAAATATTACGCAGTTGCGAATGACCGCCAAAAATTACATTGCACCCAACATCAACGGTTCGGTTGCTTATTTAAGATACCAAATTTAAATTTAAATTTGCATTAAACTTTTGACGACAGCTGCGCAATGGCACTATTTGGCTATGACTTGAATACAATCCGAAAACATTGTGTTTATCACGTCATTTTTGGATGGCTCAAACCAACAGTTTATCAAATCAGTCCGGATAAACTTTTCGTGGTAAATATCAGTTCAATTTATTTTCATAGAGAGGGTCGTGTTTCGAGTGAGTCTGAAACATCATGGAAATAAATTACAAACATTAGTCACAAAATTTCTATCAATGCGTCTCAGAGTATATATACAATACCATGCGAGGCAAAATTGAAAGTTTTGAACAATATTAACCTGAGCCAAGACTTTTGCGACGATTTTTCACCCAAAGCAAAAATGGAAGCAAGTTATCCTTACAATGTGGTCGTTTTGCGTCGATGTTATTCAAATCACTCTCTTTTGGATAACATAAACGCAGCTCTAGAATTGGACTACAGCTTAAAAGCTGTATTGCCAAAATTAACAATGGAAACACTCGAATTTGACGCAATTTTGGCTTTAGAAGCCGAATCTCGTTTGGATTTTGACATTGCCTTGAATGCATCGGAACAACAAGCAAAGATTTATGACAGTTTATGAACCATTCTTTGGCAAAATGTTTTCCCAATGGCAACAGCAAATACAGAGTTCAATCTTCTTAGCGGTTTTGACTGGGCAATCGTTATAGAAATAACTGTAACTGGGATTAATAGCATTTTAATCGGAATACTTTGCATGCGTCTCAAAGCGATTTCTATGCTGTTACTTGGAGTAAAAATTGTAAAAGCAGATTTTATTTTTAGTCATCCAATTACGAGTACAACGACAGCGAAACCAAATTTGATGTCAGCTAAAATAATTTGGCAAACGGTAAAGGATGCCTTGACGGATTTCATTGGACTTGAAACGGTTATAATTCTCATTTTGATTTTGTTGGTTATCGGCTTGATTCTAAAAATTTACAGAACAAAGAAGGAAATTTTAAATTGTCAGACTAAGCTGTATATATACTTTGAATGTTCGACATTTACGTTAAAAAAGCATTTGATCTACCTTACTTGCTCTAGTAATTATTACAAGATCGGGATTAAAAACAGAATGCTGACAATTAAAAACTTCATTCTCTTTAAATATATACAGTTAAATGATTGCATTAATATAACTAACAGACTGACGAAAATATACATGGCAGTACCGGATAAAATTTACGTGTTTCCACCTGAAATAAGACCGACAGTTCTTATGCTGGCAAAACAATTTCATCCATTGTTAATTATTGCAGATCGGGAGGGCAACCACCAGGATTAAAGGGGGTGAATTGTACCTTTTGTCTGCCTTGTCAGACATGAATAGAGTGCCTTAAAATTTTCTTTAATCGCGTCGTAGCGTCGAAGCTGGGGAACCCAAGTTTTAGGAGACGCAGTGACCGTTGACCGTCAGGTTTATCGACCTGGGTCAAAGTTTTAATAACTGGGCTGTCCCCTCACCGTAACACTGTCGGTCTGGCATAACTCAGGGATTATAAAACCGTCCGGCCTAAGGTTGATAGGAGTAGCTGCTGCGTTGGGTTTTTGGCTATTTGGAAGACCGATAAGGCGCTACGACAAAGGGTGGAATCATTTTTCTTAAGGGGCAGGGCCTAATATTTCGTGCTGTATAGTTCTGTTGCACTGATTACTGTATCGTATAAACTTTTTGTGTCTTCTTCTTCGCCCACAGTCTTTGTTAGAGCTGTAAATCAGTTAGACACCTCTACTTCAAACTGGTATTGTAAGTTGCTATTTTGCGTAAGTAGAGAAAAATCGAAGTTGTCCTGACGGCTTTTTTGACTGCTGGTAACTCTAAAACTGAGCTTTAATTTCGCTGTTACCATTCGATGGTCAGAATCTAGATCGACCGATGAATAAGCGCGGCAGCTTTGTAGTGAGTTAATCCATTTTCCACGGATAAGTATATGATCCAGCTGGCTTTTATTCCCTTCTGTGTGCTCCCATGCCCATTGTCGTTTAATAGGTTGTGGACGCTTTAAGCGTGCTGGTTGTAGATTGTTGAACTCGCATAAGTCAACCAACCGTCGGTCATTATCATTGGTTGCTAAGTGGTAGGTGTAACGGCCTACAACTCTAGGCGAGCAGATGTGAGTCTTGTCCGATTCTTGCGTTGAAGTCGCCCAGTAAGACAAGAAAGGTATGAGGAGATATGCTATTGAGGTAGTTTTGCAATTCAGAATAAAACTGATTCTTCTCATGTGACATAGCTTGTTCAGTTGGTGCATAGCAGGAAATAAGTACAGTTTTGGGATTAGAGTTGAGGGTGACTAAGAGTATTCTAGATGATATTCTGGTTATGGAGGTTACAGAACAAGCTAGCCGTTCGTGAGGAAAAATACCTACACCGCCTTGACAACTGCCACTGGCTGAGCAGTATAGGAATTTATAGAGCCGTTCAGAGTCCCAGATCGATGCAACTTCTTCTTCAGTGATCTACCTGTGTTCTTGGATTGCTACTGCATTGAGGTGGTACTTGGCGAAGCCCGACGTCAGCTCATGAAAACGGTCTTTTTGCTTCAAAGTACGAACATTGAATGTTGCGTACGAAAAGAATTTGCGCAGTCGTAGTTTGCTCTTTTCAGGTGACTGAGTCCGGAATCTAGTTTCTCCAGTTACCGTCATTTGGTCGCTTGATGGTAAGTACGTCGTGCTCTCAGCAGCAAGTGACGAGTTTACCGATGACCGCAAAACTCTGTTTGATTTTGTGGTTGTCGTAATCAAAGTGTATCCACGTAGGGATGATTAATCCGCCACGCTTCCTTGGTTTTCTGTCAGGGTTTTCCTTTTCTTAGTTTGCCAGAGCCCACTTTAACCAGCCATTTTCGGGGTTCCTACGATACAGTGATCAGTGCATTTGACCAAGCATGTAGGCATATACTACCAAAACGAAAGAAGGCTAAGAAGCAATGGATATCTGCAAAAAGTGAGCAACTGGTTGAGAGGCGTAGACAAACAAGAAAACGCTACTGGAACCACAGAAATGACGCCAATAAAGCCCATTGGAGAAACCTATCGGAACAGGTAAACCAGTCTCTAACAGCAGATAAGGATGAATACATTAATAAAGTTTGTTTAACAGCAAAAGAAGCAGCTGCAAAGAACAATTACCGAGAGTTATACAACATTGTTAATAAACTGAGTGGGAAAAAAGGCGCAGTGTTGCAGGAATGGCACGTAAACGTAATGGAGATACGCCCCAGACTGCAAAAGATAACTTGAATGAGTGGGCCAAATATTTCTCTCAGCTCTTAAACGACACCGACACCCTTACTGCTAGCACGCCGATTCCACCAGCAGATACTGATCTAGACATTTTAACAGGGGATTTTACAGAAACTGAGTTTGATAAAACACTCAGACAATGCAAACTCGGCAAATCACCTGGTACTGATGCAGCGTTAAGACCAGAGACACTGCGATTCGCTGGTGCAGAGGCTCAGAAACAAATACTTTAGATCTGCAAATGTGTGCTTAATGGATACTCACCACCATGGCAATGGACAACGAACATCATCATTTTAGTACCTAAGAAAGCATCATCAAAGTACATGGACGACTATAGAGGCATAACTCTGATGTCAGTAGCAGCAAAGATCTACAACCGCATGCTGCTTAATAGAATCTATGATCCAGTCAATTCATTACTACGTCCTGAACAGTCCGGTTTCAGACGTGGGCGTAGTTGCATAGAACAGATTCATACACTGCGGCGGTTAATGGAAGGCTTCCATAAAAAACAGCTTACGCTAGTCAGCACATTTATAGATTTTAGGAAGGCCTTCGACTTTATCGATAAAGGAAAGATACACGAAATTTTACGTCACTATGGAATACCACCCAAAATAGCATCAGCCATCATGATATTATACGACAATATCAAGAGCTCAGTGATGATTGATGGGAGAATGAGCACACAATTTTATGTCACAAAAGGTGTCTTACAAGGAGATACCCTAGCTCCATTTCTATTCGTCATTGTACTAGACTATATATTGAGACAGACGGAACTTGGAAGTTACGGAGTTCCTACACATCAAGACAAAATACTACATGATCTAGACTTTGCAGATGACATCGTTTTCTTTGATAAGGATGCTGAAGCCGCAGCTGATCACGTCACGCATTTACAAGAAACTGCTTCATCTGTAGGCTTAAACATCAACTTCCAGAAAACGAAAGCCATATTCATTAATAGCGATCTAGTACCAATACACATAAGAAATCAACAAATAGAACTCGTTGACGATTTTCATTATCTTGGCTCCATGATAGCCTCTTCTGTAGAAGATCTAAAGCGTCGACGCGGACTAGCATGGACTGTGTTCTGGAGATTGGAATCAGTGTGGCGCTCACCAACACTCAGTCTACCAACAAAGCTAAGACTGTTTGACAGCCTCGCTATATCTGTGATGTTCTACGCCAGTGAAGCTTGGCCAGTCAATGCTGAAATGGCGAGGTTGATCAACTCTTTTGCGACAAATGCGTATCGAGTCATGACGGGTGTGAGGAGACTAGATAGAGTTCATAACAGCACAGTTCTGACATCAGTTAACAGAAGAGAGCTCATATACACTTTGCAGTCACGTCAACTACGTTTCCTTGGCCATTTACTACGTTCAGAGCGTGCAGTATATGCTTTGTATAAACCTCAACACGGCAGTACCAGACGAGGTCGTCCCCGTACGAACTTCATCGGCTACATTCAAAAACTGACAGGACGGCAGTTGACTGAGCTTACGGATTAATCTCAAGACCGTGATGCCTGGCGAGAACTTGTGGTCGAATGTGTTGACTCACAACCACTCGACTAGAGAAAAAGAGAGATAATTCTGTTGTGCAATGGCGGCCGCCAGCAAACAATAGCAGCATCAGTCCTTGATATAACCCACAGTAGCTAGCTAGACTTTTTGTTGACTTGTTGTTTGCTGATTATTAAAGAGGATAATTGAAATACATATAGTGGTGATGTAATGTGATGTCAAGCTTATTAATTATTTTGGATAGGTGAAACTATTATTGTGAGCAACCGTTAAAAAAAGAAAAAAATAGAAAATTTCTAAATTGGGAACATAAGGACCATCAATGATGTATGATCATCATTGTGACCAATACCCCTGCAAAACAGCAAAATTTAGTTATTATGCAAATTATATTATGCACCAAAATAAAAATTTCGCAAAGATAACATTTTATAAGTTTTTTAGAGAGATCAGGTGATCATAAATCATTGATGTAATTTTTCTATTTTACATGACCTATTGAAGTGGCACGTCGAATATTAAGCACTACACTCCACTTGCAAATCTTGATTATTTGAAAGCATGTTGTAATGTTTAGTAACCAAAAATTAAGAAGAAATTAGATGAAATGGGATTATAAATAATTTGTAGACAAATAAAATTAAGCATTTGGGTAAAAAAATCAAATTTAATTAACTAATTGACATGACATTAAAATTGTACAATCGATTTAACAAACAGAAGATTTAAAAGTCAATTATTGCATCACCTATGTTAGAGACTAAAATCTTTATCGCATTCTTTGTTTACTGCTGTCTCTCATCATCATGAACCTGCACACAACAACAACACAATTAATAATTATAATGCTTTTGTTTATTGATGTGATATCGGATTTACTGACCGTGATACGAAAGCGCGATCTGTGATAATTGTATGACATTTTATTGGCTGCATTGTGTTCACAGCTGCTGTCTGATTCATAAATTACAAATTTTAAATTCAAATTTTATAAAATTTATATGACGCCTTAATTTCTCAAAATAAAATTTATCCATATAAATTTTATTAGCTAAGGGGAGGGAGTGTGTATGGAGCGTGCATGGGTTAACGTAAGCCAAAGGGTTAAAGACAGCCAGACAGCAGCTGGGCCGACGCAACGCAGCAGCTTGTAGCCAGTTGCCGCTTTGATCAGCTTGATTAAAGACGTGCGTGGTTTGCACTTTTTTTTTACATCAGTTTTGTCTAATCACTTTCCACGGCCCGTTATTTCTTCGCAAATGCATAATTAGAAAAAGGGGGTTACCATCTAAGCACCCTTACAGGGAAGACCAGTGATGTTTGTCATTAGTACAGCCACATAAAACTGCATAAAAATTTATGTTTCTTACTTAATTATTAGCTACATTTTTGCAATACTAACAAAATGAAAAAAACCTTATATATCCCATGTTTGAGGAACTCTTGAGTACAGGAAATGCAGCTATTATTGACTGTGCCATGTGTGTCTTCTCCACTTTGCTCGGCTTATCAACACTGTCTGCAACACAGCAAATAATAATTTCCCGAATACCACCTCAATAAAAAAAAATCTAGCATACTGGTGTAAAACAAAAAATTTAAGCTAATGCTCACGAGACGCGCGAAAGCCTATAGCAGTTCCGGTTTAGTAGTTTAGCTGAAAATTGGGGTGTTCACGCTAAGTTAATATACAAATACCAAATTCTTTATCTGCATCGCATAAGGACAGTAGCGTGGCGCCACTTTGTAAATGATATAGATTTATTGGCCAAAAGTCGCAAATTTTATTTACCCCCCCTTTTATTTAGCGCCCCCGTTCGAAGTAATCCCCTTCGAATTTATGGAAAAGCTTTACTAGTCTTCCGGAAAGCCGACCGTCAAAATTTGGTAATTCTAGCTTGCACCGTTATTGACTGATCCACCCGTGTGACGGACAGACAGACAGACAGACAGAATTGCGACGGCTACGACGCTCTGAAAGCAGTAGCTAATTTCGCGCGTAAAAACAGCAAATCTCCCACACTCAACACCTCTACAAACCTACAAGTCTGTGCACTGCTCGTCTCTGTTTGCTTGCTTTGAGAATGTCGGCCATGAGGTGCAGACACAGCTCATTCATATCGGTACCAGTCGTAGCCTCGTAGGTTACACCACTCTCATATACATACAGCTGTTAACTGCCTGGTAATACTAACCTCAATGCCTTCTTCATGACGTACTTGCCAAGTACCTTCACAAAAAATATCCGTTCAGTTCTGGTCATTTTTCTGTTTGCACGCAGCTTGTCGACCAACTGTAGTCCATTGGTGGTCCCCTTGTCATAGCGCTTAAGGACTGACAGGATATAACTGAAACACAACATACAGTAATGAAAATCTACAAACACAGAAGTTAATACTAAAGCTGTTGAATATAACCCATTATTTACACGATAAATTTTAACAACTAATGACATTTAAGTCATCAAACTTTTAATAAGTCGCACGAATAAAACATCGGTAAGTAGATACATTAACACCATGACCAGCATCAACAAGAAATTTGAGCTAATGCTTACAAGATGCATGAAAGCTTATAACAGTTCCTGTTCACAAACTGTCAATCTATCTCCAGCCATTTCACCGCAGGTCATTCCTGTAATGCGTGCCGCAGCCGAAAATCGCAAAAATCAATAAAAACCCCTTATTTTGAAAGTTTAGGGTCTTTCAGTCATCGACGTTGATACGATTGAAAAGCTCGTCACTAGTGCTTGTTGTGATAGATAGCAACCGTTTTTCCGAAAATCTGGCCAACAACAGTAAAATAATGATTTTTATGGAGGTACCGCTCTTTGATGCCCTCGTGCGCACGTTTCGTTTAACCTAGAAGATCGAAACTTGAACCTTTGAAATATACGTTCAATGCTAAAAATTTCATGTTTAGCTTTTTTATGTCTATCTCAATTGCTTTTGGCGCAATTTGCTCTTGAAATGTCTTTCTCAGCCCGAAATCACAGACAAAAATCGCCAAAAAATCTATAATAACCGAGGTCATTGAATTCGCCAGGACTTGCTAGTCTGACCACTACTCCATCTTTTGCATATTCACTAACTCTGTCAATTAGTCTGGGACTTGTTAGTCCCGACATAGCCGCTAGTCTTGGCGTAAACTAAGACGTTGTTATGCATACGGCCCCTGGTGATTACAAATGCACACCTGAGGAGAAGGCATGGCCACGTTGCTGTTGCCAGCCACCGACTGTTGCTGAGCAACAGAAACCTGGATGCCGCTGGCACCCCTGCTAGTGCTCGGCTGAGGATGCAGCTGAACCGATGATGACGATGACGACGACGCCGGCTGAGGCTGTGCTGGTGTTGCTGTGACTGCAACAGAATAAGTGCACATAAACATTATCAATAACATAAAAGCTGCAATAACATATTCGGCAAAGTATTCATATCTACTATAGTTGTCAAAGCATTAATTTTTTAACGCATTAATTAAAACACCCAGGCCTGTTAAAAGGGAGAGTAAGGGGGTAAGTTACCCCGGGTTCTGCAACGTTTGGGGGCCCCGCCTGTAGAATATAGAAAGTTAAAAATACATTTTAAATGTATAATCAACAATAGCTGCCGTCATGCCTATCACAGAAATCTATTAGCCTGTCATCAAAATAATTATTTATTTACAGTAGCAATAAAATGGCAACTACAGCTTAGTTACTTAAATTTATTCAATTGTCAAATAACCACAGTTTAACAGAATATTGAAAATTTGCTTTACGGAATTTAGTAAATTAACATAAATTTACGTATGTGCGTTAATTATTGTGCGTTAATTATTTTAACAAGCGTTAAATATTTTAACACGTGTTAATTTATTAACCCATTATTGCGTTAACTAATGCGTTAATTTGACAGCTTTAATATTTAATTTACAGGTCAGATGGCAAGTTTTATCAAAAGTATTTCCACCAAAAATTATCAAAATTTGATAAGTGGTTTTCAAGTTACAGTCAAAAATGTAAAAGATGTTTTTTTGACACACAGTGTACATTGTACATTCTACAGTGAAATCCTGTACAAAACTGTAAAAATTAATTGATTACTTTTAGCACAAATAAATCAATGATTAATGTCCGACATAGTACAAAATCATAACAGAATAATTAAGCATGCCCACCTTTTGCAACAACCTGCAGCTTGCACTTGTTGGGGAGCTCAGTCGGTTCATTAACATTGATCCACAACACACAGCATGAAAATCAACCAAACCATCGAATGTAACGACTTTGGACACTTTTGAACTGGTATAGTTAACTCTGTAGCTGTGATAATGCGCACTGAAATCAACTGTTTGCAAGCCACTGACAACAAAGCACCAATCATCTGACGATGGCATGCAAACAAAAAGTTCAATTTGGCCAAACACTGGTTTCTTATCCATGCCTATTATCACATGCTGGCCTGGCAAGTGAGGGATTCTAGGTTAACATTGTTTACCAAAATTTTTTTCTTAAAATTGCTTAAATGTTTTATTTTGTCGATTAGTTTTTTCTGGCGAATTTTTCATTATCTGAATTATTTTATTTCTTTCCTCGGTCGCTTTCTTTCCAAATTTGCTAAATTATTTCATTTATTTTTCGGGTTAGTTTCATCTGCGAGTTTTCTTTTGGAATATCTTCCTGTTTTGGCTAAATAAATTGCCAGTTAATAGACCACAAAATTCCTCTTTTAAATTGTTTGCACAGATTTTTCGGATTCACAGTGTATATAGTGACAATATTCAGTGCCTAGGCTAGCCCTACAGCTGCAGCGCGTGCAGTGATTGGCCAAAAAGAGGTCACGTGACTTACCTTAATTAGAGCGACTTGCGCACAGTGTTGATGGTAAATTTGCCAGATATGTACGATTGCTGTATTAAAGTGACAAAAAAGTGGTAAAGATAGAGTTTAGTGACAGTAGCGGTGAAGACAAAGCCTGTCGTTAATTAAAGTACTTGTCGGCGAAGTGCGCCATTTCTGTTCATCGTTTAGTAGACTTATCTGCTGTATATTTTTTGTCGACCCCCACATTGGACGGATTTCTGCCGGCGATTTGTACTATTGTGACTTTCCACCACGGCATTACGGGTATCTGACATAACCGTTCCACGCTGGACATCACTATCACTCTCCACTATTCCTCCGTTGCCGTGACAGTCAACATCTCTTTGACTATGGGTCGTCGGTGCAGTATTTTGCGGTTTCCGGCGTGGTAAATAGCCGATTTCCCATAGCTGAATCGGGGTCCTGTTGTGCAAAGATTTGCCGCAAAGGTCCTGTAATCGAGGAGAGACTAGATGCTGTGAAAGCTATTATCTGTTTAGTTGTCGGACTACAAATTTATCGGGGGAAACGTATTTTGAGATTGAAAATTGTACCTATAGGTAGCAAGTCTCTTGATCCCTAGATATTAACTAACGTATTTTTATCAGTTACCACGGTCTCTCAAATGGCGGGGAACGTGTAGCCCTTTATCCTATAGACGCAAATCTATAGGAAACTCGGCACGTTCAAACCGTACTTACATCAGCCGACTGCGGTAACTACTATCCACGGGATATATCAAGTCAACGAGTTACCACGGACTTTCTGACCGGCGGTAAACGATCTAACGTTAAATGTCCCTAAATGTCCGCACTTTCTTGAACATCGGGTGGTTTTCTTCCGAAAAATGTTGGAATAAGATTTTTGAGGGTGTTGATGAAGTGCCTTTAAAAGGTCAGATTTCAATATGGAGATCTTCTTTAGAGCTTAGTTACGGAAGCTAGGTAAGCTGAGCTGTAGAATATAAAACTTCGTATTAGAAATGTTTTGTTTACATTTCGGCGAATGACATTCTCGCAAAATACGCGAAATAGGTAAGGTGAATCGACCTTCTAAGGTGAAGGGACCATCTTTAAGACAGAGGTGTGCTTTTTGTAAAGTCTGCGGAGCGACTGGACAGTAAAGCGATTTTTCCCGAATTTACAGGGTGCACGAACGCACATTTAAATAAAGACTTGTAGCACATTTTTCGTGGCCGCCTGTACGCACTCGTCATACGCGCCTGTGCGACTGGCAGGGCGATATTTTTAAGGATATTTTTATTAATTAAAAGACACAAAATTATTATTTTCAGAAATAAGAGTTTACTAACAATTAGAAACTTTAATATAAACTTTATTATTAAAAAGAATTACGAACTTTAATATTGAGAATGACAAGGATGCTCAAAATGGCCGTCGTTTCAGATTGTTGGTTTTCCGACAAGGGTTTTTCGGCGTTTTATTGCTAGAGTTATATTATTGCCAGGAGAAAGCGGACAACGTCATTCAACGGCTAAATGTCCGCACTTTCTTGAACATCGGGCCGTTTTTATGAAGTGTCTTTAAAATGTCAGATTTCAATATGGAGATCTTCTTTAGAGCTTAGTTACGGAAGCTAGGTAAGCTGAGCTGTAGAAGATGAAACTTCGTATTAGAAATGTTTTGTTTACATTTCGGCGAATGACATTCTCCCAAAATACGCGAAATAGGTAAGGTGAATCGAGTTATCTTACGCGGCAATTAATTTGGAAGTAAATTCGGTTTAAATCGGTATATTACTTATTACGGAACTTTGAAGAAAAATTGGCAACCGATTCATTGCATTAGATCGCTCGGCGGCCAAAACTACAACAGGTACGTGCTAATCTTCGCATATGACTAAATTGGTTCCGAAATCAATCTCTATGACGTTAGCAGCTACTGGGAAGGGTAAATCGTAAGTCTCGGTGGAATGGCGTTGAGTGTCCGTGTATTTTGGCAAAATTTTGGCTACACTATGCTGACGGAATTTAATTGATATCACCGTGAATTGTTATCGGATGTCTTGATTGTCATTACTTGTTTGATAAGAGGATTTTCTTGTCGCTGGAGATCGGTGTTATTGTCATTCATCCACCCGCAGCAAAGAATTTATTTTTCTGAAATCTTACCGTCAACGCCCGGTTGTCAGGTGTGTGCGGCCATCCGCTTTATTTACGATTTATTTTTAGTTAGTTGTTCGTGACTAAGTTATCTTACTGTTTTCGCTTCTATCTGCCAAATTCTGTTGTCATCAAGTTTCCCGTAGATTTTATTTATTTTTAGTTCGTAGCTTAACTTGCGAGTGGTCGGCTTGGTTCCCTTAATTCCCGTCGCTGAAAGAGGTTACCCCTTTATTAGGGGCGGACCAAAACCAGTAGGAGCCCGGGGTTTTTCCCTGGTGGTCCGTGGAATTTTCTGTTTGTTTACAGGCCCTCAGCATGGAAAATAGGGGCTATATCTTCAGGCAGCGCCCATCTTCTGTCTTAGTTACGAGCCAAAGCTCGATACCGATTTCTGCTACAATGTCTACTGCTGACAGTTTAGCCACAATAGCGCAGTCAGGCACTAGTACATCATCGCCAGCTCCTACAATGGCGACCTTAGGCCAAGAGAAAATAGGCTTTGATAGTGCACAGGGGAGGAATTTAGTGGCCAAGCCGACTCACTCTACAGCTGCATCTTCAGGGGAAAATTTGATTGTTGCAGATGTTGAATCTACTGTTCCTGATGTTGAGTTTGCGCAATTTTCCGTATCTGTTAATGTGACTACTGATAATATTTCTACCACTGTTTCTAATGCTGAGCTTGTGCAGAGTGCTGCTAGTGTTTTGTACACTCAGCAGCAGGCGGCTAACGTTGGTGTTTTTAGTGTTTTTGCTAGCAGTGTACAGGCGAGCGGGCGGCCGGGCGTGCACACAGACCAGTCAGGCGTACACACAGGACTGACAGACCAGGCGTACGACGCGGAAGTGTCCAGCTATTTCCAGGACGGTGGCAGTTCGTCATCACCGCGACCACCGGCATCTTTCCACTACGTGTCGCAATCACCGCCGCGTGCTACATCGCCCATCAACAGTATGCGAGCTGACAGCCGACAGTCGCAGATCAGTTACCGTCCGGTCAGCCGTCAGCCACGCGCCGCTAGTCGACAGTCTGTGACGAGCGTACACTCACGTGCTAGCGGCCGGCTGTCAACGCACTCGCAAGCGATAGACCCGGTTATCGAGCTGATGAATAAAATGTTTGACAAGGTCGCTGGTGACGCTGCTGCACAACGCGCCGACGTCGCCGCTCAACGCGCCGAGATGCAAGTGGAGATTGGACGCACAGAGCGGGAGGCAGCTGATAAAGCTCGACTGCAACTGGAAAATAAATTGTTGAAAAAGAAAATCGCTGCTGCCGAAAAAAGACAGATAACTATGCAGTTGTTTTCACCGCAGCCGGCGATTGCGCAGCTTGACGTGCACACTGACAGTCTGACTTCTCCCGCTGCTGGTACACTTTCGGGAAATATTCACACTCCGATATCTGACAGTCCCGCACAGCCGCCGCCGCTGGTGACTGCAGATAGCGTGATCACTCCTACATTTTCTTTTTTAGCGCCCGTGTTTGCCTACACTCAGCACGCTATATCGGCGCCTGACTGTCTGACGTCAGATAACCACGTATACCCACCGGCTACCCTAAATGGCGTGAGTCGCGCTGCTGGAAGTTCAATGCAGTCAACAATTGACCGTTTTAGTGCTGATAATAATAATACTTTGTCTGTGCCTGTATACCGACAGTTGACAGAAAATAATTTAGATGCGAATAATGATGAACGCTTACATGTAGTCACCACCGACGGAGCGTGAACGCGCTTTACCTGTTGCGATGACGTCAGACTATAACTATCTCTACCCACCACCGACCGCGCTTTACCTGCGGAGCCGCAGCTGGCCGACAATTTTGGCATTGAAAATATTTCTATGCGTGGCCGTGCGCCGCCATTTTCAATGTCTGACATGACTACTGCTACTATTCCACTCCCGACAGTGGTGTCGACCGGTCGTACGTCTGTGTGCACACAGCTTGGTCTGCCGCCCGCGCCGTCTGCTACAGTTGCTACTACAGCACTCTATACCTTACTTGCGGTAAATATTTCTCAGTTTTCAACGATGATGACTGCTGACAGACGTGATGTAGCTATGCCACTGTATACTGTGTCGTGCGTCACTCCTACTGTCACAACCGTCGCGCACGCGACTAACTCGTTGCTTGATGATGTGCACACTCGTCAAGCATCATCAGGCGCATTTATTACTCACACATCACGTGGTCCCGCGGTTGCGTTCCCTACAAGCGCGTATCCGGAGTGGGGTAACGCCCCTGTGGGATATCCGACCCCGGTTTTGTACTGCCGACACCAGCTGTGGCTGGACCAACGATGTACGCGGCCACCACTGCAACCTTCTTGCCTTGTACTGTACCTGCTGCTAGTTCACTGCCGTTACTGACGGACATTACGACTACTGCTACTACTACTGCTATTACTGCTAGTGTTGTTGACCCTGTGTCCAGTGAGCTGGCCACCGGCTTTGAGTTCTTGGCTTTTGCCCCACGTCCTCCAGGTGTGGAGACCTATCACGAAAGGGAAAGGCACTTCCGCTTCCGGCCGCCGCCACGCCTGCCGCTCAACCGCTCACGGCGACAACGCCAGCTACAGTTCAGCTACCCGGCAGCCTGACGACAGCTACTACAGCAGTACCGGCGTCTACGGCAGCTACCGTCGTCGTGTCCACCGTGCTAAAAGAGTCAACTATGATGTCATCAGCTGTACCGACCACATCTACTACAACTGTAGCCGCGTCAACTGTACTTCCGGTGTCAACTGCTACATCATCCATCGTGACTGCATCCCAAACTACTACTACTATTACTGCTAGTGTTGTTGACCCTGTGTCCAGTAAGCTGGCCACTGGCCTTGAGTTCTTGGCTTTTGCCCCACGTCCTCCAGGTGTGGAGACCTATCCCTGTTGTGTTATCTGGTATTGCTGTCACTGGATCTTCTGGTTCGAATCCGCCAGGTAGTACGTACGTAACTTCTACTCAGTCAGTCACTCCACCCGTTATCGTTGTGTATAGTCAGGAGGTGCTGAAACGTTATGATGGTAGTTCGTCGCCCAAAGAGTTCATGGACCATTTTGACATTATTGCGGACGTTAACGGTTGGAAAACAGATCTCGACAAGCTGAAACACTTGAAAGCAGCTCTTGATGGTCGCGTTACTTGCCGGATCAAGAACCTCGACGAGTCTGACCCTGCTAAAGCTTTCGCTGCACTGCGTAATTGGCTGTTGAGACACTTTGGTGCATCCGACGAGGTCCAGAGCGCACGCCGGAAGTACAAGCACCGTTTTCAGTCGGAGGGCGAGGCGATCGACGAATTCGCGGACGCACTGCAAAAGCTGAATAGAGCTTGATGGCCAGTTTGACGCTCGAACAAAGTGATACAGAGCTTCAAAACCAGTTCGTCGATGGACTTCGTCTGACGGAGTTACAGGAGCATCTAGGTTTGCAGTATGCCGATCTCGCGTTTGAGAAGAGAGAGTTAAGAAGGTGAGACGTTACGTGGAGATCAAGGACACTTCCAAGCCCAAGAGAGCTTCTGTGCGGTTCGCGAGCACCGAGCGTGATCCAGCTGTTAACGTCATCTCGTCGTCGTCGATGGACTTAGAGCCGGTGACGAACTGTCTCAAGAGTACCGTGAACCGGATGGATAAACTGAAACGCCGAGAACAACCGGCACGTTCGTCGACTCCACTCAGTCGTTTTACATCACCCGCGTTACGGCAGTCGCAGAACCAGCGAGGTAGATCATCCGCGCGACCGCAGAACGACAACACCGGAAACCGGCGCGTTCAGTTCGAGGACCAGCAGCCCGAGTATTTCGATGACGTGCCGCCGCAGAATCACCCTACCAGTCCGCAGCCACGTCGTTTCCAGACGCCGTCGTCAGAATGGAACGACGTCAACTATCAGCCGCCGACGCAGGCGAGGGGCGGTGCTGGACCACGTTTCCAAGAAACACCACTGTGGTGGACCAATCCCGGCCCGAGGTATGGTGATCCTCAGTCTACCCCTACTCTTTTGATGTGCCGTGGCAACTGGTCTGGAGGACGCGGTCAAGGTTTTGCCGGACGAGGTCAATGGACAAACAGCAACCGCGGCAGAGGTTACCAGGCATACGGTCGCAGGTTTGGAAGTCCTTCGGGAAAAAGGCTGAGCACTGCGAGGACCCTACACCATGTCCAGGCCCCAATGCGGAGCCACGCCCAGGCCGTGGTAGAGGTAGGAGTCGTGGATGTTATGTGTGTGGGACGTTTGGTTGTCACAGTCGCAACCACGTCGAGGAGCAGGCAGCAGAGTTCCGTCGCTACGAGCAGCCACGGTCCTCGTCGGTCCCACCAGGCGACAGGTCACAAGGAAACGGTCCCCGGAGTCCGCCAAAGGCAACCGGGTTCCGTCACCACCCATCCGCCCGCAGTCCCAGTAGGGTTACCCCTTCAGTCCGATCGACCGCTGACTTCCGGCCCGATTAGGACTAGGACGCCGGACGGACTGCGGACTTCAACGGAGCTTACTGATGACCGAAACGGCACCGACTTGACCGACGTTAAGACCCCTCTGCCCTTCTTTTTTGTACTTAGTACTGCTAGTGTTACTATCGACGTTACTACTACTGATAGTGTTGCTGTTGACGCTACTGCTACCGCGCCTTACCTTACGCGATTTTTAGCGACGCTGAACATGCTGCATGTTATTGCCGAGGGCATGGCCCCGAATATTACTGTGACGATCCACTCAGTGCAGATTCCGATGATGCTAGACAGTGGGGCCCAGATTAGTGTGTTGCCGAGTGACATTGCCGCCAACTTTGATCCGCCCATCTCGCTTCCTAGTGTCACTAGAGAAGTTCGGACTTTTGGCAACCACTAGGTTACGTTGCAAGGTCCTATTTCCCTTGAACTTCAGTTGTGTGGTTTTCGCATCCACCACCCGTTCTACTTCATCGATGCTCCCACTCCAGTGATTGGTGGATATGATTTGATGCGAGCAGCTAGACTGGTGATAAATGTTGCGAACGGATTGGTGTGGTCACGCCGCCCAGAGTCGGCAACAAAGGGCCCGATAGGCCCCAATCCAGAGTTTCCGGTTTCAAATAACAGCGTGCATGCAGGTGTGGCTATGACTGAGCCACAGCACAAACACCGCGACGTGGCGTCGACAGCCACGGCGTCGAGTCCGGAGGAGCTAGATATCAAAACCTGTTCAACTTGTATGCGTCCTTCTGGTAACTCATCGAGTACCTCGCAGGCAACGACCCAAGCGCATACGGACTGATCGAAGGCACAACAGCACTTCCGTGTCGATGCCAGTCAGATAGAAGACGAAGAAAATATCGCCGCCAGCGTGATGGAAATAAATCAATGCTATCAGGACCACGCAGATGCTTTTCGGTCGCATTTTGACTGTTGTAGGGACGACTTTGACGAGTTCGACGACGACGAAGAGTGGGAGGAGTACCAACTAGGTTACCTGCGGTACAGTCAGTTGTTAGAAAAATCTGCTCGAACGGACGTTCACATCGTCACCGATGAAGAAGAGTCGGACGTGAAGGAACAGGAAGTCGGAATCTCGTCGTCGCAGCGCCCAGCTGATGTTTTTCAGCTTGAGTCCGACATAGAAGATGATGTGCCCGATTTGCCGCCCTTTACAGCGGTCCAGCTAGAGCCGATGTGAGATTACGCGCCGCCACGTGGTACCGCGCAGACACCGTCGACAACGCCGAGGGCGATGCAGCTCCGAGATGCACAAACGAAGTCGACAAAGTCGGATTCCACGGACTTTACTCACTTCACGCCCAACCAGGTAGCCAAGCTCTGGTCCGCTACGATGAAGTTACAGCAAGAAGCCTATACAGCCCACTAGTCTCTTTATATACAGCAGCAGCCGGGTCAGTCAGAGTTCTTCAATGCAGAGTCCATTCAGTCATCTGATAAGATGCCCATTTGTCCAGCTTACGATCAATTTGGTTCCGTATTCTCACAGGACACACCCAATTAGTCGGCACACTTCACAGTTCCGTCATTGACGTCAGGCCCCCAGCAGCTAGTTCCCAATCAGGCCCATGTGCCAGAGTTAGCTAGCGTCACACCCCACACCTCATCTTGGCACTCCTTCAGCAAGGGAGTCTGCGCCAACGCCCAGTCGCTGGGCGACGCAGCTGTCGTCAACGACATTTACGTGCCACCCCCGCGCGCTCCGTCTAGCGCCGTCAGCCGACCAGTGTCCGCCATCTAAGTTAAGCGTCCTAGCGCATCTCAATGTTTTGTACTGGACCCACACGCACCTAGTTTTCAATCACGTGTCGTACAGCCGGACTCGAATCCATCGTTACTCCTAGAGCTTAAAGTATGACATTCCGTATCCGGTTATTCAAAACATTGTACTAATCCTACTGCAGCTGCTTTCGGTGTAAGACATTCTACTTCGTTGTTCTCTGGAGATCCGGAGCTCTACGCACGACCTGCCCTAAAAAACCTTTTTCGAGTCGCAAGCTGACGTCTCGTTTAACTGGCTTCGTTAAATCCTTCTGGCTTCGGTGGATGCCTGGTGTTGACTACATCCGATGTCGAGACCATAGCACTGTTTCGTTCCAGCACACTGTTCCGTTCCAGCACACCGTTCCGTTTAAGAATCGTTTCGTGCACCGTTAGCTCCTTGCCCCTTTGTTTACAGACAATATGTTTGATATGTGCAGGCTACGACCGCCTAAATTGCGTCTGACGGGACGTTGTCGTTGTCCTGTATTTTGGCGTTTTGTATTTAATCAAATTTAATCGCATTTAATCACACATAACTGTATTTACTCGTGCACCCAATGTACCTTCTTTTTGTACGCTCGACCTAACGTCACTACATTATTACAAAGCTGCTCTTTCACCTGTCTGTCTTGCATAGCTTTTTTGCATCGATCCGTTATGTTTAGATTAGATGTTTTAAGTACAACGTTGAGTAGTTATTGCGTAGATTAGTTTTCATATTGATGTCGACATTGATTAATCTTGACTACTTTGATAGTTTGCTAGTTTGCTAGTTTGGTAGTTTGCGTAGATTAGCTTTGATATTAACTACATTTTGATTAGCATTTACTGTCGATTGCATAAATTCTTTTAGCATTGACATTGATATAGATATCGACATTACTCAGCATTAATTATTTTGTTAGTATTTGCTAGTGGTTTGAGTAATATCTGTCCAAACCAAATTTCTTTTATTACAAGCAGCATAATTTTTCTTTTATTTAGATGTTTGGTCGAGTGTGCCTTGAGCTTGCGATCGTTACCGTCGGACACGTTACCGGACACGCGCGCGCCGTGAACTATTTACTGACTTTTGATTAGTTAGCTGCCTATTGACTTTTAATTAGTCGCACTGTCTACTGTCGACGTCTCACCTACCCACCCTTTCCCCCGTTTTTTTCCCAAAATTCGGGACAAATTCTAATTTGGCGGGGAACGGTAAGGGATCCTAGGTTAACATTGTTTACCAAAATTATTTTATTTTACTTTTGGCCATTTTTCTCTTAAAATTGCTAAAATGTTTTATTTTGTCGACTAGTTTTGTCTGGCGAATTTTTCACTATCTGAATTATTTTATTTCTTTCCTTGGTCGCTTTCTTTCCAAATTTGCTAAATTATTTCATTTATTTTTCGGGTTAGTTTCATCTGCGAGTTTCCTTTTGGAATATCTTCCTGTTTTGGCTAAATAAATTGCCAATTAATAGACCACAAAATTCCTCTTTTAAATTGCTTGCACATATTTTTCTGACTCACAGTGTATATAGTGACGATATTCAGTGCCTAGGCTAGCCCTACAGCTGCAGCGCGTGCAGTGATTGGCCAAAATAGGTCACGTGACTTACCTTAGTTAGAGCGACTTGCACACAGTGTTGATGGTAAATTTGCCAGATATGTACGATTGCTGTATTAAAGTGACAAAAAAGTGGTAAAGATAGAGTTTAGTGACAGTAGCGGTGAAGACAAAGCCTGTCGTTAATTAAAGGACTTGTCGGCGAAGTGCGCCATTTCTGTTCATCGTTTAGTAGACTCATCTGCTGGATATTTTTTTGTCGACCGCCACATAGGACGGATTTCTGCCGGCGATTTGTACTATGCTGACGGAATTTAATTGATATCACCGTGAATTGTCATCGGATGTCTTGATTGTCATTATTTGTTTGATAAGAAGATTTTCTTTTCGCTGGAGATCGGTGTTATTGTCATTCATTCACCCGCAGCAAAGAATTTATTTTTCTGAAATCTTACCGTCAACGCCCGGTTGTCAGGTGTGTGCGGCCATCCGCCTTATTTACGATTTATCTTTTAGTTGTTTGTGACTAAGTTGTTTTACTGTTTTTGCTTCTATCTGCCAAATTCTGTTGTCATCAAGTTTCCCGTAAATTTTATTTATTTTTAGTTCGTAGCTTAACTTGCGAGTGGTCGGCTTGGTTTCTTTAATTCCCCTCGCTGGAAGAGGCTACCCCTTTATTAGGGGCGAACCAGGACCGGTAGGAGCCCGGGTTTTTTTCCTGGTGGTCCGTGGGATTTTCTGTTTGTTTACAGGCCCTCAGCATGAAAGATAGGTGCTATATTTTCAGGCAGCGCCTATCTTCTGTCTTAGTTACGAGCCAAAGCTCGATACCGATTTCTGCTACAATGTCTACTGCTGACAGTTTAGCCACAATAGCGCAGTCAGGCACTAGTACATCATCGTCAGCTTCTACACAATTATGCCAGAAAAGCTCGCTCAGCTCGGTTGGCAATACAAACATCATCAGTTTTCTCAATGCCAAAATACAGACACAACACATCAGCACACTCACAGTCACCAACTACACTGCAGCTGCTACGACCAACTACAACAACACTGCGCATGCTGGAATTTGAGAGCGTACTGCTGATGCCTGTAAGCAAGTGTGTGGCAAACATTTGTAAAATTACACATAATGTGTGCACAGCGTTTGAAAAATGAGTTTTTCAAGTCATATCTTTTGAATTACCGTGGACAGGTGTATCAGCAAATAATGTTTGGGCTTCAAGCGCACACCGTTTTCACCTCTCCGTAGAGCTGGCAGAACATGGCTAAATGATCAGCAATCAGCTCCCGACGGTAGTCAATCATACCGCTAGTAAAAACGGGGCACAACACTATGTCAACCAGTTCTGACAGATGCAACAAGAACTGCCAATGCGGGTCTGATAAAACAACTAAGTCACCCATTGCTAAAGGGAAATACGTCAACAAAGCCCACGACTGAACTGCTTTCATCGACGGATACAACCGACCAGGCTTTTCAAGGGGATTCAGGTCTGGTGGCTTATTGCATTTGTCAACATTGATCACACTCTAAAGTGTCCGGATATGTGTAGATATGCCTGACATGGAAAGCTTCTTGTACGTACGGCACAGGTGGTACACTACGCAAGACAATTCAACAGAAATTATTCTTTCAAGTACGATGTGCATTATGTCCAGGCTGAAATTTTGTGTAGCATAAAATCCAGGTATTTGATACAAAATGCAGTCTGACTTAATGCCATGTGAGTGAGTGAGTGCTTGGTTAAATGCTATTTGTGCAACGTCCCCAAAATGTTTTGAAATTAAACGTAACTCATATTCATTCTCATAAAATTTGCACTGATTTTCGGCTTGTTTTGCATAACAAATTGTACAAAAGTAATCTGCACTGAATGACTCGATGTATCCAAGCAAGCCATTCAGAGCCAGATTGTCACATGCAAACTGCAAACGAGAGACGTATATTTTCTGTGAGCCTAAACCTGGAAAATTGCCAGTAAATCCATTCACGCTGAGCTGTTTTATTTCACTCACAAATTTGCTCAGGATGGCTTCGTATCCATATGTCTTTAGATCAGGAGCATAACAGAGTGAAACCAAATGCACGTTTGAAAAACATGAATTGACAATGTTTGGTAATTTTTTCACAATAAAGTAAAATACACCAACGTTGTACAAACTTGACTGACCCCTTAGGATGGCAATAAAAAACGTGGCTGCATCACTGGGTGCTGTTTGCAAAGAAGACCAACCCAGTAGTCAGTTATTAGGCCAGGAGTGTATTTGTCATGCAGTAGCATGCTGACATACTGTGGATTAACTAGTAAGCTGTGCAGTGTTGCTTCCACAGATATGTACTCATAGCTGTCATACACCGTTTTTGTGATACCACTACTTGTTTCTTGCCTCTGCCCAAGCAATACAGTTTTCGGTTTAACGGCAAGAGGATGGCTGTCAAAATACTTATCAACCTTATAACGAGTTGCCAGAAAATTTAACGGATTGTTTAGTGTGTCACCCTGCCGTTGTTAAGCAGATTCAACAGAAATTACAACATCACTGCTTGCATCAGCATCACGTAATAATTTGACAGTTTCCACCCGAAAATAATCAGCAGTCATATCAATCATACAGTTGACAGAGTCAACAATATTGGGTATGACTGAATACGGTATGCTGCTATTTGCACGTAAACAAGCAACCGTGGCAGTAGCTTGGTGGCGTGCCGTAGTCGGTAGCGCGTTTCGGCTGAAGCGAAGTTACTCTACGCCGGGCCCGGTTAGTACTGCGATGGGTGACTGCCTGTGGGCAGGTAAACCATCTCGGTGCGAAGCCTGCCAGCTAGGTCGACTCAGCCTTCTACCTTCCGTAGGACGGTAAAATGAGTAGTAACCCATTATATGCGTTACGGAAGGTGGGGACCTTTGTACAGCTGACTGGGGTTGCCTAGCCGGCCGCTGCGCCAGCCTGTGTCTGCAGGCTGCACACGGTGGCCGTGCGGTGGGCGGCTCCGGTTAGTGACGAAAGCGCATTAGAGGCCTGCGGTACGCTCGCGAGTATGCGCTATACAAACTGACAACCTTCTTTTTCTTCTTCTTCTTTTGAGCAAAGCAGAAAGACAGTCACGATTACTACTGCAATAAATAGGCTGCAGCCCACTGAGCTCATCATGATCATCAACGTCCATGACATTGATGTCGGCAACAACAGTATCACGCAAAATTTCGACATCATTCTTGTCACTTCCATGATACGACTGCAAATGACAAACAAAATTACAAACTTTTGTGAAAAAAAAACTTTTGCAGTTAACCTGACAGCATTTTGTTGGTAGAGCAAGTTCGCCTAAACCTACATGTGTAAACAAATGACACCTAAAATGCTATTGTCGATAACCGACTGCTACAAATATAGCATACAAACATGTCAAATTATCATTATCGATAAACAAAAAAAAACAAATTTCCACAAAACCAGCGAGCAACAAATCTAATATTTACACCGAAAAAACCGCGAATTTGTTGCTGTTTATATTCAAAGTAATTGCACAGTCAATAAATATTACCGCAGCGTCTATAGCACATATAGCCCAAACTATGCGCTAGGCCATTTTAGAGTGGCTTAGTAGGCCACTTTTGCTGTGATGTAAGAGTAGCCACATCATATTTAGCTTAGCAAAGCTACTTTTTTCTCATTATGTAGGCCTAATAACCACTTGACATACGCCGAGATCCATAGACAGCGTCAGACATCAGTGCAAACATTCGAAGGCACAACAACGTATTAAAAACCAGAAAGTGTCTTTGACTGTCTATTAATAAAAATACATGTTGGGCTCGATTTTACTTTATATTTAAACAAAGCATTAAACATTCACACAATCGTTTTTTCTTATTAAGTTATTATCGTGCATAAACTGCCTAGGCCTAAAAATAAATGTTACGTATAAACCTCGATGTCGAATTACCTTTATTCAACGGTGGCGAATCGTACAAAGTTTGGGGGCGAATCAGTCAAGGAATAAACAAACCAAAGGGCGAACAAGCCAGAGGGCGAACGCGCCAAGGGCGAATCAGCCAGGGGCGAGTGAACAAAGGGGCAAAAAAGCAGACAGCAAATAAGCCAAAAGGGCGAAACGGCAAAGGGGCGAAAAAGCCAGACTCCTTTCGTTAAACATTTCTACGTGACGTGCCATGCGGCGGGGTTAAGCAGCAAAGCTAAACTATGCAGTAAATCTAGCTATTTGTTAGTAGTAAGACTTTGCTACTACGCAGTGGCTACGTTTTATGCCTAAGCGTAGCAATAGTTCTCTGGCTATGTTTACCTCATTGTTGATGTTGGCCTAACAATAGCTAAATGAACGACGCCAGCGTTCATAGCGTGATTGTTTTGAGTTTCGTATTACGATTAGTCATACATTAGCTTCCTTGTTACCATTAGCTAAACCATAACAAAAACATTTTCGGCTGTTACGCTAATCAGTAAACATTAAGCAACTAGGTTTAATACGACAAATAACATCAAATGAAAAAGGCTTTAAACTATGTTTGTGACTACCAACTAAAGTCAGTTTGTAAGGCCGTCATATGCATAGCCCCATCTAAGGTTACCCAAATGATTTTTGCTGTTTTAGAGGACTGATATCATCACATCGTCCTTACACACACGAACTCTGCCCACTGCGCCCCAATAAGAACACAGCCAACAGGCTATCATTATAGGCTGTGCTCCTTCACTTGCCATGTGACCGCCTTTCCCAGTGGCTTCCATCCCTTAAATTTAAAATCGAAATCGAGCGCAACTCTGGTTTCCCCAATTTCTGACTCAGTTTTTTTCCTTTATTTTGGGCTTCTTACTTTTCTGGAAAAAATATGTTAAGTGTGTAGAATAAAAATCAGGGGAATTAAAAAGAGGGAAAAAAGTTTTGTTAGGAGAGATAATAAAAAATAGGGGAAAAGTAAAAAATAGGGAAAGATTTTGTTACGGGTGTAGTTTGCCCAGTGAAAATAGGGACAGTTTGATCTACAACCTTACCAAAACTCCCCCCCCCCTTTTTACTGGGCGCAAGCTGCGTCCAGCAGGTACAGGGATAGAAGCCGCTGCCCTTTTCTCAAACCCTGGATCCCTCAGTGTGTATGTGATACGTTCAGAGAGCTAGTTGATGGGGAGGAGTGCACCACCTGCTCAGGGAAAACTTCACATGCACCCGTGAAAAATGGGGCGTTCCCCTTTTGTTGCTTGATTTACACAATCGAGCACAATCGAGGTGTGTGAGGCCGCAATGTGCGCCGGTTGTTGTTGTTTTACTGCGCTGCTAGTATCTTTAATTTCTTGAGTTATACGTTGTATGTATG
>Ga0209367_1002079_pt1 | contig 25938 bp, 14 predicted proteins | sample WorMetLIZISLAND2_FD_187412 | JGI IMG/M metagenome (GOLD analysis project Ga0209367, IMG submission 187412) | Marine gutless worms symbiont microbial communities from Max Planck institute for Marine Microbiology, Germany - Olavius geniculatus... ... | reverse complement strand
CGGTTAGCGCAATCTATACAGAATCTTTGATGACCACACGGCACCAGTGCGACGCGAGGGTTACGTGGTGCGATCAGACACACTTCGCAGTTGTCATCATTCGTCTGTGGCATGTCGACGACCTGACTGTCTGCCTGGCTGTTGGACGGACTGTCAGTTGCAGCCACATCAGCGTCGTCGACTTTATATGGACAATTTTTCTCCTGCAGTAGTACGTTCCACGTGGAGTCGACATTCCATTCACTAATTATCGACAACGACTTGACTTGACCTTCAAAGCAGCTGTACAGACCGTTAATACTCACCTAAACCAAAATCACACTTTTACCAAATTTTTATTTCCCCCATTTTCATGTCTCGTATTTTCATGTCTCGCTTTTTCCTTACCTGTATTTTCATGCCACGCAGTATGGTGCCGCATTTTCATGTCTCGTATTTTCACGACTTGCATTTTTGATGGTGCTGAATTTTCATTTCTCGCATTTTCAGTCGCCCCCTTTTGTAATTTTTGCTGTTTTCGATGTGCAAGTCCTTAAATGTTGCCATTAACAAGTGTATAAACTGATGTTTTGTACATTTATATTGGTAACTGAGAGTGTTGCATAATTGATTTAATTTATTATATTTTAGGCATATGGAAACTATCTCTATATGAACCATCACAATGAAGAATATGACGTGTTTGTCAATCTGCACTCATTTCATCGGGTGTGCCATCAAATTGCTACTGTCTTTTTTGTTGTATTATAACAGTTCACTCACAAGTAGTTACCGTTGCCACTAGGCCTACTAGTCGTTACAATTATTGCTGTTTGCACCAAGCTTCATCAATTATGATTTAGTATAGGGTGTGCCAGTAAAAAAAATTTCTAGGAAGAATTTTATTTTTCTGGAATTGTAGCAGATTTTTTTTTGTTCAGTTTTCATTATTTACGCGCAATGATTTAAGCTACATGTGCAGACATGTTATAATGTTTTGTAAAAAAAAGCTTGAAAAAACGCATTTCAAGTTTAAACCGTTGCATTTATCTTTTAAACCATATGAGTTATTTTAACGCAATTTGCGGGTTGTGTTGTGTGCCTACAATGCAGAAGTTTGGTTGAATCTTGTATTATCATTACTGATATCGTACAAAAGTTTTCCTAGAGAATTGCTATTTTATCGGCGCACCAGGCCTGTCAAGAGGGTGGGGTAGGGGGGTAAGCTACCCGGGCCCCGCGAGGTTTGGGGACCCCGCCGTCACCCAGAAATATAAAGTGCACCAGAATGCACCATTCTGAAAAAAATTCAAAAATTTTCTCTCCAGAGGGGCCCCACGAAAATGTTTGGGGGCCCTGTGAGAATGTTTCCCCGGGCCCCGCTGTGGCTCTCGACGGGCCTGCGGCGCACTGTGTATACACAGTGTTGATGGTGTCATGCAACAGGAGTACTTTGCACATCATTCGATATCTGGCGACGTTCTACCGCACATGATCTATTTGGACCATGGAGACAAGTATACGTTCCACGTGCACGTCTATCTCAAAAGTACTGCTTTGTTCTCTGCACTTAGTACTTACAATAATTGCTGTTTCGACTGATGTGCAGTGTGGTTTCTGATATCTGTATATTAAATTCATATTAATAGGCCTCTTTTGTATCAGTATAGTTACTTTATGTTAACGTTGGGGCGGTGGTATGTCTGCTAGCTGCAAACCGCGGGTCCAATTGTTCGTTGACGCGGGCAATGGATGGCCGCATAGTGCGCTGCAGTATCATTTGCTCATGCCAATCAGCTGCCACTTCCGAGATCGTCAAAACGCTTTTGGCTACGAGTTCGTCTCATGTAAGAAGCGCTATAGCAAGTCCTGGCTTAGTTTTAACGAACTGACCAATGCGAAAGCAGTAACGCATTACAGTGAGCACCGTCTAACGGCGTCGGTGGCCTACATGACGCTCGCCCTGCTTGCCCATTCGGCAGTTCGTCAAAACTAAGCCATGTCAGTTCAGTTCCGTCTAGTTATGTCGCTCTGAACGAGCCTTTAGTGCACCCGTGGCCAACATGTACGCTGCTGCATGACTTGCAGACGCCAGTCACTGTGATCGGATAGATTTGCAAGTTCATTCGTCCGACGAGCATCGCATCTCGACCTCCGTCAATGAGAGCGATTGCGAAATGGACGACTCTGAGCACCACATGTTAGACTTCGAGGTCTGTATAGCGCATACCCTTACCCAGCGATGTAATCAAGACTTTTCTCAGCACCAAGGCTGTATTTTGTCCTCGAGGGGCCTCGAGATTAAGACGTGTTTATATCGTCATTAACATCAGTTCTGTCCCAGCAAACCAGATCCTTCGGACTTACTACGAAGCTCAAGATGGTGCGCCGCCATCTCCCGACTAGAGGCGTGCTCGAGGTCGACCTCCCACCACCTGGATTTATCAGATCTGCCGGGACACGGGAATATCGGTGACCGACGCTCTGAAGCTGGCGGAAGGTAAATCGTTCTGGCGACAAATCGCAACGACCGTATATGTACGGCTGATCGCTTCGTTTCCTGATGGTGATAATGATGGAAACATCTGACTCGAAGACTAGGGCCTATTTACTTTATCGTCGCGACTTGGCAGTCTGGCTTTCTGTTATAAGCCTTTAGCACAACAGTAAAGTTATTTGTATTAAGGCCTGTTCTACTGATGTTGTCACATAACTGCTATTATGCCTGTGGAGATAACGTCGTTATTTCTGCAGACGTTTTGCGAATATTTTACATTTACGTGTAACCACATACTTGATCAACATACATGTATTTTCGGCACCAGTTGTTTATCTGCTACTGACATATTTTTGTGTTTGACTATTCGATAGAATAACACATACACATCCATGCTGCATTAATAGCACATATTTGTTGGACAGATAACGTTTGAGAACGTCGGCCCAGTGAACGAGCAGAACCCGCCCGGGGTGAACGTGACGGCTGTGGGAGTAGACGTGTTCGTCACCGGCGCCCCGATGAACTGCTACAAAGACATATCAACCTCATACTCCAGCCATGTCTGAACTATTTGTTAATTCTGTCTTCTCACTAACGTCTGATTTGTTACTTAAATCACGCGCATTAAACAGATATCTGGGTGTCTCTTGCGTCACCGTGTTATGGTTAATACCCCGTTTACACGATCAAACTGGCTTGACGAGCTGGCTCGACGAGCTGGCTATATGTTAACTGGACGAGCCAGCTGGTTGTTTGCTCGACGTTTGCTCTATGTTTGCTCGATGATTGTTCGATGTTCGCTCGACGTTTGTTTGACGTTTGCTCGATGTCTGCTCGATGTTTGCTCGATCGTGTAAACGGGGTATAATTCACATTTACGACGCCGACGCGACTTACCTCCATTAAACGGTTGAGTTGAGTCGCGTTGGCGTTGTAGTTGTGAATGGGTCATTATGCACAGACGGGTCACACGACTGCACCGAACAGTTATCTGTTGAGTTATACCGTAGAGGCAGTCAGCCAGGTCCCCCATAATCACCATTTTGTTAATTGCTCGAGAAAAACTTTTTTACAGACCGGATATTTTTCATGACGCTAGACCAGCTGCAGTATAGGTTATCAATGTGCCGAGAGGTTGATCGGCGTATGCATCTGTATAAGCTTAATGAATCGACAGAAGTCACGTTAGTCAGAACTGGATTAAGTCTGTGTACGTACCATCCATTGGAATGTTGTTGACTCGTGCAGGGAACGGAGGACGCGTCTGAGTTGGAGATGACGGACTATGGACAGATGGCTGTTCACGAACAGCAGGTTAATAGCGAAATGTTTTTTCTCTTTGGGCTCTTTCTGGAAACCGTCTACTGCAACGAAATCTTATAAGAACGAGCATGAATGCGGGCAAAGCCATAAGATTCTCAGACGGCCTGCACATGCAGTATTTACCATAGACAGAGTTATGCGATGTAGCAGACTAGACACTTCTACCCTGAAAGTCAGATTGTGTTCTAGGCCTATTTATGGTCGTCACTCCACATGTTTGCAGAATAGCTTGTTTCGGTAAAATTTGCCACCTATACCAACGAAGGAAGTGCTCTCCATGCACGGCCTATGCATAAATAGTTGTAAATTTAAAAAAATTGAATTGGTAAAACATCTTTTTTTCACCATGCTTAATTGTTGTTTAGGTAAAAAATTTGTTCTGGCATGGTTCTTTGTTAATTGATTTCGTTTGATATTCCTTGCAAGATCGATACTATACGGATCATGTAGAAACTCAGCAACGCCTTATTCAACGGTTGTATTGCCAAACCTGCACAACTTCCCTTCTCCAGCGATGCAGCTTAGTGCCTAATACATTGGCCATCATGTTCTTTTTGCTGCCACAGAATGCAGTAAACACAGAAGAATAAAGGCGTGTTCGTGCGCGTGCGTTGTCAGGGCTTCTACCATTACTCGGTGCTAAACGGTTGTCCGGTATCACGAGTCGTTGTCTATGACTGGAAAGCCAACGAAGAATTTCTGAAAGAGGACAATGTCGTGCAGTATGACTGCCGAACAAAAAACATCACTATGCGCTGCATCAACTTCCTGCAAGGTTCTGATGAACTGTTTAGAAAGAAATAACTTTAACGCAAGTTTCTACACTTTGATTAAGCTTTTGTTTAATGTTTTGGTGCTGCTGTTTGGTCGACAGGAAAAGCATTCTATTAGTAAAAATTGCTGCTGGAACAAAATATTCATAGAAGTTTGCTCTAAAAGTTTAGTTTTGCGACCTTACATACCGGCCAAATTGGAATAACTTGGTAAATACAAAGTAATAGTTTCTGTACTCTATTAGAAGCAGCTCACCACAAATTCCAGAGGAGACTGCTGGGGATCACTCTAACTGAAGGTGATTTGCCGTAGGCGCCGAAAACGAGACGCCACAGGCGTCGATGGGGTGCCGAATGGGGAGGGGGTATCCCCTCCACAGCCGACTAAGGGGTCTGGGGGGACGTCGTTAGCTCCCCCAGCGGGGTCCGGGACGGAGCCCCGGCGAAAAACGACTTTTGTGCATTTTAAGCATTACAGAGCACTTCTGGTTGCAAGATATTGTAAATCATGAAAACAGCGTATTACAAGCTGAAATGTAGTATGCCATAAAAACTGGGCAGCAGACTCGAGCATCGGTTACAGTTACAGCAAGAACTAACATTCGTGATATCTCGAGAACCAAGCAAACAGTAACAGCGTCATTAGCAACCTTATAACCATCATCATCATCGTCATCATCATCAGCTGCTGCAGATTGACACTGACACTGATAGACAAGACAGACATACAGACTAGAGGCCAGTTGTCATTGATATAGGCCTAAACAGCTTGCATGAGTGTCAACTGCGTCATGAGGCAACCGTACATTGTTAATGAATTGTTTATAACATTAGTAGTGATTAGTTCACACAAAATGACACCAGTAAACAACTGAGTTAACGTCATCATTCAAGTCTATAACTGACATCAACATTACTGACACTGGCGTGTTACTGACAGTCTGACACACAATGCTGTTCTTTTAGCATTCAGACACTCTTGCAACAAGCTGCAATTGGTCACAAGTAAATTGTTTTATCACTTTTGATATTCTGATCACCTGCAGCTGGTTGCAAAAAAATGTCACGATGCTGGCCTTTCACTAAGTCCAGGCAACCGTTTGAGTCTTTAAGGTTCAAAACAGTTCTTATGGGGAAGGTTTTTAAGAGATTAGAGGAAGTTGAATATTATCATATTCTGCATTTCTGATATACTGCATATACGTGCAATACGGTAATTATAATATTCAGCCCCTTTAATTTCCAAGAAAACTTTTTAGAGAAAAGGTTTTTTAGAGAAATTAAAGAGGGAGTTAAATACTATATGTCTGCATTTCTGATATATTCCACACATGCAAAACCTTCCTAGAGGGAAAGTTTTTGAAAAATTGGGGGGAGTTGAATATTATAATTCTGCATTTCTGGTATATTGCATGTACACTTTCCCCCTAATTTCACAAACACTTCCTAGGGGAAAAAGTTTTTGGAAAATTAGAGGGAATTAAAGGTTATAATTCTGTATTTCTAATATATTGCATAAACATGCAAAACCTTTCTAGGGGGAATTTTTTTTTAAAAATGAGAAAAAAATTTAATATTATAATTCTGCATTTCTGATATATTACATGTACCCTTTTTCATAATTTTCCAGAAACCTTTTTAGAGGAGAAGGTTTTTTGGGAGATTATGAGGAATTAGGGAAGTTGAATATTATAATTCTGCATTTTTGATGAATTGCGTGTACACTTCCACCTAATATTCCCCCAAAAAAACTTTCTACTAGGAAAGGTTTTTTGAGAAATTAGGAGGGATTGAATATTCTAATTCTGCATTAATGATATATCATATACATGCAAAACACTCTAAGGGGAAAATTTTGTGTGCAAATTACGGGGCCAGGGGGGAGTTGAGTATTATTATTCTGCATATCTGATATAACATGCAATATATCAAAATGCAGCATTATAATATGTAATTTCTCCCCTAACTCCCAATAAACCTTCCCCCCTATTTTTTCATGGAGCATCTGCTCCAACGTTTATATGGTGTAGACGTCCCTGATTTTCCCGATCCCCCACCAGAGGTTTTGTATATATGAGACCCCCACGTCGAGCCTCGTGCTCGTCTATACTCTGGGCTTAAGTCTTGAACACAGTCATTGTCTGTCTCAGTACTGCGTCAAATGCATAGTTTAGTTATGCTATTATCAGTCATTCACAGTATTTTCTTGCAGTCTGTCTGATACCGTACTGCGGTACTCCACCGATTTTGGTGAAAAAGAGTCGCGACCCTTCCATGAGGAGCCAGAGACACGTCTCTATTTTGATTAGCACCTTATGCACCGGGACATCCTTTAAGAGTTTTTGTTATGCACTCAGCACTGCCGGCATGTCCACAACCACTACTGGTCAGGAGTCTTCAACTTGTTGAAGTTTGACCATACTCCGAAGAAGAAGAAGACCGTTTTATATTCGTTTTCTTAAGCTTTCTGTTGCTGCTAATCGAAACATTTACTTTCGCTGTAGCTCTTCATCCGGTATTTCTCGTCGTTGATCTGGCCACGGGCGAAGATTTCATCTACGAAGACTTCTATATGCTGAAAGTGATCGCCATTACAGACTGGCCGGAAAATGCTCCGCGCTGGTTCACTGAGGATGAAATCGTCCGATACAACAACTTGAATCAGTAAGAAGCTTCTTTAGTCTGATGACTTAATCGGCGTAACTTCTCGTTTAAACAGGGTGGGCCAAAAAAACCGGACCTGTTTGAGCGTTGATAACTCAGCGATGGTTAGCGGTAGAAAGTCGTGTGATGCGTCAAAAGTTTCAGAATGCTGTAAGGAATTAATGACAAATTTGCTTAGTGAAGCATTTAAATATTTTTTGCCTAATTTGCATAAATATTTATCACCTTTAATATTCTGCCAAATTTGACTGTAACACATGGATTTAACATGGATATTTGAGCTTTTATAACTTAGCGATGTTTATTGATGGAAAAGCGCGTAATATGCCAAAAGTTTTGACATTGTATGCAGAAGAAGTGTACAACTTGCAAGTCTCAGCATTTAAATATTCTTTGCCTGATTTACACAAATCTGCTCCACCCCTAAAATCATGCTAAATTGGCAGCAACACATGAATTTAACTTGATTTGCATTCAGCTTACAGTGAAATATCAACAATCATTAACACATGCATTGAGTTTGGATGAAATTCGACATAGGCAGTTGCATATATGACTTGCGCTAGTAGTTGCTTCTGCATTTTATGCTTTTATTAGCAGCTTTAATTCTTGCATAAATGCGTCATTTTTCAGTGAATTACAATGTACTTATGCTTATCCGCGCTAGCCCACTCCTAGTTTGTACATCGCCAGTGCAGTGATGCTCCATCGGTTGCTTTGACTGTTACTGCTCGTGGTTGTTACTTGTATTTTGTGTCATTTACAACCATAGAAATAATTACCTCCGCCAAGGAGGTAATGTTTTTGCCAGACTTTGTTTGTTTGTTTGTTTGTTTGTCTGTGTGTCAGCAAGACAACTCAAAAAATTATGGATGGATCTTTCTGGAATTTTCTGGGAATGTCGGGAATGGCAAAAACCACCAGTGATTCAATTTTGGGGGTGATCCGGAAGGAATCCTGGATTCTGGATCACTTTGAAATTTTCGTTACCATTGCTTTCAATAAGGCATAAGGGAAACCGCTGTCAAACCGAAGATGGTGCTGCCACCTAGCGAACAACATTGCCTTGGCGGAGGTGCGGGGGCTCTGACTGCTTTCTAGTTTCTAAATAGAAATATAAACAGTTTTTCTATAATATTTTTGTGTTTGCAGCTCGAGTGATTTGAGCCTGATTTGGAAGCCCGTTAGTTCTGACCAACCGAAACACCACGGATGGCCGGTCTACTCCTATGAACTCAGAGACATTCGGTCAGTCGCTCTATAGGTCTACTCAACGCTGTCGCATTGCTTTAGCGATTCGCGTAGAAAATGAAGGGGTTTGGATGAAATTTCGAGAACTAGCTGACGACGTTGTCTTTTCACGTTGTATGTAGATTTTAACACTGTCTACAATCTAGAGTACATCATGGGAGTGTAACAAGCATAATATGTACACTGTATGGACGTACTTGTTTCATGGCCGTGATCGGCGGCGTGTTCTGTCTGGACGCACGTGTGATATATACAAACGCAAGACGCTATTAGTCGTCACGCTCAAGCGGAGTAAGTTTATGGGCACTTATAACACGCCAGACACTATAATGAGAGATAGGAACGCTTATAAGTGAATCAAGAAGTCATAAAAAATCGCTGTTATTCATTTACTATTATCTGCTGCAGAGAGTAAAATGAAGCTATCAGCGCTGTAAATGCGAGCACTGCATTGTATAGCGCTCGTGATTTACTGTTGAGAAAAAAGGCATTTCATTAAAGGTTGTAACTTGTAAGAAAGTAACAGTAAACGCGAAGACTTCTTCCGCATAAACTTGCGTAAACCAATTAGTGCTTTGCAGTGTGTTGGAAACGGGTTACCGCGGGTCTATATTCACTTCAGGGTCATCCGGGGCCCGCGCGTGTCTCAAAACTTTGTTTCAGTAGTGCTTGGTTAAGGCGCGTACAGAGCGACGTAACTGAACTGAACTGAACTGACACGGTTAATTTTTGACTAACTGTCTCCAATGGGCAAGCTGGGCGTTGAACCCATTGGTCATTGGCTGACGCGTACGTGCCCAGAATCACGTAGACATAGACGCCGTTAAACGGTGCCTACTGTAATGCATTACTGCTTGTCCGTTGGCCAGTTCGTCACAAACCAAACTATGTCAGTTCAGTTCAGTTCAGTTTAATTCAGTTACACGTAAGTCGCTCTGTATATACGACCGTACTAACGTAACGATCGAGCTTATGGTACGGTGGTCGCCTGTCGTCTGTTTGTCGTCTGTTTGTCCATCTGTCTGTCTGTATGTCACGGATGTATTGTGGTTAAGTGTTCGGTCGTAGGAAAAAAACTTTTTGCACGAATAACTGTGTCGCCCTGTGTCGCGGCACTTTGCGTACAAAATTTAGGAAATGTAGTTTAAAAGGAACATGTTTAAATTTGGGGATGAATAAATGTACGTAAGGAAAATGTGCGTTTTTCAACGGAAAACTGGCCGTATCTCGGAAACGGTAGGAGATACAGCCAAGGTTACTATTGATCACCATGAAGTAGCATACGCCCTTTCAGATGAAATAAAAATCATCGATCTTAGATAACCTTGAAGGTTACTGACAACCAGTTCGGTCGGCTACGCTATCGACAGTTGGGCTTTTGTTGTGCTGTGGTATAGTTGGACTTGTATGTCGTGGTCGCCGTGCGCCGGCGTAGCCCCGACTCTGAGTGACACTCCCATCCGCTACATGCTCATCGAATTCACTAACGCGTGAGTGTTTTCTTTCTGATTTATGATAAACCGATATCATTTAGCATAGTTGACGTTTGCACGCTGGTCTCGCGGTGGCAGACAGTTACGGTTGAGCGCGCTAATGAATAACAAACAAGTGGAAAGAAAAATTTTTATTATTTTGTGAAGCGTCATAATAAAGCTCGTGAGAGGTGCTAACGGTCGGTAGTGCACGGATCACAGAGGCCACCGTCAAATTTCTTTGCTTAGTTGTTAAGAAATTAACTTTCAATTAATCTTGCTAAGAAAATACACTATTACCTTTGAAACCCAGGCCCTCTTTGCTGATAACCGTTCACGCCATCCACGCCATTACTCAACACTCAACTGCGAGGATTTGTGTATTATTGGAAAAGAAGAAGAAGAAGGTTTAGCGTGCAGTGTGCCACTGCCAGCTTGCTGATTCAGTGTCCGTTTTTTTTTATAAAACTGCTGTTTCTGGATCTTAATGTTTTAAAAGGGGCCGAATTGTAGTCGTCGTTTTGTGGGCTGTTCCAGGTTTACTCCGCACCTGGAAGGGATGCAGACGCTGTGCAATTATACGATGCATTTCTGGGTTCGACTCCAGGGTTTACCGTACGACTATTTGCGCTACGGCGTGCCGACGCTGATTGTGCGTTTTCACTGCAATTAGCTTACTTTGTTACTTTTACTTAAATTTTTGGAGGCTGAAGAAACCAGGCTTGCCGTGGATATGAAATTTTCTATCCATATCCATATCCATATCCACAGATTTTCCCTGGATATCCATGGATATATCCATTTCCACAGACGCCTAACCTGCGTACATGCAGCCCCCAATTTTTGCAAAATATAGCAGTGCAGTGCGTTTATCCCCCTCCCGAAAAACATGACACATATATTTCCCACTTTAAATTGTTAAAAAATAAATATAAACAAAAAAAACAAACACACATTAGCATTATCTTAGTTTAGTGATTTTCAAGTTTCGTGAAAGTCTACATAATTTTATTGCCCCTGTTTCTGGGGTACGATATGTCGTATGTCTGTCGTCAGTCTGTCCGTAACTCATGTATTGTGGCTAAACGGTACGTCGTAGTGGGTTGGCGATAGTACCATTGGATAGGGCAACGGCAACTTTATATAGACTGTCAAAAGTAACCACGTTTCTATCTGCAGCGGTTTGGCTGCAATTTTGAATGCGACATTGCTGCCTGCAGCCGTCACCCACCGTATCGTATCCCTACCGGTATGTTGATTCTAGCGTTCGATAAAACAGTGTCACCTTGGCGTGAATAAGACTGTAGTCACTCTGGAAAATTGCTTTCTTTCTGCGACCTGAAGTCGGACGCTGGCTTTTGGATATAAGGAATAGTCTACGGTCGGCACACCCCAGCAACAATTGGAATTCTTGTTTTCCAAGACGCAGGTTGCATTCATGTACGACTACAGATATAGAATGGAGTCGACACTTTTGAAGCGTTTTTGGTTTGTACTTCCTACTAGTATTAAATATGTTCGTAAGCAAAAACGTTTGATAAAAAAATTATAAATGAACTCTCAAATGAATTAACCTTTTGTTGCCCAACGAACAGTATTAAAGCACAAAAAATTAAGATCCGTTGCTGTTCTGGTGCTAAGTGCTGATGTCACTGATTAGGCTATTTATTTGACTCAATAACGTAAATGAAGGGGAAAATGCAGACTAAAACGACAGACAAGGAAATTATTACAGAAACACAAAGCATATAAGTATTCAGTTTAATTAGCAGGTGCGCCAGCATAATATCCATGGATATATCCACAGGACGGGCTGAATCTCATATCCACACATGGATATATCCATAAATATATCCATGGATACATCCATGGATATCCATATCCACGGCAAGCCTAAAAGAAACAATTGGTTCATATTCTGTGCAGTAAACCAGGTCGCGATTCGGATCCGCAAAGTTATTTTATCTATTTACTTTTTAATATACATTAATATTTGCTTAAAATGAGTACAGGTAAGTAAGAGAACTCAAGACAAGTGTGACAGTTATGCGGTGGTTGTACTCGGGAAAATAAATATGTTGTACATGATTGAGATTCCTAAGTTACCGCTACGATTCCTGCAGACACTCCAGAACAAAACGCATTCCTCAGCTGTTCAAATGTTTTTGAGCTTACATGTAACGGCATCGTGACAGGATGCGGGCAGGGCCCCTAAATTTTGGGCTGTTGAAATATTTCGATAAATCTTTCTCTGGTCAAAAAATTTCGTCCAAGAATGCAAAATTTGGAGCTAAAAATTTTCACTTGGAAAAAATTTAAACGCAAAATTGAACTTTTGTGCACCCGTGATCTCTTTGATCAAAATTTTGCAGCTGCGTGTCGTCAACAGTTTGTCGAAAAATTGCAACTTTGTTTGTTTGTTTTAACGCACTAGATTCGAAGAATATCGGCCTGTGTGGTATCTTTGATCTAATTCTAGCCGCATATGTAACGTTGTTCAGGTGGTGATTCTGCTGCTGATCGGGCTGGCCGTGCTTTACCACTTGTGTATGCGCAATGACGCTGCACTGTTACAGAGCGTTAAAGAACCGATCGCTCGCAAAATACACGCCGCAGAGAACTGGATCTACAATATAATCCAAGTATAATATTTCACTCTCGTCTTGTTTCTAAGTTATAAAAAGTTTGGACCTGTTGCATGACGACTGTTCTACGAGTAAAATTGATTATCTTCGGCACTATTTAATTTCTCTGTTGTATCGTTTTGCACAAGTCTTCAAATTTTGGGAAACTGTATTCATTGCAGTTTTTCATCCACGATATGGGACGTGATAGACCTACTGTAATTTAGTTTAGATAGTTCGTGTAGAACTAGTAAACTATTGTGTGCGATTGTGGGCTGCATTCCTTTTTTCGTCTTTTTATAATCTTTTTATTTATTTTCTTCTCTTACCAATCCAGGGGGAAGGTCTGTAGTGATGCAGAGTCCAACCGACAGTCGCCACCGATGCTATGCTAGACTTTTCACAGTAAACATTGTAGGAATCTTACAGTTAAAAAAGACTGTCTGCTGTCACTATTGTATTATGCAAGTTTGACGATAAAACACGACCTAAATTTTCATTACTTTTGCATTAATGTTCTGAACACTTATACCCCGTTTACACGAGGAAGCATACATGAAACATACATGCACACGTATTCAATATACATTGGATTCGGTGACATTTGCTCGCACGACAACTGCGCGCTGTGACAATTGCTGGCACATACAATTGCGCGCGGCGACAATAGCTCGGTAAATAGCGCTCTAAATGTGATGTAGTAAGTTTATAAATGTACGTCTCGCATTATATAACAGCACGATCTAGTGTACAAGATATCAACTGTTTAAAGTCAGAGCCAATAACATTATGATTGCGAAAAAATAATCGATTTACTGCGAAATAGTGACAGTGGCACTGTTCTGCTATATCTATCTCTAAGTTTGCTCTGAGTGTGCTCCATGTATGCTTCCTCGTGTAAACGGGGTATTACACTGCATCTGCAAGACTGCAACGCGTGATTCATGGATGTTCTCGCTTCCTGAAAGTTCAACGTTATAATGTGGCGTTTAAAGAATATGCGCTTTAAAATGCGGTTTTTATCTGTCCCAAACTGAAAAGCAGTGCGTAAGCCATTGACTGTATTTAGCACTAATTCAGGAAGTGCAAAGTTTACGGAAGTGTCAGAAAGTTTATGTTTATTAATTTGTTACCTTAATTTTACATTATTGTGCTAAATGCATAAAGTTGTTATAATGCTTGCACAGTAGCCTATCAGTTGACGCAAGTGCTGCGGCGCTGTAGCACTGGCAGGTATTAATTTGTAATATTTTTGTTGCAGATGTAAAGACTTGTTTGAAGACTTAGTGCATGTTACGTCTTAGAGTATGGCGGAGTTCAGACTTTTTTTAAAATCGGTTTGTTGGCGTTTGCGAATATTTGCAGTTGACTAGTTGTTAGCAAGACTAAATCGACAAACACTGAAATAGTTTTTAGCACTACATTTTAGCATTTCTCAAAAGATAGAATTTTGCTACAATTATTGTTGCACCTTTGTTGCAAAAAAAGTGTCGTCGCATCTGCGGAGTGCGGTTGATTTCCTGTAGATACGCTTGAAAAATATAGTTGCAGGATCTGTGTTATTATCTAAGCTAATTGATTTTAAAATAAGACCAAAATTGTCTCAATCGGTTTCGACAGACTTACGAGATTATTCGACAGATTGTAAATTAAACAGATTTAACTTTTTGGCCTAGCATCATCATGACGCGTAGACAACTGAGGTCCGTTGCGGCGACTCCCCACGATGTCCATGTTTATCTGCACTCTGCCACATCTGTCTCCAGCTGACTGCCGGTGTTCCGTTGCCGATCTGCTGCATCCAGATCTTAAGCTCGCAAACTTTTCGTGGCATCGAATATTTTCGGGCATTATTTGGTAGGGCATTTTGCAGTTGCACTAAATGGTAGTCTACTCAAATTGTCAACTTTCCTGGCGCAAAACAATAAGTTTTAAATTGGAATGTGCAAAAAACCAAACCACCACAAGTAGCAATATGGCTATATTTGCATTTGCAGTAACTGACGGAATAAAAATACAATTTCTCTAAGTAGTGTGGAGAAATCCGTTCGAGGTAGCGTGTTTGAAAGACTGGAAGTCGCGATCGCTGACTGAGAGAACGTTGTCCGACCGCGACTGTCCCATCACTGGCAGGTCTGGAATATGATGATATGACGATGATGATGATGATGATGATGATGGAATCAGTAGCGGCGTTATTGGTTGGTCTGGAATCAGCAGCGTTGAGGCCGAGATCTGTTCCTGCCGACAGTCGGCGGTGACGTCGACCAGTAAGTCGACGTCACTAAAATCGACCGGCGCCGGTCTGTTTACTGTCAGTGATGTCTCGTGCGTAGTAGTGGTCACGGTGGGAGGCGACGGCTGTCGTCTGGTCGGTGGAGGCGTGGTGGTCGAAAGTCTTCGTCGTTCGAGCACCGCTGACGCCGGCGCCTGCAGCGACCGGCAGCCGCTGGACCCGCTCGAGCGCCGGTAGCGGAACGGCGGTATCAGGGTTGAGAATGTGGGTGTTCCCGCGGGGCGGGGGAGCAACGGCCGACCTCCCAACCCGCTCATAGACATAGACACGAGCAGTGATAGAGACGCGATGGACGATAAACCGGCGGTCGTGTTGATCTTCTGATATATGTTAGCTGACACGCACACACAATCAACAACGGCGTCGAGTTGCCAGTCGTGATCGACGCAATTATAGTTCAAAGCCCGTCTTTAACAAACAAAAAGTTATGAAAATTGTGAATTAAATTTTCACTGCAGGGAAGTTGCGACCCCTGAATCTTTATTTGATGGAAAAACGGTGTTAGGCCTACTTGTGAGCACAAGAATGTAGTCGTCTCATTAATGCTACTATATACTCAACGGCTTTAGCAGAATTAAATTTTCACTGCGACTGTCAGATGGTGTATGCCCAGGCTCTTTCAAGTCAACTCATCTATCTATCCCTCTGGGGTAGGTAAATCGAGTACCGGCCTACTGCGTGGCTGAGATCAAAACGGTGGCGTTCATTAGTGTCGGGTAGCAGGTAACACTGTGTGATCCCATATCGCAGATGACGCTCCGTAGCTTTGAGACGGGTTTCCATGCATGCAGAGCTATCGGCAGCACATCTTAACACATTTCTTTTATAACATAACTATTAAAGCCTATACTAGGGACATCTGTTCGGTAACATCTGTTGCAATAACCTAGCAAAACATCAATTTCGATCAAACGTAATTAGCAGCGCATTACAGGTTAATGTTAACGTTATGCGCTAAATAAATTCACGTTTTACATTTTTTACTTAATTGCTTAGGCCTAGGTAATTTATAGGCTACAGCATAACCTCAAAAGTGCTAGGTGTACTGATAGAAAAAGGAGTAAAATTGTTCGTCATGTCATCCAAAAGTAGATCTAGGCTTATACGCCACTTAACTTGGGTGGAGCTGTATGCCTATACTCACTTCGGCGGACGGGTTTGCAGACTGCTATTTGATCTTCAGAAGCTCCTCTTTCCCAACACAACTGTCGTAAATTGATTATTTCTCTCTGAGGACACAACAGTTGCAACTATTATGCACAGCCAACAAACGATAACCTTTCCACGTTTACGCAAGATTACTATTCACGTAGCCTACAGAATATAAAGCAAAGCTGAAAATCGCATAAAATTGTTAAATTTGCTTACTTACAGTCGTTTTGCGTGCAACATTTGCCAAATTTCATTTCTAAAGAGTATGCTTAGGCCTAGGCTATTTAACCTTATAGATTGACTGTCAATAGACACTCGCAAAGTCGTAAACAGCTGCATGTTCGATATTAAAAATATAATTACGTACTAGGTCTACTTGAAATGCAAAACGAAGTGAGTTCAATACGACGCGTGCACTGTGCGTAAGGTCTATACCGTTTTCGTTAAGGCGCGTTCAGAGCGACGTAAATGAACTAAAATGACATGGTTTAATTTTTGATGAACTGACCAATGGGCAAGCAGGACAAGCCCACTGGTCATTAATTGACACGCACTTGAGCGTGGTCACGTAGACCACTGACGCCGTTAGACGGTGCCTACTGTAATGTATTACTACTTGCCTATTGGTCGTTTCATTATAAACTAAATCATGTCAGTTCAGTTCAGTTCAGTTACGTCGCTCTGTTTGCGCCCTTAGTTGTTACCTCTTTCCAGTTCCTTTCGTCCTCCAAGTACTCGACGCGCCGTTCAACTCGGCGTCTTGCTCGCTTCTGGAGGCGAACCCGGAACTCTTGTCTACGCTCGGCCGCTACCATCAAACCTGCAGACCATGCGGCCCAGCGCTATCAATCGTCTATTATAGGCCTACAGAATAATACTTCATAACCTACTCAGTTCTCCTCTTATTTCTCACTATGGTGTCTGGAGTGTTTTAAGTGCCCATAATCCCACTCATGTATATACTCACGCGTGACGACTGACATCGTCTCCCGCTTGTGTATCACACGTGTGTACAGGTAAGACACACCGTCGATTATGATCACAAAATAGCACGTTTCAACTCGGTCTACTGTGTATTATGCTTTGTTTCACTTGCACAATACACTATATAGACCGTGCTGAAACCTATACTGATGCTTCACGAAGCAACTACGTAGGCCTACATTGCATGCATTTGGGCTCCATCGATAAATAACTCATGGCACCACACATCCGCACACGAATAACTGTTAATTCAACTTCCAAAAACTGCAAATGATCGGCTGAGAGAGAAAATTAATAGCACAATACGTCACTTAGCTGCATTCAGGTGTTATTGTCTTACAGCAGAGGCCAGCCATAAAATTGCAAATTAGGCCTAACATGCGGATACAAATTTACCTTTTTGGACAGATAGACTGTACAGGTTAAACTATACGTGAGGTGATACACCAGGTGGGACAAAAAAGAAGCACCCTTTTAATCACATCAACATTATGCCATATAAGCAGCAAAACAGCGAATAATAAATACAGTTGAGACATTATTTTCACAAGGTTGTGTAGCGACACACTTGAGGTGTGATTTAATCTATACTGACAATGTAATACAAAATGTTGTCCTAATTCTAACAGTAAAATAACTTTGAAAATCAGTTACTATTTTATGAAGTTATAAGGCGTACAAAAATGGTGCTATTTTTGCCTACTTTGTGCATTATTACGAATATTTCGTTACTTTGGACAACTTTATTAATGACGTCGAAGGTATTTGTACCATTGATAACTCGCAGGACTCGCCAGAGAAGGAAGATAATGATGAAGGCCAAAGTCTCTTCGCCCTGCACGCCTGTTATACCTTCCACGAAGATGAGATCAAGCGTGAATGACGTCACGATGATAGCAGCGTCGAACAACTGATTGCAGTTCGAACGTCACCGAAACACAGTACAACAGTGGGTTGGTGGCCTGGCGTAGCGGTAACGCGTTTCATCCGATAACGAAGTTACTCTACACCGGGCCGGGTTAATACTGCGATAGGTAACTGCCTGCCTGCCCATGTAACCAGCCGCCTAGGTCAACTCAGCCTTCCATCCCTCCAAGGTAGGTAAATCAAGTACCAGCCTATCTGGCTGGGGTTAAGGCGGGGCGCGCTCACCTGTGTCGAGTACGTGGCAGGCAACACTGTGTAATCCCATACGGCAGGTGACGCTCCGTAGCTCTGAGATGGGCTTCCCATTAAGAGCTATATCACCACCTTTAACCTTTAACGATTAACAGCAGCGTTGTGCGTCAGAAAAAGTGGGCGGGCATAAGTTGCAATTTCCCAACAAGAGATGACAGGTGCTCAAAATTTCTATTTTGCCCACAAAATTCCAAAAAAACTTGGTGTTTTAAGCCTCATATTTGCATTCTGAACGAAAATTCTCAGATAAAAAAATTATCGACAATTTTTCGACAGTCAAAAATTAAGGCTAGGAATTGCCCCCTGTCTCCCTGCAACGACGCCACTGGAGTACAGACATGTCTCCGTATATCCACTGAGTCTCCAACTGAGTCATTTGCACTAATCAATAAATCAATCAATCAATCACAATTGCCTAAACAGCACTATTGCTCCAAGGTTAAACGGTTTAGCAGCAACGAAATAAAAAAGTTAGACTAAAACTTGTTGTTGTTTCCTATTGTTAGCTTCTTAAAATTTGCTGTTATAGAAGTCGTGTTGTTTTCAATTGCTGTTTTTAAGATACTGACATTTCACTAGGTAGTGTAACGACACACTTGAGGTGTGGTTTGATCTATAGCGATAGCGTAATTAAAATGTTCTTTTGATTCTGACAGTAAAAGAATTGTAAAAATCGGCTAATATTTGCTAAAATTATAAGGCGTACAAAAATGGTGCCAATTTTGGCTCACCGTGTACATATTACGAATATTTTGTTACTTTGGGCCACGCAGCAATTCTCTTGTGTATTAAGCAATTATTGACGACAATAGACTTTTATTTGTAAGCGAACACGCTTGACAGCAACCTAAAATAGGCATATGGCTTACTTCCATTTTCTTCTTTATGAATTTTTTCCCAGCAGCGTAAGCTTTGACGAGCATCTGAAATGGCACATTTATAGGGTTCACAAATTGCTTGTTTATAATGGCGACATTGACACTTGACAGCGCCATAGTTAGAATGTCTAAAATCGACAAATGACAAGATATAAAGCCTAAGATATGAGGCCTAACGCATATCCGTACAAGTTTCACAAACAGTTATATCAGTGCACGTTTGTAAACATTAATCTAATGCCAACAAGATGTGTTAGATGCGCCTAATATGGCATAATTTTGTCAAACGTGGAATATATTAAATGAAACTGTGTAATTTTGCGTAAATTTGCATAAGAAATACACGTGTAAAATATCACTTTAAAATTTCCAGTTTCAGAAAAAACTTCAAAAACATGTCGGGGTGATTTTTTTATATTAAGAGGCTCCCGCAAACCCCTTAGTCGGATGAAGAAGGAAACACCCGTTTTTACATCTCTCCCCTCGACGCTTTCAACGTCTTGATCTCGGCGCCTCAATTTTGGTGTAGCAGTTTGAAATTGTTTCCGCTGCCGGCGGTCGCGTCGCAGTTAGCTAAAGGGGTTTTGGATCTCTTCGTCAGTCTTGTATGCTGAGAAGAAAATAAGCACTTTTTGGACAGTTGCATCAGACCCCATTTTGGTCTTATACGGTCCTGGCAGTATGCAAACTACACGTAGTTAGTTACACGTACACGCAGATCGTACAGACCTAACGCATACGTACGCATATCCGTACAAGTTTCACACACACACGGTTATTTTCAGTGCACGTTTGAAGACATTAATCTGGTGGCAATAAGATGTGTTAAAATTGCATGGACCGTAATTAAAACGGTCTGTGACAAGTGTAAGCCTACGTACAGCGATGAGCAAATGCTCTGTTTATGTACGTACCTCTAGGACGAAAACGCCGAGGATGACGATACTGCACAGGTGGAAGATGTGTGCGACCTGGAACAGCTCGTCAGCGTGCGAGTAACGACTGGTGCCTGCCGACCGAGCCGCCACCAATGCACTCACGTTGCTCAGCAATGCCATACTAATGTCTGGAGTAGTATAATAATGTCTGTGGTACTATATAATGATGTCTAAAATCGACCAATTTGACCAGTGCAAAATATAAGCTAAATTGCAGATAAAATTAACTCGTGGCAGTGATCCGGGCAGTGCTATATAATAAGGTCTGCAGATATATACTATAGTATACTAATGTCTGGAGCGGTGTGGCGACCACGACTGCACTGACGTTGCTCAGGTTGGTCTGTGGCGCCCTCTGACGGTCGATCCTAGTTCGTTCGGCCAGCTCATCGCCTAACAACGCTACCGTGTCAATGAGCGTTCCCACTGCAGCTACTACCCCGCTGTTATCTACTTCGTCATCACGAGCGGCGGCTTCCAGATCGGCGCCGAAGATGTTCCACGAGACGGGCTGCTGCTGCTGCTGCTTCTGCTGCTGGAATGGAACTAGCTGAGTCGTGTAGATCGCACGTAGTAAGCTAACGGCGTGCTGAAGGTCTGTCGCCGCCTCGCGATACTGGCCTGCAGTAATAACAATGTGCAATTGCCGGTTAGTCATCGTCTTGTAGATCTCAGCTGCATTAACAGTGTTGAACAAGAAGCCCAGCTGTCGCTAAGGTGGGCCGACCGTACCGCCTATATTCGAAGGCCAGTGTCCGACTTCCGACTTCCGGAAAGAAAGCGTTTTTTGCAGTGACTACAGTCCCATACACGCTGTGGTGACGATGCTATATCGAACGCTACAATCAACGCTAAGATACGATACGGCAATTCGGCGCACGTGCGTGATGACTGCAGGCAGCAATATTGCATCCAAAATTGCGGCCAAACCGCTGCAGATGGAGACATGGTTACTATTGAGAGCCTATAAAAACTCGTCATCGCCCTATCCAACGGTACCATCGCCGACTCACTACGACTTACGATTTAGCCACAATACATGCGTTACAGACAGAAAGACGACAGATAGACGACACATCGTATCCAAGGCTCAACCTAGCGGTCTCCGATTTCAGTTCCGTCACGACCGTGCAATCTGTAGAAATATTAAGCCCCTAATGTATTCTACACTAGGCCTTTTTGACATTTTGTTCAGAACTGAACAGAAAGAGTTTTCTATTAACTTTGGTTTAATACAAATTTTTGCGTCCGTGTGTAAGTTGGCTGTTGAAGGAAGTAAATTATACTTGAAAATGCATCATAAACATTGCAGTGTAGGGCCCTATACACTGTACGGTTAACGTAACGCCTCAAGTCGAACGGACAGATGTGGAGCTAAAAACGGGCACTCGACTGCGTAGGAAGCGATCACTGGAGACATCAGGCATGCGCAGTGCATCGGCAGCAGGAAATGACCCGGGCGTCCAATCGTCACGCTTGGAGCGTCCACCAAAGTGCTGGCGAGCCTACCACGTGCCCCGTGACGTCATCGCTAAAAGCCACAGACTCACCAGCGGATCGCCACAACTGTGTCGGGAGCGCCACCTTGTGCTTCAACGACAGGTGTGTCCGTCCGTCAGACTAATACTCCTTTTACACGATGAAGCAAACACGAAGCAAAGACGAAGCAAACGTATTCAAAATACACGTGCACGACGTGTGCTCTAAGTTTGCTTCATGTTTGCTTCATCATGTAAATAGGGTATAAACAATTCAACGATAACAACGCTCAGTGCCACATTAATGAGTACGTTTATTCGCCAATACGGCAGACACAGATAACACAAAAAACAGACAACTAAAACATAACACAAGCACACATGCACACATGCAAGCACACGCGCACCAAAAAAGCAATACAAATACACTAATCATTACAACCGGCTATCGGCTACAGCGGCAAAATGTCTCTCAACACTGAGTTTCACGCACTGTCTCTACTACCAACAGACTTTTATTTGATAACGGGCTAGCCTTTACATTACATTTATGTGAAAAAACTGTTTTGTTTATATACAGTGTAAAGGTGACATCGTGGTTGTAGATATAAAACAGCACAAATCACAATTTAAAAATTCAAACTTCACGATTACACAGTCAGAAAAGTTCTTCTGACATTTGAGCCATTGTGCGTTAAAATCAATTCAGTCGTTTTTCCTATAGAAAACGGCAAGAAAAAAGGGAAGGAAAGGAAAGGCACAAAAAGTCACGCAGACGTTATATTTCACCTATTTGTGGAGAACCCCCCCGTAAACGGATTTTCACAAAATTTTGCATGTCGGGAGATATGTATCATTTGTAATCATAATCATTTGTGCAAATTTTGGTGTGGAAAAATTAAGGGGTTTGGGAAATACGAGGGGTCAAATTTTGGAGTCTCCATTAAAATGACTGGTCACCCTTACAACAGTGCTGCGCTACCGCGCAGCCTGTGATTCTCCACACGGTCACACCGCGCGATGTAATAGCCCCATATTTGTGATCTAGCAGTGTAAACTGGTGTCTGGCTGAAAGCTAAGGAAACGGAAATCAGCGCCGCTTTATGGGCCTTATGGCTCCAAAAAAATTGCGTTTTTACCTGTAGAGCAAACAATAACAAAAAACCCAGCAGTCGCTAGGGAAGACGCGATACAACCCGAACAATTCCTGTTGCAGTACTGATCTTCAAAGTCATCTAAAGTCGATGATTTTCATCTTATCTGAAAAGGCGTATGCCACTTCCTATTAGTAATTAATAGTAACCTTGACCCTATATCTCAACGTCTCCGAGATATGGCCAGTTTTTAATTAAAAACGCATTTTTACCCCTACCCCTCCATCCAATCCCAAATTTGAAAATGTTTCCCTTAAACTGCATTCCCCTACATTTTGTACGTTGAGAGCCTCGACAAAAGGCTAATTATTCGTGTAATAGTTTTTCCCCTTAAATCTAACGTTTAGCCACAATACACCCGTTACGGACGGACAAACGGACAGACGGACGACAGAGGACAACGATGCCAAGGATGCCGTACAGCATAGCTGTAGCGCGTCAAAAATCTGTGATAAAAGGTAGATTAATTATACTCTATTGTTGCAAGTGTCTTGTGGCACATAGACTTACCCGTCAAACTAGCATGTTAAGTCTTTAAAGGAAGACAAACTAGGCCCTTTAAAACAATGTAGGTTGCACTGTTTTAAAAAGGCCTACAGTTTGTTTAGTGTATGCTTAGTTGTTGTTTTTATTCATTAATAAGCGGAACTATTACTCTAGTAAATGTTTGCATATAACGGTTATAACCCCATTTGTGAGACAAGTGAATAGGTGTAAGCTAGGCCTAAGTATAAGCAGTGCGAGCGTCTGACTTCTCATGGCGTTGAGTTCGAGTAAAATCTCGGCGACGACGACGAACGTGTCGAGCAGAACGAGAACGCACATGAGCACCAACCAAGGATTACTCTCCAGAAACCGCGCCGTTTTACCTCGACATCTGCACAGTTACAACAAATTATGGTTTTTTCGCCCCTTTGCCGTTTCGCCCCCTGGCTTGTTCACCCTCTGGCTGATTCGTCCCCTCACCTTGAACAATTCGCTCCCCCCCGTTTAATATACCGGTGATTCGTTATTGAGACGAGAAAGCGTACTAAAAAGCAAAGACTCTAACTCTCTGTATAATAAAATACATGTATAGGCCTATAATGATTTTATTTCAGAATTGAACAAAGCATTAAACATTCACACAATCGTTTATTCTCATCATTATGCATAAACTGTCTAGGCCTAAAGACAGTTATTACGTATAAACCTCGATGTCGAATTACCTGTATTCAACAGGGGCGAATCGTCCAAGGTGAAGGGGCGAATCAGCCAGGGGGCGAACAAGCTAGGGGGCGAACCGGCAAAGAGGCGAAAAAGCCAGACACCGTTACAACCACCATTACATTTACAGAACATTGTAGGCTTATCATTCGCTGCAGCAGAGAGTGGTTTTCACGGAGAAATCGACTTCAAAACCAGTGATTAGCGATAGTTTATTTCGTACAACGATATTTATCGCGATCGTCGTTAGTCCTAATTTCTGGCCATTTTTGTGCCGATAACCACGTCGACGACGATGTTGACACAAAATGACGACGTTGTGGAATCATTATCACGCATTTGCTTAAGGCGCGTACAGAACGGCGTAACTGGACTAAACTGAACTGGACTAAACTGACATATGGTTTAAGTTTTGACAAACTGACCAACGGGGCAAACAGTAATGCATTACAGTAGGCACCGTCTAACGGCTTCGGTGACTACGTGACTACGCGCAATGACCAATGGGCTCGCCTATGGGCTTAGGTCAGTTTTTCAAAAACTAAACCGTGTCAGTTTAGTTCAATTATGTCGCTCTGTATACGCCTCTAAGTTTATACACCGTTTACACGAAAAAGCTGGCTCTACGATCGCACATCATGTGCACGTCGTCGAGCGCACGACGTGTACAGCTGTGATCCGCTGTGGGCTAAGCCTACATTTGAGCCTGCCTGATGAGAGCTAGATGTGTGCACGATGAGCGCATGCACGTCGTGCGCTCGTAGAGCCAGCTTCCTCGTGTAAACTACGCTAAAAACTAACTCTTGTCTAGTTCAGCGAACTTCAGTCACTAGCCTTGGCCTAGTCTACCGCATGCAGCCAGAATTAAAAGAAAGAAAGTAAGTAGAGCCTACGTGAGAAAAATGATTGAAGTGTTAGAAGTGACGTCAGCTACAGTGCGCGAGCAGTATACGGACTAAAAGGTAGGATAGATGCAAAAAGCAGAACAAATGTGTTTTCAGACGGGAACGGAAGACGCCCGGTCGCCAACGGTAAACAGTCGGGTGAAGCTGACGATCAGTTATGAAAACGAGTTGGAACGTATGACGAGCCTCAACATCTGCCACCTGACAAAGCTCGTCAACGAGATAAGATATTTGAAGGTGAAACTCGGTGAAGATTGTGTTGATAAAGTTTCCATGCTTATTCCAGTTGCTGGTAGGCTACTTTAAGTAAGTTATTGCATAATGTATCTAATGAAGAGGTGAGATTAATGTCAGCCCGGGTTTGGCTGAAACTGACGGACATGAATTGTCAGTCATGAGAGAGAGAGAGAGAGAGAGAGAGAGAAAGAGAGAGAATTTATTTGCCATATCAGACACAACCAATACAATAACAATTTTACACAACGGCAGGCTGCCAGAAAGGAAAACTCCATCACAGCTGGCCACCTATGATAACTATAACCAATAACTGTGAACAATATAATAAAAATAATAATAACAAACAAAAAGACAGACGAATAATGCAACCAAAATGATTACTAAAAAGTGCACAAAGCAGATACTGTAAATCATAAACAAAACTGGACTAGTTTGATATTAGACATGATTATTTGTGACAATGCTCTAACATAATTTTTTAATTTACACTTGAAAGAATTGATAGAAGTAATTAACTTTAACTCAGAAGGAAGTTGATTCCAAAGATTACTACCTTTATATTTTATACACTTTAAACCATAAGAAGTTTTACATCTAGCAAAATGTAAATTATCCCTATTGCGTGTATCATGATTATGAAACAAGAAGTTTGCATTAAAGTACGAAGTAAATATAACAGGTAACTTTTCTTTGTGATAAAAGAATTTGTGAATTAAGACAAAAAGTTGAAAATTATGAAGATCAGGAATGTTAAGCGTGTTAAAATTTTCATATAAATCTGAAACAGGAGCCTTACGTGGGGCACTCTGAAGAATTCGTAACAATTTATTGTTTAATACCATTAATCTATTTAAATAAGCACTGTAGGTATTCCCATAGATTTCTATACCATATAGCAAGTGTGAGTGTACAAAAGCAAAGTATATAGTTATCAAAACTTTAACA